>OGKR01000364.1_pt1 | contig 50375 bp, 61 predicted proteins | sample 1572431 | NCBI WGS metagenome assembly OGKR01 (sample SAMEA2582079, study PRJEB24529) | metagenome | biome: Human gut stool | place: China | collected 2011 | reverse complement strand
ATAGCCATCTTTAACTGCTTGTGCCAGATCATATCCAAACGTCGGCACCCCATTTTCCAACTCGAAAATCTCATACGTATTTTTGTCTATTTCGTCCTTTGGCGTTGCTGTCAAACCTACCAGCGGTGCATCAAAATATGAAAAAATGTCCTTATATTTATTATAAATAGATCGATGTGCCTCATCACAGATCACGAGATCAAAATGACCGCAGGTAAAAAGTTTTCCTTCTTTGTCATTTACAGTATCAATACACTGCATCATCGTCTGATATGTAGAAAAAACACAATGTGCGTTATAATTATCTTTTTCTTCAATAAGATTGGTACATGACAAATTTGTCAGCATATTTACAAAACTTCTCTTTGCCTGTGTTACTAATGATTTACGATCTGCAAGAAAAAGAATGTTCTTAACCCATCCCGCATCCAGCAAGACTTTACACAAAGCAATGACTGTTCTCGTCTTTCCTGATCCTGTCGCCATAACAAGCAATGCTTTTCTGCGATTGTTCTGACCAAAACTTTCACACACTTTCTTAATTGCTTCCTGCTGATAATAACGTCCTGCAATCTCTTTATCCGCTGTAATATGTTTCAGACTTGTTCGCATTTTTTGCAGGTTAAACCATTTTTCTAAATCTCTCTTAGAATAGATCGTACTGCATTTTCGTTCCGGATAACGTCCATCAATAATTCTTGTTTCAAAACCATTTGTTAAGAAAATAACCGGCCGTCTCTTATACTTTTGTTCTATCAGATCGGCATACAGTTTCGCCTGCTGTCTTCCTTTTGATACATCAACACAAGTACGCTTCGCTTCAATAATTGCAAGCGGACATTGCATATCATCATAAAGAACATAATCTGCACGCCCAATCTCTGATTTATTCGGCATTCCTTCAATCTGTACTTCATTAATCCAGTTTTTGCCTTCTTTCCATCCTGCTTCATCTAACATCGAATCAATATACAATTTTCTTGTCTTGTATTCCGTCATATCAAGCGGCTTTGGAACATACGTCTGTTGCTGCTCTTTTCGTCGTGCCGATAATTCTTTTTTTAATGATGCATTTTCCTCTATTAACTTTGCAAGATCCAGTTCCTGTTGTGCGGTCTTTTTTTGTATCTTTTCTAACTCTTCTTTTGCATCTTTGGCAGCTTGCTTTGATTCTTTTGCTTTATTAATTCTTGCAAGAATAATTCCTTCATCAAAATTTCTATCTTCATACTCATCTGCATAACAATATGCGATGTAATCCATAAAAATAAATAGATTTTCCAGACAAAGCATTGCTTCATCTCTGCCCTTTTTCTTACTGTTATGAGCGATACTGTTACCGGTCTTTCGGATATAATCCAATCTTCTCCACAAATCAGAACCAACAGTCTGTCGAAAATCATCAGCCTCTAACAAGCTATGCAAATTATCTCTGTAAGGCATCTCTAAATTGTCCATGGAATATACCCATTTTACGGCAAATTCCATAGCCCTTCTGCAATTAATAATACACGCTTCCGGATCTAAAAGAATTACTTTTTCAGCTGAAATTGCAACATCCGCAAATTTTGAAAATTTCTGATCCTTTTTCAAATAATCAAAGTTTGTAACCATACAACATCCTCCCCCATATGTTCTGCTGTATTCTTTTTCAAATATTATGTGATATCAAATCCCACTATCTACACATATCCTGCTCTCATTACTTCTCAATACCATTATATAATTCATCCCTTTTATTTACAATAAAATATCTTCTGTTTCTTGCAGATTTCGATTTACATTTCATTCAAATTGTTTTTATTAAAATCATTTTGAATGAAATGTAACATATAATATATTATATGGCAATTAGGTTCTTTCATTTTTTTACAAATTTTGATTTGTCGACTTGGTGAATAATGTCTACAAATTGTTCTTGCAGTTCAATTGGTGGAACTGTCACATCTAGCATTTTCATTTTAGTACCTGTCAAATGAGATATTGTCGCCTTAGCACCTTCAATAGCAGTAAAGCCACCATTCTCACAATTGTACTTAAACCACCATGACAAATAGTCTGGTAAAATTATGTCCTGATTGCATCGCACCCTATGAAGTGCCTTTTGAAAAAAACATTTCTTAATCTGATTGTGCCAAACTGCACATCTGCCAATCTCTCCACCTTCACAAACAAGTAAATCTCCATCCTCAAGACAAAATTCTTCCCGTTCTTTTTCATTAAAATCCATTTCATTCAAATTGCCTAATTCAAATCTAAACCATTGAACATTGAAATTAGCTAAATAAGGATATTTACATGTGCCCGTCTGATGTTTAGTATCAAGCATTTTGCCTAATCTTGAAGTAGTAATATCAGAAAACTGCTGACATTCCCATTTTCTATCATTATGAATAACATCCCCAAACATCTCGACAAATCGGGCTTTGATAAGGTCATCTAAAACACTTAATTCATCCTCTCTTTTCCTGATAACACTAGATACTTTATCAAGAATCGCCACAATTTCAGCTTGTTTTTCAACAGCAGGATAATTTATTTGAATATTTTTTAACCACTTAAAATGTCTGTTGTATCCTGTATTTGGTATTTTGGCATTTTTGAGTGCATAATATAAATATTTGTAATTAGCATTTTCATCTTTGCTACGGAGTACTTTAACACCGTCAGCACCTAGAAAGAATGGTTTGTCAACATACTTTATTATTCTTGTATGATCGCCAAACACGATAACTGGAACTTCTTCAAACAACCCTTCTTCTCTATCAGTGTAACCTGCAATTTGAGATTGTCCTTGGTCTATTATAATATGTTCGCCCAACTCACTATATTCAGATGTTTGAACTTTAACTCCATATTTAGTTTTATCTATAAATATTTCATCAAATGCTTTCATCTACATCATCTCTACAAATCCAATCCCACAAAAGCGTTGCTTTTCGAACAAGTGTTTGCTATAATATTCTTGGTGCTACCCTATTCGGTAGGCGGTTAGCCTTCTCCACAAGAGTTTTAGCTTGTGTTTACATAGAAATCCTTTGTTGGAAATCTATTGAGGAGGTTTGTGCTTATGCTTACAACGGAGCTTTTTATAGCCATTATCAGCTTATGTATTACTTGCTTTGCTCTTGGTTATACCGTTGGTTCTAAGAGCAATAAATAGACACAAAAATAACCGCCCCGGTCTGGTAAACTTTGGCGGTCATTTTTGACTAAACTTTTTATCAGGGCTAACCGTCTATCGGTAGCACTTCTTTATAAGTATACTATCATCTAACCGCTTTTATGTCAAACATATATTCTGTTTTCACGCTTTGCCTATAGTTGCTGCAAATCAGTTTTTGTACCACACATATCTTGCATTTTTGCTCTGATTGCTCTCCTACAAATTGGAATTTGCTTTTCCTTTCTTACCATTTTTAATCGAATTAAATACCGAGTAATTTTTCCAACTCATCCATTGCATCGCCAATCTCCATTTCAATTTCGCGAATATTAGCCATAATTTCTGAAGTCGGAGGATATTCTACCGGAATGTATTCGATCTCTTTGTATTTATTAAAGCTTAAATCATAGTCATTTTCTATGATCTCATCTTTTGATACCATAAATGACTTTTCTGTACGTTTTCGCTCTGCTTCTTTATCCAAATGCTTAAAGCGTTCTATAATGTCCGGTATATCATTCTCTTCGACAGGAGTCCGTTTATCATCCAGACTTCGTCCATCTGCTGTCATTTCATAGAACCATACCTGATCGGTTCCTCCATTCTCTGTCTTTGTAAAGATCAAGATCGCTGTCGATACTCCGGCATATGGTTTAAACACTCCGGAAGGCATTGAAATAACTGCTTCCAAGCGCTGGTTTTCTACAATTTCTTTTCGAATTGACTTATGTGCTTTTGAAGAACCAAAAAGTACCCCATCCGGTACGATACACGCACATCTGCCACCGATTTTAAGAATCCGTAAAAATAATGCTAAAAATAAAAGTTCCGTTTTTTTAGTCTTGCATACTTTGAGCAGATCCCCTGATACCGTTTCCGCATCCAAACTACCCTTAAAAGGCGGATTTGCTAACACAAGAGAATATTTGTCTTTATCTGTGTTCTGATCTGACAGGCTGTCCCGGTATTCAATCACAGGGTTGTCAATTCCATGCGTCATCATATTCATTGCACCAATGCGAAGCATTGTACGATCCATGTCATATCCGTGAAACATATGATTCATATAATGATCTTTTTTCTGACGATCAAAGAAAATTTCTTCCTTTTTCTTTTCTTTTAAATATTCACCAGATGCAACCAAAAAGCCGGATGTACCACATGCCGGATCACAGATTACTTCATCACTGGCCGGATCCATCATTTCAACCATCATTCGAATAATATGTCTCGGTGTACGGAATTGTCCGATCAATCCGGATTTTGCAATTTTAGACAACAGATATTCATAAACATCTCCTCTGACATCTACTGTCTGCATCTCATTCATCATTGCATAGATTTCATCTAATGCATCGACTACTTTTGATAAGACCAATGGAGTAGGCAGTTTAAAAATCGCATCATCCATATACTTTGAGTATGCACTGTCTTTATCGTTATGCAATGTTTTAATAAAAGGAAATACCCACTCCTGCATGACAGAATACATTCTGTCTGCCGGAAAGTCCCGGAAAACAGACCATTTCAGCTGTGTCCCGTCAATCACTGTATCCCCAATCTTCACCTCATTTGTAAAGATACTTTGATAAGGAAGCCCAAGCATGGCACTTTCCTTTGCCCTCTTATTATCCGCATCATCCAGATCACGAACAAACATCAGATATGTAATCTGTTCTATTACACTAAGTGGTTCTACAATGCCACTCGCTGCAAAAACATCCCACAACCCATCTATCTTATTCTTTAATTCTCCTGTTATCATTTACTACTCCTCTCCTACAACCGGATAAACGCAACGCTCTGTCCCTCTGCTGTCACCTTACTTCCATCACACTCTACTTTGCCACCAAACGCATAAATCGTTTCTTTGCCTTCTTCGTCAAAATCAAAAGATACATTCTGATCGGACGGATTGATCACAACAAGCACTTTTTCTTCATCATTGCTTCTGATATAAGCCAATGGATAAGCGTCTTTCTTTGCATAGACAAATGAAATGTCTCCCTGATTAGAAAGTGCTTTGTGTGACTTTCTGACCTGTAAAAGTTTTTTCACTTCCTGATACAATGAATCCGGATCCTGTATCTGTGCCGCTACCGTCGGGCGGTCTTTTTTAGGATCCTGACTGATATAAAGTTTCTCTTTTGGTGCGGTACTAAATCCGGCATTCACCCCCTGATCCCATTGCATCGGAGAACGTGAACCGGTTCTGCCATAGCCGCCTTCGACCGAATCCAGTCCCTCCACATAACGCATACCGATCTCATCACCATAATAGATGAATGGTGCTCCCGGCATAGATAACAGAAATGCAAATGCAATCTTTAACTCATCCCCATGCAATAATCTTGCCAGACGATCCATATCATGATTTCCTGACGGAATACAGATCAGGCCTTTCTTGTCTGCCTTTTTATAATTTTCGATATATTTTTCTACAAATACAGATACATCTCCCTTACCGCGTGAAGAGAAGAACGGTTCTTCACAGCGGAACAGATCGTTATAATGAGACGGTCCGAAATGAAGCAAAAAATCCATATGGAAACCGCCAAGAATTGATTTGTCCGGTTCGCCCCATTCGGAAACCATAGCTGCTTTTGGAAATTCTGCATTTAAGAATTCCCGTACATTCTGCCAAAGTTTGATCGTTCCTTTGCTGTCAGGATCATTTTTAACCAACGAACCTGCCATATCCACGCGGAAACCGTCACAGCCCATTGTAAGCCAGAAACGCATGACATCTTTCATTGCTTCTAATGTTGCCTGTGGTCCCGGTGCATCCTGTGGCTGCTGCTAGTCTCTTTCCTGTGTATAGAAGCCATAATTTAATGCCGGCTGATGTGAGAAAAAGTTGACCGCACAGGAACCGTCCCTGTCAGAAATACCACGAATACAATTCATTCCCTGTGGCTCTTCCCAGATACAGTCCGTCCATACATAACGGTCTGTATATTCATTCTTCTTAGCTTTCATGGATTCTTTAAACCACTTATGCGTTACCGCAGTATGTCCCGGAACTAAGTCTAGGATCACATGCATGTCCCTTTTATGTGCTTCTTCAAATAAATGTGCAAGATCTTCATTCGTACCATAGCGTGGTGCAACGGTATAGTAATCTTCCACATCATATCCGGCATCTCCAAATGGCGATAAAAAGCAGGGATTTAACCAGATTGCATTACATCCTAATTCTTTGATATAATCCAGTCTTTTGATGATTCCCGGAATATCACCGATTCCGTCTGCATTGGTATCCTGAAAAGATTGTGGGTAAATTTCATAAAATGTGGCATCTGCAAGCCACTCCGGCTGTTTATTCTCTGGCATATCAGAATCTCCTTGTTATATATTTTGTTATGGATAAACAATTGGATAAACGATAACGATACTACAGCTGTATCTTTACGCTAAACGCTATCCGTTTATCGACTTTATACTCACCATGTTACTCTTTCAAAGTTTTCCTTCCTGATCGGAATAAATTTTGCATGTACACATACAATTCCACTATACATTTCCTCGTTTTAAAAAGCAAGAACAAAAGTAAAAAGCCCTGCCATCGTGCATATCTGCCGGATATCCGGTCGCACAATGACAAGACTTTTTTTGCAAGTTTATTCTACTAAAAACACATTTTGATGATGATCATCAAAGAAATCATAAACATCTGACTTTCTGATCTTGTTAAAACAGATCCTTGATTCTAATTTTTCTTTTTCTTTCTCTTTACTGCTGCAATGATTGCCTGCAATACAATGAAGAAACAGAGCAATGCAGATAATGTGATTCGTACCCACCAGCTTGAAAGAGTACCCTGTGTTGTGATCAGACTTGAAATAGTACCATTGATCAATACACCAAAGAGTGTACCGATTACGGTTCCGACACCACCACTCAAGAGCGTACCACCGATTACAGCTGATGCGATCGCATCCATTTCAAGACCTTTTGCCTGCTCTACGAAACCGGCACAACTGTTCAGACAGAAGAGGAAACCGCCAAGACCGGCTAAGAAACCGTCCAGTACATAAGCTTTCATCTTTGTTCTCTTTACATTTAAGCCCATCATAACCGCACTTTGCTGATTGCCACCGATCGCATACAGGTTACGACCAAACTTGGTAAACTTAAGCATGATCGTGATCAAAATGACAACTCCAAGTGCAATGATCACAGTTGGATAAATATATGCCGGAATAAACATTCCTCGTCTGTTATAAGTACCAAACGGAAGATTGATACGGTAGTTTGCCCATGCTAAGAAAGTTTTGTTCTTAATGGCGATCATGTCGGTACTGATAACGGCTGTTAAACCTCGCCCGAAGAACATACCAGCCAACGTTACAATGAATGGCTGGATCTCCAGATATGTTACTAAGTAACCCTGAACGACACCAAAGAGAATACCGATCAGTAATGAGATCACAACGGCTGAGATTGCACTCATGCCTTTGTTTTCCATTGCATATGCGGCTGACATACAAACCAATGCGGTAACAGAACCAACCGAGATATCGATTCCACCGGTGATCATGACTAATGTCATACCACAACCTATAACGATCAGGCCAGCATTCGAAATGAACAGGTTCATAAACATCTGGGGTTTTGCAAAACCTTTGTCTTCAAAAATTATCATTCCTGCGATGTACATTACTGCGAATAACACGATTGTAATCATCAACAGGAATGTACTACTATTAATTTTTCTTTTAGCTTTTTTCTTTTCCATATTAATGACCACCTTCCATCGCTTTATTGTTCTTTAAAGCTCTTTTTTTCTTCCACTCATCTACAGATCTTCTAAATACAGGACTCTGGATCACCACGATAATGATAACGACAACTGCCTTGTATACAGGAAGCTGATCGGCTGATACATTCATTGCATAAAGTGTTGTTGTCAATGCCTGAATCGTATAAGCACCGATAACAGAACCCATGATGCTGAATTTACCACCACTTAAAACGTTACCACCAAGAGCAACTGCAAGGATCGCATCCATTTCTAAGTTCAGACCAATGTTATTTGCATCTGCTGAGTAGATACGGCTTGAAGCAACAATCCCGGCAATACCTGATAAGATTCCACAGATCACATAAGTTAAAAACTTGATCATTGTAGAATTCAGACCAACCAGTCTGGATGCGGAACCGTTAATACCTACGCTTTCGATATAAAGACCAAGTGCTGTCTTTTTCAAAACCAGATTGACAATTATGATCGCTGCTATTGCGAAGAAAATCGGTGTTGGTACAGGACATTTACCGATATATCCACCCATTACTTTGAAAGAACCTACACGTACATATGTAATCTGACCTTTTGTAATAAGCTGTGCAATACCACGACCGGCTGTAAACAAAATCAACGTCGCGACCATAGGCTGTATGCCAAGATTTGCTACGAGGAAGCCGTTAAATGCTCCACAAATGGCTGCAACGATAATTGCTGCGATAATTGCAAGTGCCATGGAATTCATCAACTCATTGGTTGATACCTGACCACCGGATAAGATCTGACAACAAACTGCTGCGGCCACCGCCATAACTGCACCAACACTGATATCCTGACCACCGGATGCTGCTGTTACCAGTGTCATACCAATGGCTACGATAACCAACTCTGACGCACGGTTTACAACATCGACAAGATATCCGTAAAGAACACCGTTTTTAATAGATACTGCAAAAAAGTTTGGTGTCTTAATTACATTTACTAAAAGTACAACAAGCAAGCAGACGATTGGTAAAAAAAGACGGTGCTGCGTGATTGCTTTCCAGTTAAAACTTTTCTTTTCATTACTCATTGTTCTTGTCACCTCCTGCTATGGTCTCCATGATCTTCTCCTGTGTAAGATCATCACCCTTGATCTCACCGACTTTCTTACCATCACGGAGAACTGCCATTCTACTGCAGGTACGAAGCATTTCTTCTACTTCGGACGAAATAAAGGCGATTGACTTACCTTCATCGGCCAGTCTCAGAACTAATTTCTGAATCTCTGTTTTCGTACCGATATCAATACCTCTGGTTGGTTCATCTAAGATCAAAAATCTTGGATTTGTAAGCAGCCATCGTCCAAGAATAACTTTCTGCTGGTTACCACCTGAAAGACTCTTGATCGGTGTTTCCATACTTGCTGTCTTGATTTGCAATAGTTTAATAAAGTTAGTAGCGGCATCTTCCATCTCTTTACGCTTCATTGGTTTAAACATTCCACGTTTTGCCTGCAATGCGATAATAATGTTTTCACGTACTGACAGGTCTGCAAGAATACCGTCTTTCTTTCTATCCTCAGGTAAATATGCCATTCCTGCTTTCATTGCATCTAATGGAGCATTTATCTTTACTTTCTTGCCAAAGACTTTCACTTCACCGGTATCTGCCTTGTCAGCTCCATAAATCGCTCTTACAAGTTCAGAACGTCCGGAGCCAAGAAGACCGGTAAGACCAACCACTTCACCTTTGTTAAATGTAATATCAAAAGGTTTGATTGATCCATGATGTGATACACCAACGGCTTCAATAACAGGATCTCCTTCTTTTACCTCTCCACTTCTTTCACTCTTAATATCTGCAAGGTCGTCAAAATCTTTACCCATCATTTTCGCTACTAACTGAACTCTTGGTAAGTTCTCTACATCATATTCGCCAACAAGCTCACCGTTTCTTAATACTGTGATCTTGTCACAGACTTCATAAACCTGTTCCAAAAAGTGAGTTACAAAAATAATACCTACACCTTTTGCTTTTAATTTTTTCATCAGGGCGAACAGCTTCTCTACTTCTTCTTCATCCAATGATGAAGTCGGTTCATCTAAGATCAATACTTTACACTCCATATCTACTGCTCTTGCGATTGCGATCATCTGCTGAATAGCGATCGAACATTCATCAAGCAATGTAGTCGGAGCAACATCAATATCTAAAGATTCCAGTAAAACTTTTGATCTGGAATTCATTTCTTTCCAGTTGATCATGCCAAGCTTTTTAGGTTCCCGGCCAATAAACAAGTTCTCTGCAACTGTAAGGTTCGGACATAAGTTTACTTCCTGGTACACAGTGCTAATACCATTGTTCTGGGCATCCTGTGGTGATTTGTTCACCATTGCCTTTCCATCCATGATGATCTCACCTGCATCGAAAGGATAGATACCTGTTAATACTTTGATCAGCGTTGACTTTCCGGCTCCATTCTCTCCCATCAAAGCATGAATATCGCCTTCGCATAGCTTAAAGTCAACATTAGATAATGCTTTTACACCTGGGAATGTCTTAGTGATGCCTTTCATCGTCAAAATTGTTTTCTGAGCCATTTGCATTCCACCTACTTTCTAAAAATGTGTAAAACCAGTGTTCTCACCGATTTCTCATTCCTTCCTGTACCGATTTCTTTAATTGAAAAAGGTATAAAAATAGCGCAATACAGCTTTTATGTTACTTTCTATATTGCGCTATTTCTTAAACACTTGTAGCGTTTTCTTTTATAAAACCTCTTTTAGTATGCACGTTTTGAAATCACATCATCTGTTACTACAGTAACATCATAATCTTTTCCATCTGCTGAAATCTTAGCAACATCTTTTACTGCTGCGAAAACTTCTTCGTCTACATACTGTTTCTTATCCGGCTCTTTGCCTGCTTCTAATGATTTGATGATCTCTTCTACACGAGGACCATGTAATGGGTTACACTCTGTGTCTAAGATGATCTTGCCATCTTTTACATCTGTTAAACCTGTCTTTGTAGAATCGAATGACATTACAAGGATATCATCTTTACCTGTACCGACTTTCTTACCTGCTGCTGTGATCGCATCAATTGCACCGAATGCTTCGTTATCGTTCTCGCAGTAAACTACGTCGATATCATCACCATGTTTCTTTAAGAGTGATTCCATAACTTCCTGGCCTTTTGCCTGTGTGAATTCACCTGTTTCTTTTGCAAGTAATGTCCAGTTCTTGTTTTCTTTGCAAGCTGCTTCAAGACCTTTTGTACGTCCGATCTGAGCAGAAGCACCGATTGTACCCTGGATATCTACGATGTTGATCTTTTCATTTCCACGACCGGTTGCATCTAAGTAAGCTTTTAACCAAGCTGCTGCTTTCTTACCTTCAAGTTCGAAGTTTGAACCTACCCAAGCTGTGTATAAGCTGTCATCTGATACCTTAACCATACGGTCTACGATAATTACAGGAATTCCTGCATCTTTAGCTTCTTTTAATACTGTATCCCAACCGGTTTCTGTTACAGGAGCTAATACAATGTAGTCAACTTCCTGCTGGATGAAGTTTCTGATCGCTTTGATCTGATTTTCCTGTTTCTGCTGAGCATCATCAAAGATTAATGTGTAGCCATTCTCTTCGCTGAATGTCTCTTTCATTGATGTAGAGTTTGCTGTACGCCAGTCTGACTCAGCACCTACCTGTGAAAAACCTACTGTAATGTTGCCGCTCTTTGAGCTGTCATCTGCTTTCTTTGCATCTTTTGATCCGTTTGATGATCCACAAGCTGTCAAAGAGAAAAGCATACAAGTTGCTAATAATACTGAACATAAAATTTTCTTAATCTTCATACTATTTTCCTCCTCAATTTCTTGAATAGTTTTGGTTACCCGCTACAATTATTATTATAGATTTTCTTGTTGAATTTACCATAAAGAAAATTATGAAAAAAGTTTATTATTTTATCAGTATTTTTTATTTTTTATATTTTTTTATCCAAGAAGTTGAATTTTTTTGGAATTCTTACACGAATCCGCGTTCCTTCACCATATTTCGACCAGATATCAATACCATATCCGGCACCAAAATATAAAACAAGCCGTCCTTGGACTGCTGCCAACCCAAAACCCACATTATTATTCTGCTTCAATCCTTCTTTCACTTCCTGTAAGCGTTCCTCTTTCATTCCGATCCCATCATCAAGCACCTGAATGATAATATCATCTCCCGCATCGTCAAATGTGATCGTAATCTTGCTCTGACCTCTCTTTTCCTTAACACCATGATAGAGTGCATTTTCCACCAACGGCTGTAATGTCAGCTTCGGCAGACTGATCATTTCAAACTCTTCCGGAAGATCGATCGAATATTCTAAGATATCACTATAACGGATCTGTTGGATTTCAAGATAGCTCTTCGTATGTAACACTTCATCAAATAGAGAAATAACATCCTCACCTTTTGATAAGGCGGTTCGAAAAAACATAGAAAGATGGGTCAGCATTTCAATCGCTTCATCATGCATATCAGCTTCTACCATCCATACAATCGTATCTAGTGTATTATATAAGAAGTGAGGACTTACCTGCGCCTGTAATAACTCTAGCTGTGTCATATGCTGTTTTCTTTCTTCCTCCTTGACATTTTCAAGCAATGTCTGGATACGTCGTGCCATTTTCTGAATACCCTGATCCAGATTTTTCACCTCAATCACATTTGTTTCAACCGGCAGAATTTCAAAATTACCATGTCCGACTTTTCGTACATTTTCGCTCAGGCAGCTGATCGGATGTGTAATCTCTTTTGCAAGCCGAAATGACTTTCTGACCATCCATGCTACAATCAAAGCTACGATTACACCGAGTATCGATCCTACTATCATTATCCGAATAAACATATTATCCTCAACCTGCTTTAAATATCCGGCCTCATAATAGATATAATCTCCCATCGCATTTTGTATCAACTCAGTCAGAACATAGACGTTACTGGTCAGTTGCTGCTGTCTGGAATCATAACTTTCTGTCTTGGACAGGACACGCATACGCTTTTTCAAATTCTTGCAATTTGCAATCACACGATCAATCGCTTCTTTGCTTTCTTTGCGAACTGTCGTTTCCTGTAACTCTTGTGCTACACCGATCGCCACATTAACATCTTGAATCGGCAATGTCTTCTGATCTACACTTCCTACGCAGTAATGATACATTTTCAGGTCCATATTTTCCTTAAAACTCAGACTAAACTTACTGCTAAGGTTCATATTGTGTGTGATCACAGAATAATTTCCAATATAAATACATAAGAAAAAGAATACCAGCAGTATACAGAATACTAATGAAAGTGCAAGACTCCATATTAAATATTGCATTTTTGTATTTAAGCTAAGTTCTTCGTATTTTACTCTTCTTTTTTTCACTTGGCTGCCCCCTGGTTACGATATTCACTTGGTGTACATCCCTGTGTTTTCTTAAACAAAAAACTAAAATAATGAGAATCTTTATAGCCAACCTCTAAAGCAATCTCACCGGAACGCTTGTCTGTGCATCGAAGCAGCTCTTTTGCTTTATTCATTCTAAGTCCTGTCAGATATTCAATAAATGTCTGGCCCATTTTCTGACTAAACATCGCACTAAAATGGTTTGCACTAACATTTGCCACGCAGGCAACGGTGTTCAGCGTCATGTTTTCATCAGAAAAATTTTCTTCCATATATTGTACTGCACTTTGTAATACATTCTGGTATTTACCACGGCTTTTCTCTTCTCTAAGCTCGATCGCTTTTTGCAACGCTTTCTTAATGCTTTCTTCGATCACCGACAGATCTGCCATCTGATTCATACCTGACGCTTCTAATAAAGAATTGTCGATCACATCTTTTTCATATCCCAGTTTCTGTAAAAAAGACACAATGCAAAAATGAATATTCAGCAAAATGTATTGACGAAACATTTTCGACTTTAATGCAGATTCTCCAACCATCTGTACATAATTCTTTACAAAGCTGTCCGTTTCATCCTCCAATGCATTGCACAAAAAGTTCTGAAAAATTGTAGGATTGACTACGTTAGTATCGACAGCAACTAAATCTTTTAATTCATTTTCCTCCGTATTATTTCCCAGAACCATATCAGAAGATATAACATGGGAATATCCAAAATAACGATATGCAAATATCTGCATTCCTTTCTCATAGCAATCAGGAAGCTGGCTTAATCGTTCTACGGGTTCTGAGGCACAAACGATCCACTCTAATCCACACCCATCCTTTTCCATGATCTTTTGCAAAGTTTCCACACAATTCTTTGTTTTTCTCTGCATTGTATCATACTCACCGGTCAGCAACACAACATAACTAAACATCTGGTTGCGGAACATATATGTATTGGCTTCTGCTTGCAATACATCATCAATCTGCTTTTGTACATCCGCTGCTTTCTGTGAATATCCCTGATCTACAGAATCAGAATCCTTGCTTGCCGCAAGAGAAAAGAACACAAGATTATAACTTTCAGCTGTAATATCAATTGAAAGCTGCTCTGCTTTTTCATAAATTTTCTGAAGATCCGTATGTTTCGTAACCAGCATTTCAAAGAAGTCTCTGCGTGAATTATTCTCATATTCTTTCATTTCACGCTCAAATTTTTTATAATAATCCTGTTGTCTGTCTTTCTCTTCAAAATCCTTCTGAATCTTTTTTAAGACTTTCTCAAAGTCCGCTCTTGCAATTGGCTTTAGCAAATAATCATCTACACCGATAGCAATCGCTTTACGTGCGTATTCAAAATCATCATATCCACTAACAATCACAATACGGATATTCGGAAATTCTTTTTTCACAATACTGCTTAATGTCAGTCCATCCATAAAAGGCATCTTAATGTCTGTGATCAGAACATCCGGTTTGCTCTTACGAATCATAGGCAAGGCGATCTCACCATCTTTCGCCTTGCCTACTAACTCAAAACCATATTCTTTCCAGGGAATCATTCTTTCTAATGCTTCCCTGATCACAATTTCATCTTCAATCAAAAAAACTTTAATCATCTTACCATGCTCCTATCTTATAACCTGCCGGTTATTCGATGGCGATAAACTTATCTGTCTCTCCTCTAAGATCCGCAGTAATCTCCTGATTGACGATCATTTCTTTGTTGACACTACCCATCTCGTCTACCAGATCAGCTGCACTGCGTGCAGCATTTGATACTCCGGTCGAACTTTCTGCTATGATACGGGAAATGTTTTCCATTGAAGTTCCCATCTTCTCCATCTCTGTCTTGAGATTATCTGACTTTTCAGAGAAACCATTCATCTTATCATTGATGTATTTTGCGTCCGTCTGATACTGACGGCTTGCTGTTACAAATGATTCATAATCCGGCAGAATTCTTGTATTTGTATATTCTACCATATTGTTGGCGTTATTGGCTAATTCATTTACAGCTTCGATTACCATTTGGTTGATTTCCTGAATCTGACCAACTGTATTTTTAGTAGACTCTGCAAGCTGACGGATCTCATCTGCTACCACCGCAAAACCTCTGCCCGCCTCTCCGGCTCTTGCAGCTTCAATTGATGCATTTAATGCAAGCAGGTTTGTTTTGCCTGAGATCTTTAAGATCTGATCTGTCAGATCGTTGACCTGTGATACATTTTTGCTATTTTCAATTGCCTGCGTCAACTTTTCTGTAATCCCTTTGATCATTCCATCGGTGTCTACTTTATTTGTAACAGCATTTGTCTCCAATGCCGTCGCTCTTTCTGCCATCTCAACAGAATAACTATTCAGGTTATCGGAAGTATCTGCCATTTCAGCAACATCTCCCTGAATCTCACCGGTTGCATCAGACATACTCCCTACATTTGAGTTGACTTCTTCCATCGTAGCCGACAACTCTTCCATTGACGCAGAAATATCACATAAATTTTCGTTTACATGTCCGGAACTTTCTGCCACATTATCCACTACCGTATTCATCTTTTGCGTATTATGAATAATATTGGTCATAACATTTTGTAATGTTTCAATAAAGATATTGATTCCTTTTGCAAGCTGACCAATCTCATCCTCTGATTTTTCTGTCAGTCGAACCGTCAGATCACCTTTCTCCTGCTGAATACCTTCTACAACTCTGTTAAGCTGTGTATGTGCATGTACCAGCGGTGTCACAATCGTACGGTTACAAATGATTACAGCAACTCCTAAAATAACAGCAATAATCGCCAACATAACTATTGCAATTGCAACAGAGCTATAATAGCTTGCTTTTTGTGCACTGACACCGGAATCAACACTTTCCTTGCTCTGGTCACGTAACTGTGCCAAAATATCGCACATCTCGTCTGACATTGTTGTAAGCTCTCCATTTGTCATACGGATTGCACCTTCATTGTTTCCACTTTTACTCATGCTGATTGACATTTCATAGTTGTCAAGATAGGAAACCAGCTTCTTTTGGAAATCCTGATATAATTTTACTGCCTTATCTTCTGTCAGTGAATCTTCCAATGCTTTACTGTACTTGTTTACACTTTTCTTAGATGCCTCCATCGACTTTTCAATCGTATTCTGCCCATCTTCTTCTGCAAGACAATGTTGCAGCATCATTTTTTGCAGCATCGTAAATTCCTGTGATAACGAGTCAACTTCCATTATGTTTTCTAAATAGGTATCAGAGATCTTTTTACTTGACTGCTGTACGCGTCCGAGACTGCCAATACTGATAAAGCATGAAACAATACCAAGCACAGCGATGCCAAAGATCGGAACAAGAATCTTTACACGTACACTATGACTCATCTTTGTCTTAAATTTTGATGATACATTTCCCTTTTGTACCTTTTTCGGTGCTTTAACCTTTTGTACTGTATTTATCGATGCTTTTTCTTTTTTTACATTCTCTTTTTTGTTTGAAAAAATAATCTTATCTCTTTTTTTCATACGATATCTCCATTTCCTGACAGACAAACTGTAATAATCACTTGCAAAACACTTCCTGTAAAAGCTTTGTAACAATCTGCTGCCATTCTGTTTTCCTCTTTTATATAAGTGCTTTTTCTATCTTCTTTTTACAGTATAACATTTTCATAGATAGGAAATGGTTGTTTTTTTATCTGAATTGTTAGTTTTTTTACGATGAATGTGCTGAAAAATGGTATTTTTCGTCTTTATATACGCTAAATTCACCAAAAAAACTTATAGTCTCGCAATGTGTGACCGATGCAAAGCATCTGCATTTTGGGGTGATCTGTTCACAAAAATAAGGAGACAAAAAAGATTCCTCTTTTGTCTCCTTATGATTCGGTTTTGAATTTGAGTTTTTAAGTTTTTTGTTTGAATTTTATTTTACATTTTAATTTGCGTTTGCATTCTTGATTTTTAAGTTTTTTGAAGACTGCATTTCCGGTTTAACATATTGATCTTAAACTTTTTGTTTGAAATTCCTGCCTTCTTTCTCGTTATTTCGTGTCCCTAGTGTGCTGACCTATTCATATTTAGCTAAATAGCAACATGCCGGTACACTAGTTCTGTCCATAATAGGCATTTGCTCCATGTTTACGATAGAAATGCTTATCACGAATGCTATCCGGTGCCGGAAGCACTTTTGGATTGATCAGTTCGGTCTTTGTAGCCATCTTAGCAACTTCTTCCAGTACAACCGCATTATGCACAGCTTCTGCTGCATCCTTACCCCATGTAAATGGTCCGTGGTTCTTACAAAGAACGCCCGGTGTATGCATTGGATTTAACTTTCTTTCTTCAAAAGTCTCAATGATAACAAGTCCGGTGTTTTTCTCATAAGCAGAATCAATCTCTTCCGGTGTCAGGCTTCTTGCGCAAGGAATCTCACCAAAGAAATAATCTGCGTGTGTTGTTCCATATAAAGGAATCGAACGTCCTGCCTGTGCCCATGAGGTTGCTTCCGGTGAATGCGTATGCACAACGCCCCCGATCTCAGGATATTTCTTATATAATACCAAATGCGTCGGTGTATCAGAAGATGGTTTGTAGTCTCCTTCAATCTTATTACCCTCTAAGTCCATTACAACCATATCTTCCGGTTTTAATTTATCATAATCCACACCGCTTGGCTTAATTACAAAATATCCGCTTTCTCTGTCAATACCGCTGACATTGCCCCATGTATATGTGATAAGCCCTCTCTTTGGCAGTTCCATATTGGCTTCATATACCTGTTTTTTTAATTCTTCTAACATGCTTGTCATTCCTCCTTGTAACGTTTCATTTCTCTCTACAAACGATTGATCGGTTTATCAAAAACAATAAATCCGTGTATTCTTCTTTTGATCCGATCCATTCCATCATGAATCATTGTATTTTTTGATTCATTCTCAAAAATGCATTTTCATGCCTACAGATTTTCTACGGCTGCTCTTTCCACAGCAAGTCCTTTATTATAACGTACTAAGAAATCATCAAAGCCTTTTACATCTTCTGCATCCGGCTCTAATGTTGTTCCGCTCTGTCCGACAAATACTTTGTTGCTCAGATAATCTGCTAATGATTCGTTATCTTTATTTACAGCAAGATATTGTGCTAATACGGCAATGCCCCATGCACCACCTTCACTTGCCGTATCCATAACGGTTACCGGTGTATCCATAGCTGCTGCCATAATTTTCTGACCTGCTACCGGCACAGTAAAGAAACCGCCATGTCCGTAAATCTTGTCTACCGGAACTTTCTCTTCTTTCAGAAGGATATCCAGTCCGTTCTTTAATGCACCTAATGCCGTAAACAAATGTACTCTCATAAAGTTTGCAAGACTCACATTGTCATTTGCATGTCTGACAAATAACGGGCGGCCTTCATCGAATCCGGTAATGCTTTCTCCTGAGAAATAGTTATATGCCAAAAGTCCGCCACAATCCGGCTCGCCTTTTAATGCAACCTGGAAAAGCACTTTGAACAGTTCTGTCATATCTACTTCCATACCCATTGCCTCTGCAAATTCCTTGAAAAGATTTACCCATGTATTGATATCAGAAGTACAGTTATTACAATGTACCATGGCAACCAGATCACCAACCGGCGTTGTCACAAGATCGATCTCTGTATGAAGTTTCTTTAACTCTTCTTCCATAACGATCATCGCAAAGACAGAAGTACCTGCCGATACATTTCCGGTACGGACTTTTACGCTGTTTGTCGCTACCATTCCGGTTCCGGCATCGCCTTCCGGCGGACACATTGGTGCACCGGCTTCTAATGTACCTGTCGGATCAAGCATCTTAGCGCCTTCGGCTGTCAAGGTGCCCGCTTCCTGACCTGCAACCAGAGATTTCGGAAGAATGTCTTTTAACTTCCAGTCAAAATGATATGGTTCTACTAAACGATCAAATTTCGCAATTTTATCTTCATCATAATCTTTTGTCTTACAATCAATCGGAAACATACCGGAAGCATCACCCACTCCAAGTACTTTCTGACCGGTAAGCTGCCAATGGATATATCCAGCAAGTGTTGTAAAGAATGTAATATCTTTTACATGGTCTTCTTTCTTTAAGATTGCCTGATACAAATGAGAAATACTGTAACGCTCCGGTACATTGACCTGAAACTCCTTTGTCAGCTTTGCTGCCGCCTCTTCTGTCATTGTATTACGCCATGTTCTAAATGGTACAAGCAATTCATCTTTCTTATTAAATGCCATATAACCATGCATCATTGCACTAATACCGATTGAAGCAACCTTCTTTAATGGCAGGTCATATTTCTCTTTTACATCCTTTGCTACTGCTGCATAACATGCCTGTAATCCTGAATGGATCGCATCCAGGCTGTATGTCCAGATACCATCAACTAACTGGTTCTCCCAATGAAAGCCTCCGACAGCCAATGTTTCACAATTCTCATCCACCAAAACAGCCTTAATACGCGTAGAACCAAATTCAATACCAAGTGCTGCCTTTCCGTTCATAATACTTTCTTTTGCGTTCATCGTAAAATCCCTCCATTTCTTTTATTTCCCTGATCATGCTTCCTGCCATCCGGCTTTTTATCATGATCCTTATCTCTTCCTGCAAACTTTTCCATCCTTGCAAATCATCTGATACTACTATGTTACAACGTGTCCGCTTGTATTTACAAGTTGTTTTTTTCTCCTTTTTGTTTAATATTTTATGCCCAAAAGCTTTCTTTTGTATTTTTAGGCAAAAACATGCCGGAAAAGATATTGTAGCACATTTTATCCAAACTTACATATATATGTGTTAATACGATTTTTATGCTTCATACGATCATTTCGCAGAGCATATAAGAAAGGACTTTCAATATGAGAAACATGAACCAAAGACCAAACTGTGATGCATGCTCAAGCCAGTATAATGATCCTCTTCGCGGTATGCCTCTTGCCATGGCATATGTCCCATGGCAGACATGGTGCAAAACCTATGATCCGCAAAAAGGATTAAGCTGTGGAACGATTTTCCCACCTTTGAACCTGCCATTTTACGGATGTATTCCGAGAGGATGCAACCAGCGAGGAGGTGCCTTATGACAAACGAACAGCATCATCTTTTAATGTATATTGATCAGATCAGCTTTGCTTTGGATGATACAGTGCTTTTCCTTGATACACATCCTTGTGACACGGAAGCACTTGCTTATTATCAGGAATTAAAAGAGGAGCGGAAGATGGCAATGGAAAAATACGCTTCCAAATTCGGTCCATTGCAAAATGATAATGTAAAATGTGGCTGCTCCTGGAGCTGGGTTGAAACTCCGTGGCCTTGGGAATTAGAAGGGAGGGATTGCTAATGTGGAATTATGAAAAGAGATTACAATATCCTGTGCATATTACACGCACAAATGCAAAAGCAGCACAGATAATAATGAGCCAATACGGTGGACTGTATTCGATTAGTGGGTATATTCTGTTTTTATAAATCTCTACTAAAAAGCGTGTTTTTGTAATGTTACATATTTTTAGCCATTTTTTCATATAAAAGTATGTAACCGTACAGTTACATGCAGACATATTGCAAAGCCATATATTTACGTGCCTTTTTGTTTTTTATGATCAGCAAATATGCAGTAAACAGGTTGTCATACTCATTTTGCTCCTAAAACCGCAACTTTCCTCACCTCTTGTCATGCAACTTTTATCTCTTCTGGAAAAATAATACTATTTTTTTGCAGCAATGTATATTGTATTTGATTTTTCTTATGCTACAAACTTTCTTATTCACATATCCCACCTTTCCTTTATACCACACTTTTGTATACATAACCTTAACTGCTATATAAAGTGAATCCTATAACAGTCCAATCTTCTGCAAGCATATCAGTCTGTGATGCAAGCCATCCGATCACAAGTGAACCATCAGCGGCTTTCATGTCGATATGAGGGCAGACACATTAGACGCAGAAACTAACACCTTTTTATTTTAACTCTGTCGTTATGAGATATTCTATTCTGGCTTTTATCGCTTTTATGTTTTTTTCTGTAAAACCATGCCATTGCGGAGCAAGGCTAAAGAAGTCCGTCATTACGATACCAGCGAAAGCATTAGCATCTATTTCTGCGATCTGCATATTATATGCTTCTAAATTTTCAATCTGATCCGATGATTTATAATCTTTAAAATAGAAAGTTTCGTTTGTTCTAAACTGCCAAGCATGGCGCACTTCGTGCGCTATAGCAAACATATAATCCGGATCCGGTTTCTCTTTTTTTCTTATATAAATAATGTCCTCATATGGTGCATACTGTGCCATTGTTGTTTTTGTCGAGAAATCAGACGTATCATATGATATAGCCGGCTCTGATATTTCTAAAATGTCACACAGTTCTGATATATATTCTTTTATCATAATATGTTTCCTTTCAATGCAAATAATAGCTATTGCTTTTTTAAACAATAGCTATTATACTTTGAATTGACGAGGGCGATTTGCTCGCCCTCGCTTTGATGGTTGGCTGGCTTTTTAGTCAGCCTTTTGTTATGCCTCAATGTCCTTTTCGGCATCTTCTTTTAGTTCCCTTACCAATGTAAGTGCTTCGTCTGTTTTACCTTCTTCGAGATATTTTTCAATCTTCTGTAAAACTCTTAACAGTTTTCTGCAAAAACTAACAAACTCTTTCATGTCGTCCATATTGTCTCCTTTCTCCCTTTCGGGTTATTGCCTTTCGACAATATTATAATACCACAATTATTAGTGTTAGTCAACATATTTCTAAAAGAATTTTATTTTTTCTTCGTCTGTTGGTATGATTTCTATTATATCTGATGGTTGACACCTCAATATAATACATATCGTGTTTAGCGTGTCCGTTGTAATCCCCTTCCCTTTTCTAAGATTCTGCATTGTTGCTTCTCCTAGAATTTTCTCTTTCCGCATTCTTGGAGCTGTATATCCTTTTGCTGAAAGTTCTTTTAATACGTCTATCTTGTATTTAAACATGCTGTCACTCCTTTCTTTAACCTAGTATATTACAACTATAAAAAAATATCAACAAAAACACAAAAAAAAGTGTTGACAAACACAATTATTAGTGTTATTATATATACAGATCAAAGGAAAACACCAAACACACAGGAGGTAAATGATTATGTGGTATGAAATAGCAGCAACTTGGGAGAGTGGTAAGACTTATAAATATCAGAAGGAAGGAATGATAGAAGCAATGAAAATGGTTGCTAGATTAAAGGCGACTGCTGAGGTTTGTTATTGTAGCGATCATTTGGTTGATATAAAGATAAATAAGGTTGTAGACTAAAAAATTAAACCGAGCCGAGGCGGTTACCTCGGCAGAAAGTGAGGATATCATGAAATTTTTGGAAAACAAAGCCGGAGATACTTTTGATACTTTAGAGAAAGCAAAAAGATATTACTACCCATCTGCAGCAGAGGACAGAGATGTAAAAGATCCTGATGGATATATTAACAATGTGATCCCATCCGGATTATTGGAATCATGGGAAAATTACAAAAATGAAATTGAAGAAGCCGAAACACTCGAAGAACTCGCTAATACTTTAAATGAATATACTGATACATTCGGAGATGGTTCGGAAGTAAAAGTAAGAGAGATTTAAGGAGGTTTATACTATGTGGAATACAATCATTTTATTAAAAGGTACATTAAAAACGTCGCCCTCATATTATAAAGATTTTGAGCATGGTGATACGATATATGGCTTAAACTCCGAACCAGAAGAGCTTGCACGTTTTTCTATTGATGAAAAAGACAAAGCACTTAAAGAGCTTTCAAAACACAAATGCACGTATATCAAAGGTGCTGAAATAGTATATATCGAAGAGTATGCTTTGCAATATTGCAATTATGACGAGGATGGAGACTTGATTGACGGATCAGATTATGATTTCGCTGAAATAGATTGAATTATAGCAACCGTAGTATTTGCTGCGGTTGCTATTTTTCTCTCCTGTGATAAAAAAATATAATTATGCAACAAATTTCTTGTTCACATATCCTACTTTCCCCTTATACCTTACTTTTGTATACCAGCTTTTTGTATACAATACTTCTACAGTCGCACCATTCGGAATTCTCAAGTAACTTCCAGTTAATTTTGAATCTGCTTTCCAAAGCAAAAGCCCTTTTTCTCGTTTTACTTTCTTTTTCCATGTTTTTTTGAATACATCCGGTGTTCCGTACATTGATTTTAACTGTGAGGTCGTACTTCCCCATTTTGTCAGGTAAAAATGAGGGGTATCAACGATAGAAGTCCAGTCACCGCCCCATCCAAGACCAATCTTCTTCGCAAGTACAGCCACCTTTTTGATTGTAGCAGTGTCATATAAAAGTTTACTGTCATTGATCGCAATGTCAAAAGCAATTCCCCACATATGCTGGCTGGAATAAGTGCTACCTTTGGCATTCGTTACGATCTTACCCGGCTTCGTTCTTCCCTTCGCATAAAGCGAATCCTGATACTCCTTGCTTCTAAAACCCTCTGTAATAATCAGATAAAGCCCTTTTTTCGCACATTTCTTTAATAAAATACCGAGCCTGTAATCAAGCCACGGATGCAGCTTTGTTCTGTCGATTCGTACATCATGTTTTTTGTTCATAATACAATTTCCTCCTTTTTACATCTCGCTCTCTGTCATGCTTAACTTGTTTACTTTTGCATTTTTTAAAATTTTATAAATATCTTCTGCTGCCGCTTTGTCAGTAGTATTTTTGCACATGACATAATACTGTTTATCTTTAATATACACATATGCATCTTTTACCAGCTTAACAGTTTTCTGGTACTCTGTGTTGCATTCTTTCCTTGTTTCAAAGCCACCACATACGACCTTGTACGCTGTCTTTTTTGCTGTCTCCTTGTTTTCTGTGTTCTTCATAATATTAGCCCTCTCTTTCTGTAAGATCCGCTTTATCTTCAACACGATCTTTTAATACTGCTATTACTTTACTTAAAAAGCCCGGCACTTTTACCCCCATTCGTCCGGCATTCTCTGTGATACTTAAACATTCATTTAAAATGAACCATGCTGTCACAAGCGTGCTAAAAAAAGTATCAATCGGCATTTTCATAGCAAGATATCCCGACATTTTGTATATTAAAAAATCGACCATCATCGCCACGAAAATGACGAACATATAGCCGACTTTCTTAAAAATGCCAATCATGCCCTTTTTGCTACTCCATCCATATCTCTTATCGTTCGGATGTTCGACCGCTTCTTTTGCTGATGCTGCCATGCCTGCAAGAAAATCAACGATCATTGCTAACGTCACCGCTAAAAGCATCCAGCCAAGCAGTCCACACTTTGATGCGATTGTTGCCGTAAACGTTGACAAGCTTAACTGTGCTGCATATACCTGTATCTTATCCATTCTTACCACCCTGCTTTCTGTAACTCTTCTGCTGCTTTGTCATGCCACTTCTCCGGCACATCTTCAAGCTCCATCTTCCCGGCTTTGATTCTATACACATACCATTTGACCATTCTACTTACCTCCTGCCATCATTTCAGCCAAATCACCAATTGCTGCATCTTGTGCTTCCTGCCCCTGTTCAACTGCTGCCAATCTGATTTCTACATCTGTCAATGCTCTGATTGAGAATGTAGCTTCAATCGTTTCATCGCTTTCAACATATGATACGCTTTCATATGTATAGTTCTCATATTCTCCGATCACCTTATCGTCTTTCTGGTACTTAAATTCTGAAAGATTGTCATTTGTCAATTTCTTTCTGAAAGATTCCATGTTTTCGACATTTTCAAAGCATGCCACAATCTTATTACTTTCACATTTTGATTCAATAACTTCCTGTATTGTTCCGTCTTTTAATGCAATATCCATCTTCATCATCCTTTCCTTTTTTAATAGAATACTTTTACCAATATTGTCATACCGCTCAAAGAAAGCTGTAGAATGCTATTACTTACTTTTGCGGTCAAAGCCGTGTTGGTTTTATAAAAAATGCTGCTACCGTTTCCTATTACCATGCCGGAAGTAGAACCACTAGAGCCACCACCTGTATAGATAGCAAGCCAATTGCCGCTCGCCGGGACAACCGCTCCACCTGATCCGGCAGATACATTTGCTTTATCCATTGAAATATCTGTGATCTTATCATTTAAAACTTTTCCTTGCGCCGCTGACAAAGCTTCATCTGCTAAATTTGAAACAAGATTATTTTGTACTCCAACCACTGTATCCGTAAATTTAGCATTTTCTGGTACATTGGACTTTATTGTATGATCCCCCAAGCAGTCTGCTATATGATTCAGTTTTTCATTTGTAACACACAAATCCTCTTCTAATGCATACACTCCCTGCGGATCAATCAAAACATTTCCATCGTTGGAAATATCAACAAGCAGAGACATGATTACACTTGCTTCAAATACACCATTGTATGCTTGCAATTCTGTAGCATTTTCCGGTGTGCTGTAGCATACTGCATATAAAATCTCACCTTCTTCCTGATCCAGAGCATACAAGCCGATTTCTGTAAAAAGATATCCTTCTGTTAATTCTTTGTTAGACACAACAAACTTAACATTTGCCTGTGTCTCCGTCTTTTTTAAGGCACTATTAATGCTAAAGCTCTGCTTTTTTTCCTTTAGTTCTGTCATAGTACTAATATCTTCTTTTTCATCGTATATTCCCGATCCGGTTTCTGCTTTGGTAAAAGTAACTGTAAGACCGCTTTTTGCTATAAGTGCAAGACCTTTTTTTGTTAATTGTGTTCCGATAAAATTTGTCATCTACATCTCCTCCAATCTTTCGTGTTGCCAATTACCAGCTACTACAGCAGGAGTCAGATCTATTGAATATGTTTTTGTTTCAATTCCATCGATAATACTTCTTGCACTTTTTACACGTTTTAAAATTTCTGTGAATTTTTCAATTATTTCCTTTGATGGATCCGTCGGCACGATAATCTTAAAATGAAATGGTTTTCCGTCATATTTGTGCCATGGAATGAACTCTGCGTCCGGGAAAAATTTATTGATCAATTCCTCTTCTGCTTTTGCTGTACCGGCAAACATATATGTCTGTAGCGTGCTTTTTAGGATTCTAAGCTTCGTATCATTGTCATATAGAGAAGCGTAATAAGGCGCACGCAAGTTGACTGCTAATTGGTCGTAATATTCAGGAGCAACATGATCAAGATCTGACCAGACAGATATTTTTTGACAAAATGAGTGTAGCTGTTCCATTGCGTTATCCACTGCATAACCAAAAGCTTTGTTTTCATTCGTTTGAAAATTAGGTGGGAAAGAGATATAAGTTGCCCCCGCTGTTCCAAGCTTCATTTAATCATCCTCCAATCCGCCATATTTCAAGTTTATGTCTTTACAAATAGCAATCTGACTATCATTTAAGACCGAAAAAGCTGGTGATGCGATCACAATGCGCTTTGCTCCGGCAATCCGGGCATATCCCATAAAAATATCCGGGTTAATATCATATCCAAGATTTTCATATTGCTTTTCTACATACAGCTCAGCCGCTTCCTGAACAGATTCTTTAATTGTTTTTTCGTTTTCTTTGTCAGAAGAACTGATATAATACGTTGCATCAAGCGTGTAATATACTATCTCAGGCGGTGTAACCTTAATTCTATCTGTATCCGGGAAAGTTTTTAAATCTTCAAGATAGCTTTTCACCTTCTGACAATATGCCGTATCCGGTACTCTCCCATTTGAAAGCATGAGATACAAATGTACTGTTGCATTTTCCTGATCTGATACTACATTAACTGATACAATGTCCTGATCATATTTTTTTGCAAAAAATATATATGCTTCTACTGGTCCTGCTGTCGAAAATGTTGATGGAAACATATAAACCTTTTCTCTCAACTCATCACCGCTATATTCATCATTTCCACCTGAGGATGTATCTATGTTTTTAACATATGACACATTTATCACCGGATCAGCAATAATATTGATCTGATCCTCGACATAATCATTTCCAGTTTTTCCGTTCTCTGTACACGTTGCTAAAACCTGCGTACTGATTTCACCGGCAATAATTGTACATTCTTCATCTGTTGCAAAAAAAATGTCATCTCCTGCGGTAGCTCTTGTACCCTTTGGAACTGTAACATCATATCCAAGAGCCTCATTCATCCCAAACTCTAATGTTACTTTCGCATAACTGACATTGCTTTCATGAAAACCGAGGTTAGCTCCCCAATTCCATAATACATCATCTTCCATGTATCGAATAAAGTTTTGTCGAAAAAGATACGCCGCATATTCATACATTTGATAAATCTGCCCGGCAACTACATTCAACTCCAATCTCTTTGGATTTCCGGGATAAAGCACAACGTCTTTTCCTGTCTCTTCTTTCAACTTGCTCTGATAATCCCGAATCATCTGTTCCTGAATATTTTCTAATGTAATTCCATCATCATTCAAAAGATCAATATCTGGGAGTCTGTTTAAATCTTCAATGCTATTCAGCATCTGCTATCACCACCTTCGGTATTGTATGTTTTCCATCTGTTTCAAAAGTCACTTCCGATACTGTTGCACGATCTTCCCAATCATCTACCTGTTCAACCACCTCATTAAAAAGCTGTTCCTGTGCTGCCGGTGTTGATGATCCTATTACATCTGACGATATCCCCATATCCCGCATATACGGCATGGTTCCATACGGCGTTGATACGATCGTGCCAACACAATCAATAATATCTGCTGCTTCTTTGCTGTCTCCCTGATACTCAATCATACTTATCCTCACCCTTTCCGGTGTCGGTTTCCGACACAATTTAACGCTGCGGTATTTTGATCACCATTCCTGCTTTTAATTTCAAAGGGTTTGATATCTTGTCAAATCCCTTTGAAGCTTTTTTATTTGCATTATAAATCACATAATACAAATTACTTTTTTTATAAAATTTTTTTGCAATCGTCCATAAGGTGTCACCGGATTTCACAGTATACTTTTGATATCCCTTCGACTTTTCACCTATAATATCTTCAATTATGACGGCATCCTGATAGAGCTTTTTTTTCTTGCTGCTCTTTTTATATGCATATTCCTTTAAAGTAATAGAAGTCTGTATTTTCATCACATGACCGTTTCTATAAAACGCTTTCATATCATTTGAGATATCTGTGATTAACCATTTAAAGCCACCTATTCTTTTTCCACCAATTCCAAGAGGGAAAATTTTGCTTTTTAGATTATAGTCTCTTAACAACATCATTTTTTTTAGCGGAGATACTCCCAGAGATGCGGATAAAGAAATATCCATTGATATTTTATCTGCATTACGGCTTATCACTTCCAACAATGGTTTTTGCCCCTGCCTCTTATGTTCTTCTACATTAATAGAAGTGTCCCATTTCATCCCATCAAAAGACAGTGCATAGGGCTTTCCTTTTACTGTTTTTATATCAAATGAAAGCTTCCCAAAATGTCCTATATGTCCCATACATTTTTATCCTTTCTGGTTATCAATCACAACTTTTCCGGCAGATAGAGTCAAGGTATCGCTCTCTTTGTCATATCGAATATATGCTGTGTCAGACAGTTTTTTATAATAGTTCCCTTTTCCGGGATATTCCGGTATATTTGAAGCATTAAAAATTGCTCCAAGTATGATACCCTGCTCATGATTTTCGTAATTACGAAAGATCACAACGACCATATCACCCACACTCGGCATTTTATACTCTGACGAAAAAAAAGGAAGATCTGTTCTCACGCAATCTTCCTCATCTTCAAACCAGACATCTGCACAGCCTTTTTCGTAATTGATTGTTGACACTCTTCCAATTCGCACTACTTTCTCACTCAAAAAATCACCTGACCTAACTTATATTTGTAACACACCTATGACAGCTTATAGTTGTACTGTATCCATCCGTTTTTTCATGCACAACCTTGTCAATAAAGTATCTTCCATTGAATTGATGAAAACCTGTAAGCTCAAAAACATCACATGCCACATACTTAGGATCTCCCATCACCTTAAAAGTACCTGTCGTGACTTCCCGGAGCGTAGCAGCAAGTTTTGCTTTTGCTTTTTTTTCCGCATCGGCATGTGAATCAGCTTCTGTTGATATAAAAAGGATCCTACTCCCCTTTTTGCCGGGGATTACATAACTGTATGTTTTCTTTTTGCCATCCTTGTCTTGATATTGTAATTTAACACCATCATACATTTTCGTAACAGAACGCTTCAAATCATAAGCTCCTGATTCACCTAGATCTTTAATATCAAGGGTAAATTTCTTTTTTCGTTTTTCATAACGTGTCTGATCATATGCGATCAATTTCCCGTTATAAACTTTAAGACTGATATCATAATCATTACACAATGAAAAAGCGAACTCCATATCTGTTTTTCCACCCTGTGATATTTCTTCAATCTTATGATCCCCACTTAAAAAAATAAGCACAATACTTGCCCTTTTTGCTATTTCCAGCAAAATAGTCTTCACAGATGTTTTTTTGTACGTTTTGTTGCGTTGTGTTACGTTAAAACCGGTACGAATCGGTATACTGATAGCACTAATATTGACACTGTTTGAAAAGCCACTTCCACCAAAATCATCTACACAAAACGATCCGCAAAACACTTTCCGGTTATCTTCCTGATTTCGCCAATGTGCCACTTTAATGCTTGCCTTGATCACATCTGTGCTCGCTGGAAACCATCCTTTTTTAAACCATTTCAGGTTGCGGTTATTCAATGTAAGTGTTAATGTGTCTGCTGATCCTGACGCATTATCCGTCCAACTAAAAGATTCCATGTCACTTGTAATGATCTCTGTAGCTTTTTTGTCGTTATATTTCAAGATCATAGTACATTTTCTACTGTTTACTGGTTTATTCGACATTCTCATCATCCTCATCTGTGATCATATCCATACCATCACCTTCTAAATCTTCATTGTCGCGCCAATCTGGTAGCTCTTCCTCTATATCATCTATAGTGCTATCCGGGCAGACAATCTCACATCCGTCTTCAAAAATATATGTGTCGATATATTTCGGATTCGCTTGATATAGTATAGATACATATGACTCATCACCATAGATTTTCCATGCGATATAATCCCACATATCACCCTGTTTTGTTCTATATGTTTTCAAAGCTTTACCTCCTGTATCATCAATTAAAAGATACTCTTCCGTGTGCTTTCTGGTATTGATTCATCATTTTTGCAAACTCTGCCTGACTCATCTTTACCACTTTTGTTAATGTCTTTTCATCAGCATTTCCTTTCACTTCGATAACAGGTGCATACGTGATCTGTATATTGCCGGATGCCACAGATGATACAGCGCGACTCAAGCCATGATACACTTGCTGATCCCGCTTCGGTGAAGTATTATAGTCCGTTGTGTCCTCTGCCTCTGACATTCCAAGAATCTGTCCGGCACGCTGCCAGATGGATTTTGCTCTCGATGATCCGTCCAGCGGAACAGCAGCTTCCGGTCCTTTTTCCGCAAAAGTGGTCAAGATCGGACTACTATAAATACCACCTTTTGCATTTTTGTATAATTTTTTATTACTCTTTTTACCTGCACTATTTTGATGGAGCAACGGACTAGCAGCATTGGATATCAAATTTGCAGCAGGCTTGTTTAATGCTTTCTCTTTTGAAGTTTCTACTTTTGAATTCGCATACTTTCCCGGCGATGTTGATAACGAACCTGCAGAAGCCTGTGTTGTAATTTCAAAGTTCATTTTGCCGGAAAGGCTATTTTTCATCTTGTTAAAAAGATCATTAGCAGCTACTTGTACTTTTTCACTATTATCAGATATTCCATCTGCAACACCATCCGGTAACTGGGCACCTGCTTTTTCAGCAGCAGAAAGAATCGTTGACATCTCTTCATCGTCACCAGCAGCTTTTCCAAGCAGGATATAAGCATCCTGTGTTGATCCTGTGATAGCTGACAAGCTTTGTGTATCTGTTATTCCTTCAGACAATGCTTTAGGAACAGACATTCCTTGCTTTTGCATCTGGTCTTGCAGATTTTCCATGTCAGACCAGATATCACCAAATCCAGATTCAAAAAGCTTTGTAATCTCTTCCGAAACAGTTGTAGAAACGCCTGTTTTTGAAATAGCACTATTGACCACTTCTTCTATAGTCTCATTAAGCTGGTTGCCCGTAACTCCTTTATCAAGTGCACTCTTCAATCCAGTAGATAAATCAGACTGAATGCTGTTCCATGAATTAGCCAGTTCAGGATAAGCTCCTTTGATCGAGTTTAGAAGATACTCGGCTCCTTTTGTTAATGATTCTGATTTTGTATCGTAATAGCCTTGTTTTATCTCCTGCGCTTCTTTATTATACTTTTTGTCTGTAATATCTCCGGTAGCTTTTCTCGCGTTTAGTGCAGACATTGAAGTTTTATATGCTTCATCCGCACCCTCAGATGCTTGCTTCTCATATTTTTTGATATCCTTTGACATTTGAGTAAAATCTGAAGCGGTAAGATCTTTTCCTGAATATTTCAGATCAAGTGATTGTAACTCCGCTTCGTTTTCCGACTCGGTGATAGTGCTTGTTATTTTACTCATCTTTTTCAATAATTTCTTTATTGACTTGTCTGTATTAATATCAACGCCATTTTCCACAGCTTTTTGGATCTTTTTGTTTAACTTGTTTTTAAGCACATTCATTTGTGCATCCAGTCCGGTATAGAAAGCATTGTTTTCTTTTTCAATACGCGATCCGCTACCTAACAGAATTTTTGTTGCAACCGATACGGTATATCCCTTGTTATCAAGAGTTTCCTGTGCCGCTTTGATATAATCTTTTACAGATGATGTGTACAGATCTGTGTCATCTTTATCAATTTCAAAACCGGCTTTCAGCTTCCATTCCACCTTGTTAATATTAGAAAAATTATCAGCTAAAGCTTGTACAGAATCATCTGTCTTACCGATGCTATCTAACATAGTAGCTATCTGCGTTAGTTTCTTTTTTCCAACGATATCCTGTGCAATATCGTCAATATCTTCAAGTGATAATGATATATTCCCAAAGTGGTTTTCGAGATCTGCTTTCACCATTTTTTGATGTGACTTATAACTTGCGACGCCGATACCGATAATAGCACCGGCAGCAACACCAACTCCACCGGCAGCAAGAAGTGCTTTCGTAGACATACCACCGATACCCTTTGCCAGCACTTCGATCTCACTTTCACTTGCTCCTGATGCAATTTTCCCAAGTAAAGTAATTTTTTGTGTAACAGTATTAATCCCTTTTATTGCTTTTGTTACACCAATCCCACCACCAATGCCTGCAATAGCAGCTTCGATCTTATCAATATTTTCAATTGAAAAAGATGCTACATCGCCAATTGTTGTGCCAATCGTGATTACAGTATCTTTTACTTCCTCGAACGCCTGATGTATCTCCACTTCATTTGCACTTGCAAAATCACTTATACTGTCCGATGCATCATTGAACGCACCTGCAAGATCATCCAAAACTGTAACATATTCTCCATCAAATGCATCTGCAAAAGAGATTTTCGCATCATCAAGAGCTGATTCCATTCTTTTCAACGCTCCCTGTGATGTATCTGTAATCTTCTCATCCATTTTATCCAAAGATCCTTCGGAATTGGCAAGTTTATCTTCCAGATCATCCCAAGCACTCTCTGCTCCATTTGCACCGGTTTTAACACCATCAAGCAGATACGCCATCTTGCTATAATACTGCGTTCCGACAATCTCTTTCATGGCTTTTGTCTTATCTTCCACACTCAGACCGGATAGTCCTGTATTAATCCTTTTTAAAGCCTCTTCAAACCCTACAAAATTTCCTTTCGCATCAAAGACTTTAATTCCAAGCGCATCCATTTGTTTTAATGCGTTTTTATTACTTCCGATACGCGTCAGGATAGCATTCAGTGTACGTCCGCCCTCTTCTGCTTTTGTACCATTGTTAGCCAAAATGCCAAGTGCAGTACCAGTCTCTTTTACATTCATTTTTAATGTACGTGCTGCGCCACCGGTTTTAATAAATGCCTGCATCAACTGTTCCGACGTAGTATTTGATGAATTATTTCCTGCTGTGACCAAATCTAAATATTCAGGCAGATCTTTCACACTCAGTTTCAATGCACTCATAGAATCTGTTACAAGATCTGAGGTCTCTGCAAGATCCAGATTAGTAGCTTCTGATAACTTCAACACCGGCATCAGGGATTGTGTTGATTGATTGACATTCCATCCGGCAAGTGCCATATATCCAAGTGCACTTGCACTTTCTTCGGCTGTCTTTGTCGTTGCCTTTCCGGCATCTCGCGCAGCCTTTTCCATTTTCGTATATTCTGTACTACTCGCTGCCGATATAGCCGCAGAATTAGCAAGCTCCTGTTCAAAGCCGGAATATGTGTTTACTGCATCTTTTACCGCACCAGTAATATTCACTGCTGCGAAGGCAGCCGTGATCAATCCTGCTGCTTTTTTAGCATGTGATGATATAGATGTCATGCCACTTTTCACATTATTAATACTGCTTTGATAGCTTGCTGCTGTCTTGGCACCAAGCAGGATCTCCAGCACATACTGTTGTCTTGATGCCATTTCACTCTCCTTTCTGATGCTCGTTTATTGCATCCGAAACTGCCTGTGCAGTATTTAAAAAATCAATAATCGGCATTTTTTTATAATAATCGATGCCGGTATGTGTTACCATTGATAAGTTGACCGCACTTTTTGTCAATAAAAAAGAGCTATCTTCTCCAGACAGCCCTATCCGAATAAAAAATAACTATGAATTACTCCAACAACCATCAGCATGTCTCTTAAACCAAGCTGGTTAAAAAACTCAACCGGAAGCTTTGTTACTTTCATCGCAACATGCTTCGCATATGTGGTATCATTAAACTTATTCTGCGGTCTATGATCTAAGCGAATCAGTACGCGATCAAAAAGTTCAAGATCTTCGGTTGTCAGATCTACCAGCCCTGACAAGTCAATAGAATCATACGTTTTTCCATCAAATTCATATTTTCGCGTAAAATCTACTGTCAATCTGTTTGCTTCTGCATTCTCTGCATCCTCTGTTTCTTCCGGTTCAGAAACACTTTCCCTTTTTGGACTTGCTACCTGATCTGCCGCTGCTTCCAGTTCTGCCTGCATTGCTAATGTTTCCATATTGGTTTCTTCCACTTTTTCTACTTCTCTGCTCATATATTATCCTTTCTTTTTCAGTGTCGGATTCCGACACATTATTTTATAAAAATAGCCCAGAGAAAACTCCGGGCTATTTTGACTGATTATATTTTCTTGAGCCAAAAATTAAATAAGATTATCAACGTTCTGCATCAAATTAACTCCATTGATCACAGCTTTTCCGTTGAATTTATCTACTTCTGTCAACACCTCATCACCAAGCTGATCTTTGTAATAGATTACTTCTTTGGTAATCGATGGGTTTCCATATCCACCTTTTTTCAGCTTTCCATAGTTGATTTTTTTCGTCATTCCGCGAATGGTGATTGTTCTGCCTACATAGCTTTTTTCTAGCGTATCCGTGTTAATCTGTTCCTGCGCTGCTTTCAGAACAATCGGCTTACTGTCATCTGCAACCGTTTTCAAACAACTAAGTGAGATATTAGAAAAAGGAATCTCCATCTGCGCACTTTTGAACTGTCCGGGTGATGGGGAATCTACTTCTCCACCCATTCCGGCAAGCGACAAGCTTTCTGACATTGATTCAAACTCCGGCAAAGTAATCTCATCTGTTACACCTGCAAGCTTATTTGCAGCATCTGCCGATCCAACGTATGCATTAAAAAGACTGATTTTTTCTGGGATAACCATTATGCTTCACCTCCTTCAAGACTATTTTCCAAAATATTGACATCATAAGAGAACTCATTTTCAACATATTCTGCCGGCACATAGTCTGCATATCTTGTCTGAAATTTCAAATGACCTGCCATTATATTCGTGATCGGATTTAACTTACGATCAAAAACAATCTCTCCACCTGCCATATAATCCGGTACAAGCGAATTTAATGACATGTTAAACTCACTAACAATACTTTCAATCAACTTATATGATGCATTTCTGCTGATTTTTGAAAGATAATCACTTTTAAACTTGTTCTCTAAATAATCAAGCATTGTTACGCATTTGATCCATCTGTCAATCGGATCTTCCGAATCGGGATAAGCAGAAGTATTATTTCCCCATGCTTTCCATTCTGGAAGTTTCAAAGCTCCAACAACACCATATGCATTCAAATAATCATTGACTTCATCCTGTGTCATATTTACTTTCGATCCATTTTCTAAACAGATTCCATCGATCAAAAGCTCTCTGTTGTCAATTGATTCTGACGGAATATCAGCATTTTCTACTGTGATTTTCTGCAAAAGTGCTGCCGCAAAAGCCGAAAAGCTCAATACATATCCTTCCGCTTTGACACATGGCCAAAACGGAATAATACGTCTTGATACCGGGACATTATCTTCTTTTGTCTTTTTAACTTTTGTGTACACATCAGCTCCCGAAGAAGAACTATCCATATCAACAAAAGCAATCGCATTATACATTCCATAGATTTTTTCCACCTTTGCTTTTAAGGCGACCGCAACTGTTTTTTCCGCACTATACCGCGGTGCAAGTGCAATTTTAGGAATAATCCCCGTATCCGGGTAAATTTCATCCAAAAGTTCCAATCCTGTCCTCTTACCATCAACATCAACACCACCAATGATGTCTTCTGCGGTAACACCTTCAGGTTTAAGCTTTGCATAAGTAACATTAATCTTTTGTGCGCTTGCAAGTGCACCATCATCAATAATTCCAATGACCAAATATCCATTTGAATCAAATGATGTAACATAATCAACATCATCCTTACACTCTGTACTGTTATTTGTCACCACAACTTTGTCTCGAAGAATCCCGGTGTCTTCAATTTTTACCATTTTATTGCTGATCGTATACTCTTTTGCTGCAACCGCTTCCACATGATTAGCATTTGCTGGATCAAGCACATTGATTACTACGATCGGTGCTACATGATGTTTTTCAAACGATGCATACACAGCGTGTTCAATCGTATATCTTTCCATCTCCGTTGTTGTTCCAATCTGATCAGCAACCAGATCACCATCTGTTAATAAAATTGGCTTATTGACCGCTGATGCCGGGTCAGCCAACGTATTAACTGGTGCCGTACCGACTACAACTTGAATCATATTCGTACACATAGTCGGTTTAACCATCTGTGTTTTGGTTCTGCTTGTCGCAATACCATGCTTGTATTTGCTCATTATTTTTTCCTTTCCGCCATTTGGCTATAATGTCTTTTTTACTGTTTCATACGCTACGGATAGCACAGATCCTTCCTGCTCCATCTGCTTTTCCGCATCCATTACGTCATCCATCGGAATGATAAGTCTTTTAAAACACTTATCCTTTCCCATGCGGTCAGAAACAGCCTTTGGCAGCTCATCCCGAAAGATAACATTTTCCCTAATCAGTCCGGGAACAGTCGGACCAATGTACATTTTCTGTTTCATCAGATCAATTCCTCCAATCCTTCTTCATTTGGAACAGGCAGCTTCCAATATGTAATCAGGTCTCCTTCATAAAAAGGATACTGTGCTTCCATATTAAGTCTCTTATGAGCTTCCTTTTCCATTCTGCAATGTTTTCCAACAATTCCATTTTTGACAAAATAAGCATATATTTCGTTCATCATATAAAGCACATTGATATTCCCACTTCTATCTCTGTCCCTATCTTCGATGTTAATAGAAAAATGTATCTCAACATTCCATTCATTATCAAGTACATCCTCATCACCAATCATGATAAGCACATAATTTCTCAAAGCTTCATCATCTTCATCATCTTTGATAGGCAGATCCTGTATGTATACTTTGAGATTTTCTAATTTATCAACAAGTAGAAACATAATCCCCTGACTCATTAACAATTCCTGCAGCTTGTCAACAATATTTTTCTGTAAATCTAAATCCGTCATAAATCCTCCATCATCCCAACAAATGTTTGATTTCCGCCTCCACACGTTTCATCATCATTTCACTTGCTTCCTGATTGATTACGCGCATAACAGCATCATTTTTTAGCATTTGCGGAACCGCTGGTCCATAAACACCTTTTAGCCGCCTGCTTTTAACACTCTTCCTCTGGAACAGGCCGGTAAAACCATTTTGCATTGTTGCGATAAAAGGTTTATTTTCTCCGGTAAGATATATCCCGGAGTTCGTTCTCTCTACTGCTGCCCTATATGCCTTTGGACTTCTCTTTTTTGATTTCAAAACCTTAACCGGACGATTCGGACTAACCTTAAATTTAGCAAGGTTGGGATGTCTGTCTGTCGATATTACACTTGCAAAAGGCTGATTAACCGAAGCCCTTTTCGTTGTAATTGTTTTTCCAATATCAGACGATTTAATACGATACTTTTTTTTGACCTCTGATTTCATGTTTTTAGTCACGTTAGTAATTGTTCTATTTGACGCTCTCGACATTACAAGATTCGCTTTGTGGGACAGATCTCCAAGTTTCCTTTCCACTTCCACAGGATCTACCTGTATAAATGCTTCAATCAAACCTGACTCCTTCCCAACAAAATTTTCCACACTCCGTTTTGTTTTGAAATCACATGAACAAAATAATCTTTCCGATCAAAAAGAACTGCTGAATTAACAGATAATTTTCTTTTCATGTCTGATTCTTTTACAAACAAAAGGACGGAGTTCTTATCAACTTCGTCCTTCCATTTTTTATTTTGCTGTTCAAGATAATCGTCATCAACAATCACAACAATATCTTCTCCGTCAAAATTATGAAGAGTACCAAAAAAATCCTGATCAAAAAAAAGCTCATCAATATCATCGAAGATATCTTCTGAAAAGCTCATCACACCACCTGCTTTGCATTTTTAGCATCAGCATTTACCGAAGCACTTTTCTTTGCAACCGGCTTTTCTTCCACATAGCCTTCTCTTTTCAAAAAAGCCTCATCTGTTTTACTGATCTTTTTGTCGATCACATCACCGGGAAAGTACGTCTTGTCACCGATCGTCAATTTGATTTTTGATACCATATGCGCCCTCCTTAATCTTCATACTTCTCTTCCTGATAGTTAAGCACTGCATCCTTTAACTCCTGCAACTTCATTGTTTCCTTATCAAGTCCGCTAAGACCGATAGACTCCGCATATGCGATCACATCATCCTTTTTTGTCAATGCTTCAATTTCCGCTTCTGTCTTCAATACTGCATCGGCTACTGGTTCTTCATCCGTATCAATGCTGTTGTCAGCTTCCTTCTGAGTTGCCGGTTCATCATTAATATTCGCAACAAGCCATCCATCCCAGTCAAGCGGATACATAACCGGACGAGAAAACATCTGCACTTCTGCAACATTGTTTTCTTCACTTCCAATGAGGCGAGGAACCATCTTTTCAGCATAAGACTTAAATCCGGTATCCTTTTTATAAAAAGTAACCTGCGCATACACAGTACGACCAAGTCCCGGCTGTAAAAATGCAATTGTGCCTGCCGGCAAAAGTGCCTTCTCTTCTCCATCAAAATCCTCATATGTTTCATCGTAAGTAAACATAGTCATCTTAACACCAAGAATATTGATCGTACCATTGCAAACAACACCTTCCGGCAATTCCTGCTGATCAATTTCACCAATTTCCACCCTTGACTTGTTGTAAAGCTCCAGAAAACGTTCATCAGTCATCAGAAGCATTGATACATCAGCCGTCATAACGATGTCTGTTGCCCGAACGCCTCTTTTCCTAAGAACTGTAGCCATTTTGTAAAACTCACGAATTTTTTCATCTGTTGTCATTTCCGCGAATTTCTTGGTGAACTTGTATTTGTTTTTAAATTCTCCATTGAAAAACCTCAGGCATTTAAACGAATAATTTTTCCCGTTTGCAGCATCATCCGCAGTTGCGTAATGCTTCATGATCACCTGACCACTGAGAATTAACTCTGTAGACATCTGTTCATGTCTTCTCATAGTTGCGTTCCTGAGATCATCAATGTATTCTGATTCTAACTCATTTTCGCGCTGTTCCGGGCTTCTATCCGAATCCGGTGACTCACCAAATGCTTTCTTTGCAAGATCTTCTGCCGTAATCGCCTTTTTCGGTGCAATGTAAGGAGCTTCCACTTCCTGAGCACGATATCCTTCGCTTTCCATGATAATGCCACCTACGACCGGGATCACAAATGGAGCGATCTGTTTTCCTTTTTTCTTAAATTCCAAAAGTGCTTTTTCAGCATAAAAGCACTTATGATCCGGGAAATATCTGTCTTTAAAAAAGTTGACCACCGGATACATTTTCTTTACTGCATTGATTAACGTAAATGTCTGTGTTACCACGTTTTTTCCTCCTTTATTTCAAATAAATTTCTTTTAAGCGTAAATTTTCAAGATCCGCTGCCGTCAGTTCCACGTCTGACTTAACTTCAGATTTTCTAAAATTTCCACTTACATATACCGGAACAGTAATATCCGTATCATCTGCTGCATAAGGCGTCTCCTCTGCAACAATCACGGACGCAGTACCAGATTCGGCATGCACCACATATTTTCCTTCTGCAAAGTCAAGAAGCTGACCTCTCTTTAATGTTCCAACTTTTTCCTTCGGAACAGTCACCGTCACATTAGTTGCATCAATCAGTCTCATACTGTCATAGATAAGCTTATCCTTTTCGATAGTATATGCTGTCTCGTTTAACTGCATCTTATTTCCCTCCCTTCTTTTTATTGACATAAGATGCTAAAGCATCCGAATCATCAACCGGATCGTCTGAATCACTTTCTGATCCACCGACTTCATTCACACCGGATTTATCCGAATCTTCTACCGCATTCTGCATATAATCAGATGCTTTCATCCCATCCGCTTTCAGAGCATTAAATGCCATTGTTTGTGCATCGATCGGATTTTCACCATATTTTGCTTCTTTCAAAACTTCATCCGTCACCGATGCTGCGATCGAATCCAATCCTTTCATGCGTTTTCTTTCAGCCAGCACCCCGTCTGTTTTCGCATCCTCAACCATTTTATCAACTTCTTTTTTGGCTTCCGGGTTCTGAGCTAAAAACTCTTCTAGTGTCATAGCACACTCTCCTTTCTCTTCCTCGTTATCAACTATTGATTTATCAGAAGTGGATAGATCTCCACTATCCTGCTCATTTACAATGCAAGTCTTTTTTTCTTCCAGCCCCATAATTGCCTGTACAATTTGGATCTTATCATTAGAATCTCCCTCCGCATTAATATTGTTGAGATTTAACTTTGCAATGATTTCTTTTGCCTTTTCTTCACTCATAACAGGAACAGATGCATTTAGAACAAGTGTACTTCCTGTCTGATTTGCCTTATTCTGCTTTTCTTCCTGACTTGATGAAGCATTGGGGTCACCAAAAAGATAGTCATCAATAAAACCATTTTCAATAGCAGCCTGTGGCGACATATAACTTTCAGCATTCATCATTTTCTGTAACTCTTCTCTTGATTTTCCGGTTTTTCTGACGTAAGCATTAATGATTCCATCGTCATATGCTTTAAGCTCTTCCGACGTCTTATCCATGATCTGACAATCTCCGTTTGCAGAAGTAGATGCATTATGAATCATGAAAATAGCTGTATCAGATGCCAATGCTCTGTCTGCTGCACATACAAGAATAGATGCAGCACTCATGGCATTGATCACATGAGCTTCCACATGACCTTTATATCCCATGATTGCTGTATACATTTCATAACCATAGATACATACACCACCACCGGAGTTAATCTCTAAAACGACATCATCTCCATTTGCTTTTTCCAAGCCGTCAATCACATCCTTAGGACAACATGCATCCCATCCTAAATAGTGATACAACCACCCAACTGTGTTTGATACAATCGGACCTTTAATCTCAATCTTATACATTTTCAATACCTCCATTTTCTATGTTTCCCTGTGCCTTCTCTAATAACTGATTCTCACGTTCTAACGTCCGAATATTATCCGAATAATCGCTTCCATTCATAGAAGCACACTCGTCTTCATGAGTTGATAATCCATTTTTTATTTTTGTAATTGCTGCATTTACTTCCTGAACCGGATTAAGGTGACCTTGTGCCGGACCATTCCATGTACATTTTGTATAAGCTTTCCTGGTCAGAGGATCATTAAAAAATCCCGGAGCTTTAATGCGTCCTTTGCTAACAGCTTCACAAAACCACAGTTCGTATAATTCCTGACAAAAATCATTAACAAACCATTTTCTGCGCATTTTAAAAGCTTTCCAAGTTTCATTTAACGCACCTTTTGAAGCAGAAAAATTGTTTGTAAATTTTTTAAGCAGCATTTCCGGTGCGATCTCTAATGCTGCTCCCACATGGCAAGCCATTGCATTAATAAAAGTATCAAAGTTCCCGGAAGGATGTTTTGATTCAACCGCTTCCACGCTTTCACCTTCTTTCAGATATAAGACATTACCACTTCCAAGTGTGATCTCATCATCTTCATTTTCTGCTGCCGTCTTGTCTTCTGTTGCAAAATCTTCATCTGCACCGCCAAACCCATCTAATCCTTCACCTTCCTCTGTTTTTACAAACAGTGAAAAGATAGAATTGATAACTGCTGCCATGATTTCTGCTTCTGTATACCTTGATATCTGCTTGATTGTCTGAATCACAGGAGCTAGAAAAGGAACGCCCCTGTATTGATCAGCACGTTCCCCATTAAAAATATGTAAAATATTCGGATTTCCTGTCTTTTTTCCTCTTTTTTCTATCCGGTTCCACTCATATTTTTCAGAATCAATTTCACCCGGAAACTTGGAACATATGTGATAGGCAACAACCTTTCCACTCCGATCAACTTCTACACCATTTATGATCCGGTTTCCATTTGTTGTCTTTTGATCAAAACCATCATATTCCGCATCCAGCGATCCTGGATTACACAAGCGATCCGCTTCAACAAGCTTAATTCTTAACTGATACGGCATATAATCATGAGGTTTATCATATTTTATTAACACAATTTCCTCACCATTTTTCAACCAATCCGAAAAAGCAATTTGCTGCAATTCGTAAAAAGTGTTCTGATCATTGTTATCGCACAATGTTGACTCTGACCATAGTGAAAACTCTTTTTTTATCAGATCTTCCAGTCTTGTGGCTTCATCCTGTGAAATCCCCAAAAATTTATGATCGATCTTAGGCTTAGGAATCAATCCTGATCCAACACAGTTTGTTCTTGTGCTGTTGACTGCTGCTACTGCCAGGGGCGCATTCATTGCAAGGTCTCTTGACCTTTCTCTTAAAACTTTACGATTTAATTCGATATCTGATTTTGCAGATTTACTACTTGAACGATATTTTTTCGCCCATGCTCTCCTTCTTGATGCTCCGCCATGTGAATACCCAGAGTTTCTCACTTCGGTGTCGGAATCCGACACCGAAAACTTATCAAGAATGTCCATTCTAGATTGCAAAATTTTATATTCCGCATCCAGTTTCGCAATATTATTTCTTGCCCGTGTTCTTTTTAACGCTCTCTCCGGGCTTATTGCCTGTAGTGTTTTTTCAAAAATACTCACTTTGCTCCCCCTGACAACTAATCAAGAGGAACAACACGCACCATTTGTCTTTTTGTTGTTCCTCTTTTTTCTAAAGCTTCAACTTCTGCTTCCAGTTCTTTTATTTTTTTTTGCACATCTGCAAGATTTGCTCTTGTGAGCTGTCTCGATCCAATCGTGTACGATTGCCCTTTTAATATCTTTGATTCGGCATCATAATACTCCTCTAAACGCCTTTTCTGTATCGCTAACCTTGTGCCATCTGCCATGTTTAAACCTCCAGTCCCTTTGTGTTTCTTCTTTTTTTCTGCCTGCTTTTTCTTGTGGCTTTCATATAATTAACACCTCGCTCCAGCTTTTTTTCAAGGTCTCCCCAGATAGGACGTAGTTTTTCAATGCATACATAATTATAGTTAAAAAGATCCAGTGGCTCATTGCGAACGCCACTCTTTTTTACCCATACCGTTTTAAATGATCCACGTACTTTTTTGACAATTTTACTTTCCGACAAAAGACCTTTGTAATACTCGTGATCATATCCTCTACCTGCATTGGAAGGAAAATGACAATATCCTTCACCTTTTTCCTCAATGGTTAATCTCCTCATAATATCATCTTTGCCGGAATCAACACCAACGATCTGTATTACTGTATGATCAACAACAATATCTTTTTTCCCTGCCCTTTCCTCTTTTATGTCAACAACAGTTCTTTTGTACAAAAGTGGGATATCTGCTTTTTGCGAATATCCTTTCACTCCATAAACCTTTTTCCCTTTCATTTTCATTTTTTTGATCCATTTGTACGTTTTGTTCGTAAAATGACCACCGGTATCAATAGCAAAAGCTGCTATATTGAGTTCTCTTCCATCTTCAAAATAAAATGTTGTTGATAAATAATCCTCTAACTCATCCCATACTTCATCTTTAATAAGTTCTCCATAAATTTCTGTTTTATAAATCCCCCAACTTTCATAATCTCTCGCCCACCCCCTTACTTCAACTTCAAAACGATTGTCCTGTACATCTATTGCTGCTGTTAATACAATGACTCCACCCGGAATATCTGCACTATAATGTTCTGCTCTTTTTTCCAAAGTTTCCTCATCGGTCGCATTTTCATCCATTTCTGTCTCTTCCCAGCATTCACCAAGTGATGTGTTGACAAAAACCTTGAGATCTTCGGCATCATGATACTTGTCTAATCGTGCTTTTGCATCCTTGAAGCTTTGTATAATATCTTTCCACTCGCACAAAGGAGATCCAAGTTCATTCATGTGAAAACTTCGATGTGATATCCTCTCCGGGTGTTGTGCAATCCATCTATGAGGTGACTCTTTCCAGTCCCTTTCCGGTATCTCCTCTCCACACTCCACACATTTCATTGATACGCTGTCAAAAACAACACGTCTAAAGTCATATGGCTGCCATTTTCCACAACACGGACACTCAACACACCATTCCTCCATCGTTCCTTTTTTATAGGCACTTTCTATCTTTGATCTCCCTGCAATCGTCGGAGTGGATGTCATGATATACTTTTTATTCCAATACGATGTCGCTCTTTTTTTTGCAAGCGACACCGGATTTCCTTCTGTTCCAGCCGAATCAGCAAAGCGATCTACTTCATCCATCCAGATCACTCTGCAAGGCATAGATGCTAAAGAAGATGGTGAGTTAGATCCTGAAATCACAATATATCCACCAGAAAATTGTTTGAACAAAATAGTATTACTGCTGTCTTTTGCTTTTGCTGGAGCAATCGCCCTTGACAAAGCAGGAACATCCCTGATCATCGTTGCTAATCTTGTTTTACTAAATCGCTCTGATGTGATCAGTTCCGGGAAGACCATCATCTGTGTTGACGGTTCATGGTCAATATAATAGCCAATTCCACATAAAATAATAAACGTTTTTCCAATTTGCGAAGATGTCATAAGCGTTACATCGCGAACCTTAACATCTGTTATTGCATCCATAATGGCTACCTGATGAGGCATATTATCCCGGTTAAAATGTCCGGACATAGCAGAACCCTCTTCACCAACCATGTTACGTTCCGCCCATTCTGTAATTGTTATATTTTCCTTCGGCTTCAATGTACTTGCAAGACTACAGATAAACTGTAATGTCTTATAATCCACTTCTTTAATCTTTTTCCTCATCATCTTCATCTCCAACGAATGCTGCATCTGGGATCAACTCATTCTCCGGCAGATCTATATATTCATCCGAATAATAATCAGCCGGATTATATGCTGCAAGCTCTGTCAATGCCTGCTCAATTTCTTTTTTCAACAACTCCTGTATCTCTAATCGACTTTTTCCTTCCAACTTTGGTGCTAATGTAGCAGGAATTGCAAGCATTTTGTTTTTAAAAGAAGCAAACATATTTGTTATCACTCTGCCAACATCCTCTGAGCGATGCATAGTGCCTTTGAAAAGTGCAAGCCTTAACTCAGATATCATAGCTTTCCAATGTTCATTTTTCGCTTTTTCCTGATTAAGATGCAGTTCTGCTTCGTCAAAATCACTATCAACCTTTTCTCCGGCTTTTGAAATTTTCAAATTAATAATGAAATTTTTCACAGATTTTAAAAGCAGATATTTTCCATGACTGTTTCGTATTAGAATTCCCTCATTAGCCAGGTTTCTAACCTGTCTCTCTCCTACACCAATCACCTCACCAATTATTTTTGATGAAACTGTAACTGCTGTTATGTCTGTAGCATTCTTTGTATCTGCCATGTAATCACCTCTTTTCGGAAACGGCACTTTAATTATTTTTTTCAAAAAAACTGGTCGACTTTTGGGCTCACCGACCCGCAACGATTTTTTGAGCTCTCGGAGAACCTACCACCGGGCTGGCACAATCCGGACAAAAAATGACCGCTTTTATGCTCTTTCGTCTTTGACATATCTTAGTATTCTGTAAAACTCAATCGTTTTTTGTTTCTTCTAATAAACGCATTTAAAAAACGCTGTTCAGTTTTACATTATTTTAATATGTCAAACTGAATTGTATTGTTTTTTCTTCTTCCGTTTTTTTGAAATCAAAACAAAAATAAAAAAGCCTTAATATTTAAGGCTCATAATTGCATCATCTATCGTATCTTGGGTTAATCCGATATATAATTTTGTATACTCAGGTGTATTATGGTTCAATATAGTTTGTACGAGATTAATATCTCCTGTTTGTTTGTACAGATGATATCCAAACGTTTTTCGCATCGTATGCGTTCCAATCAAATCCAGTCCAAATTTATCTCCCGCATCTTTCAAAATATTATATGCCTGCTGTCTGCTAATCGGTCTGTTCTTTCCCTGCCGTGATGCAAATAAATATTCATAATCTTTCTTGTCTTTCACATATTTATCTAACGCTCTTTTAAGCGTAGCATTAACACGGAAGTTTCTTTCTTTTCCTGTCTTTTTTTCAATAACTTTAAATCTATCCTTTCCTCTCACGTCCCTCACACGCTTCAAACGTATATCTGATATCCTCAGCCCTGTATATATGCCATACAAAAAAAGCAATGCATTCCTATCAGATTTTTCAGCTAAGTATTCAGCAATATCATGTATCATATTCACATCACGGATCGGATCAACACTATTCATAACCTCACCTTTCTTTCTACAAAAAAAGAGATGATTGCTCATCTCTTTTCTATAACACAATAACATAATATCACAGAATTGGGTGCTCTGCCTCTCATTTTTTATTTTTTCTCTTCTGTGTCGGATTCCGACACAGAAGCAATAAACTGTTGCATCATTTTACTAATCTGCGAAGCCTGTGATACTCCTGCTTTTTCACAGGCGATTTTGAAATTGTCTGCTAATTCTTTCTTGATCTTGAATGATTTTGCAATAATACCAACTTTCTTTTGATATTTCATTGTTGCTCTTGTCTGCACATTCGCTTTACTTTCCATCCCGATCACATCACGATGCTATTATCTTCTTTTTGCACTGTTTTATATATCTGCTTTCCAATATCGATCAGTTCTAAAATTTCTCCTATGCTGGTCTTGTAGAATTCCTTAAACACAGTTTTCTGTCTAGTATTTCCAAATCGTGTCGTGTATGTAGCTCCTGTTGGCTCGCCCCTACCTATTCGATGATGTATTGCATAGTCTGAAATACTAACTATTTTCATCCTCCACCTCCAGCCTGTCCGCAATAAGTCGAATAACATCTGCCATTATTGCTCGTTGGGATTTGTTTTTCTGAATTATCTGATCAATCTCCGTATCTGAAATTGATATCCCTATATCACTCAGAAATTTATCAATCATATGTTTGCTTTCATCGCATGTGAATGGTGGCATTTCATATTTCTGGGAACATCTGCTAACAAATGCTTTATCCAAAATATCCAGTCTGTTAGTAGCCGCAATAACCACAACATCATTTGCAAGTTTGTCAAATTCCTGCATTAAAGTAACCGTAACTCTACCAATTTCTCGGTCTGCTCCACTTGCTGTTTTATCTCTATTGCAGCTTATTGTATCCACTTCATCAAGCATGAACACGCACGGATTGGTTGAAGCATAAGCGAATGCCTGTGCAATATTCCTGGATGTGACACCCATGTAGCTATCCACAACCTTCGAGAAATTCAAATAGTAAAAAGGCAACCCCATTTTGTATGCAATGTATTTTCCAAACATAGTTTTTCCTGTCCCCGGTGGTCCATACAGCAAGGTCGCATTTTTATACGGAATCATCAGCTCCATAAGTTTTCCGCTTACTCTTGCCAGTCTAAATATATTTTTCGCTATTGCTTCCTGCCTTTCCGTCACATAATACCGGTGTTCCTTAAATGACAGCGAAACATCTTCGCATACAAGGATATCTTTGAGGTTTCCCGGAAGTTCTATATATCCTGCACCCTCAGATGTAAGAATATTTTTATATCGTGTTACAAATCCTTTATTTTTTTGAGTTGTATCCGCATTTAGTGCAGCTACTGCCCACTTTTTTGCCTCTCTTATGTCATTCTCAGCAATCGACTTTATTAAATTTTGTTCATATGTTCCCAGTCCCATCACAATCCCCTTTCTCTCAGCTTGCGATCAATGATTGGAATAAGCATTCTGGCCGAGCATTTCATATGCAATGTTGTTGGAGCATCTACAATTTTACATAGCATATCAAAGTACACCTGCTCTGCAGTTAAGTCTTTTGCGTAATTCTCGGCCTGCTCCTGTGTTTTCTCCACAACAGGAATAGTTTGACACGATTCAGCAGTGTCGTGTATCAACTGAATAGCTCTGCTTGTGAATGTTATAGTATTATCATCGTTAACTACCGGTTCATTCAGTAAGGCCTCTATCATTCCATCAATCTGCATTCGTTTTTCTCCTTTCTGTTATTTCATGTATTGAAATCCTATAATATTCAACATCCTGTTCAGCACCCCATTCCACCTTTCCGGTACCGATAGACAATGAGCATATAGCGGTAAAGCACGGGGAATCTTTACCATATCCATTTCTGAATTGTATTTTCTGCTTTGACATGTCTGACGGAGGAAACACATTCCCTTTAACAAGCCTATCACCCTCTTTAAACATCCCAAACTCCTTCGGTAATCTTGAATCATAATATGGCTTTATTTCACGGTATTCCTCCCTCTTTTCTCCGGAAAGTATCATATCAAACCATTTTTTCTTAATTGTCAATGTGAGCATTTGTTTTCGCCTTCTTTCTCAAAATAGAATTTAATCGGTCCTCTGTCCTCATGTATCATTCCGTACCTCAAAGCAATGTTATATGTACACACATCTCTTTTCAGCCTGTCCGGTATTTTCTGCAACTGCTTTCGAAAGTCTTCCAGTTCCATTGTTGCTTTATAACGATTGCATGAACCGCAGGACGGCATCAAATTACTTATGTCGTGTACATCAATCCCGGTAAATTCTTCTTCGTACTCATAGTGTTTAAGGCAATGCAAATGGTCTATATTAAAACCTTTCTCTGGTATCTCGCAACCGCAGTAAGCACAATGACCATTATACTTTTTATACACTATTTTCCTAATCGACTTCGGTATCGCCTTTCGCATCTTCGCGCCTCCTTCTTCTATATGGCTCTCTTTTCTCTGCCCATGCCAAAACTTCACTCTCTACAAGTTCTGTTTCATCAGCATCCCACAACCATCTTTTTAAATACGGATTGTAAATTGCAGAATCGCTATGGATTCCTGCACTATTCTTAAATGTGATATCATACAGTTTATGTTCTTCTGGTAACCTTTCACTGCATGGAATCCAACCATTGTTGTATTCTTTTTCAATACTCTTTATCACTTTTATAACATCACTTATAAACATATTTGCTAAAGGGTCACATCCTTGTAGCTGTTTGAACCGATTAACAATCTTCTCAAATGCTTTGTTCATTCTGGTTCACGCCCCTTTGCTCGCATTTATCAAATTCAAAATATATAGTATCTGATTCTCGTCAAATCCGTAATCTCTGCATTGAGAAAACAAACTCATAAAGTGTTTTTCCTTTGTTTCCTTATTGTCAAATGTTTTTTCAAGCTTATAGCACTGATATTGTAGTATCAGCCACTTAACGAATCCTATCATTCTAATTCACCTCACAATCCTTAGTTTTTCTCTGTTCTTCCTCGCATGATAATCATCTATCACATATTCTCGACACTCTTCCCGTTCCATATCCTCCGAGCTTTCTCCATCAAATCTTTTGCATATATCACAGAAAAAGCAAGGTTTCCAATCATAAGGAAGTTCATCTGGTGTAATAGTTCTGCTCTCTGCGTTGTTTAAGCATGAATTGCATAAACAGTAATAACAAGGATCCGCCATCGGAACTCTATATTTTTTCTGCTCTAACGTCTTTTCCTCTGTTATATTCATGAATTCATCAAATTCCAGTTGTCCATTCATAATTACTCATATGTCGGCTCCGGCTTTGTGTCCGAATAGACATAATCTTCATCGCTCAACTCGTCAGCAATAATTCTGACATCTGCTCTCTGCAGCTTTAAGAGTAATAAATCAAACTCATGCAGATTTCTAAGGGAATTCAGATTCGGGTTTGTATCTACTCTTATTTCCCATCCATCCTTTCTATCTCCATTCCACTTAGAAAGACGTATTGTTCTGTTGAGTTCCTCCTGCTGTTCCTCTTCATCCACTGTAAAATCAATAGTGGCATATTTGAATGAACTCCATCTTCTCTCACGATCCTCCTCAAATTCAAAATAAACAGTCATCGCCTCATACTCTGGAGATTCATCCCATTCGACTTTTCTTCCAGAAGTATCCATATTCCTAGCTACAAATTTTTTGTACTCCTTAAATAAGTCCGTTAATTTTATTTCCGTTATCTGAGGTTCTTTCATCAAATACTGGAAATTTTCCAACATTTGCTTATTAT
>OGKR01000355.1_pt1 | contig 50994 bp, 36 predicted proteins | sample 1572431 | NCBI WGS metagenome assembly OGKR01 (sample SAMEA2582079, study PRJEB24529) | metagenome | biome: Human gut stool | place: China | collected 2011 | reverse complement strand
CAAAATACAAAATTTATCTCACTTTCTCAAAGTCTACCAGCGTGTAGAAATTTATTATTTGACTTTTTCTACACGCTGACACTCCGTACCTTAATCGGTACGGAGTGTTTTGCTTTTCATTACATATTTGCAATGATTTCTTTAATGATTTGTGATGCTTTGCCTACATCGGCTTTGCCCTTTGAATTTTTCATAACATAGCCAAACATTACATTGATGGCTTTATCCTTGCCGTTTTTAATATCTTCCACAGCTTTTGGATTAGCGTCAATTGCACCTTGGCAAAGAACTTTGAGATCATCATCGCTCATGCCCTTAAGGTCATCAGCCTTAATGTATTCGCTTACATCCTTGCCGCTTTCAAGCATTTCTGCAAGCACTTCTTTTGCCTTGTTTGCTCTGATTTTTTTATCATCAATGAGTTTTACAAGTTCTGCCATTTGCTTTGCGGTGGTTTTTATTTCAAAGTTTTCTTTGTCTTCTTCTGTTTGAAGTGTGGCATAAATTGTGCCGATAATCAGGTTAAGCACATTTGACGCACTTGCACCCTCTTTTACAGCACTGTCAAAAAATTCTGTAACATTTCTGTATTTATAAATAAGCCTTGCGTTATTTTCAGGAAGTTTCATATCCTCAACATATCTTTTGAGTTTAGCATCAGGAAGTTCCGGCAAAGATTTTCTTATTTCTTCCACACTTTCAGGTGAAATGTAGAAACGAAGAATATCAGGTTCCGGGAAATAGCGGTAATCATCTGCATTTTCCTTTGAACGCAAAACATATACAGTATCGCTGTTTGCATCATAGCGCATTGTTGACTGAATAACTTTTTCGCCGGATTCAATAATATCCTCTTGCCTTTCCATTTCAAGTTCCATTGCTCTGACAATGTTTGAAAGTGAGTTGATATTTTTGATTTCCGTTCTTGTACCCCAAGGCTCTCCCGGTTCGTGTATAGATACATTTACATCGCATCTCATTGAACCCTCTTGCATTTTACAGTCTGATACACCTACATTTCGCATAATAAGCTGCAACTTTTCAGCATATTCCTTTGCTTCCTCCGGTGTTTCAATATCAGCCATTGATACTATTTCTATAAGCGGAACACCGCCGCGGTTATAGTCAACATAAGTATATCCGTCTTCGTGTATAAGCTTTCCGGCATCTTCTTCAATATGAATACGCTCAATTCTGATTTTTTTGCCGGAATCAAGTTCAACATAACCGTCTACGCAAACAGGCTCGTCAAACTGTGAAATTTGATAAGCTTTAGGAAGGTCAGGGTAAACATAGTTTTTTCTGTCCATATGAGAATTATTGTTGATTTTACAGTGAACCGCAAGTCCTGCTCTTACTGCAAATGCAATAACTTCACGGTTTAATACAGGCAGTGCGCCCGGCTGACCTGTGCAAACAGGGCAACAGTGAGTATTAGGTTCGCCGCCGAATTGTGTTGTGCAGGAACAGAAGATTTTAGTTTTTGTTGCAAGTTCAATATGTGTTTCAATACCGCAAACTAATTTGTAACTCATACTGTAACACCTCCGTTAAAATCTTCAACCTCGCTCTTATTGAGCTTTTCATAAAAGTATGCAACATCAAGAATTTTCTTTTCACTGAATTTCTTGCCTATGATTTGCATACCGATAGGTAAACCGTTTTTATCATTTTTAACCGGTACGCTGATAGCAGGAACACCGGTAATGTTGATTGGAACGGTGGCAATATCCGATAAATACATATCAACAGGTGACGCCCCCTTGAAACCAAGCTCAAATGCTGTGTTAGGAGCAGTCGGTGCAATAAGCACATCACAGGTGTTGAATATATCATCAAAATCGGAAATAAGATTTTGGCGAAGAAGGCAGGCTTTTTTATAATATGCGTCATAGTAACCTGAACTAAGCACATAAGTGCCAAGCATAATTCTTCTTTTAACTTCGTCACCGAAACCTTCGGTTCTTGTTTTAAGTATCATTTCTTCAACATCATTGAAATTTTCTGTGCGATAGCCGTATCTGATACCGTCATATCTGCCGAGGTTTGATGAAGCTTCTGCGCAGGCAATAATATAGTAAACAGGAAGTGCCTGCTGTAATACAGGAAGCTTAATATCTATAATTTCAGCCCCGTTTTTCTCATATTCCTTAATTGCAGAGAATATAGCGTCTTTAATTTCTTCGTTAATACCCTCAAAATACTCTTTTGCAACACCGATTTTAAGGCCTTTAACATCAGTTTGGCCCAATGAATCGCTTATGTTGCCAAAGTCATAGTCAACACTTGTTTGGTCATGTTCATCAACACCGCTGATAGCATCAAATACAGTTGCTGTGTCTTTTACACTGTTTGCAAGTACACCGATTTGGTCAAGCGATGAACCGTATGCAATAAGACCGTAACGCGAAACAGCACCGTAAGTAGGCTTAAGGCCGACTATACCGCAAAATGATGCCGGCTGGCGAACAGAACCGCCTGTATCCGAACCTAAGCCGTAACCTGCAAGGTTGGCACATACAGCAGATGCAACACCACCTGATGAACCGCCTGTTACATGCTTTGTGTTTCTCGGATTTAAAGGTGCGCCGTAAACACTCGTCTCGCTTGTTGAACCCATAGCAAATTCATCCATATTGGTTTTGCCGAGCATTACTGCACCCTGTGCCTTGAGTTTTGACCATACTGTTGAATCATAATACGGTCTGAAACCCTCAAGTATTTTTGAACAGCAGGTCGTAAGGTCACCGTCTGAGCAGATATTATCTTTAAGAGTCATCGGAATACCCGTAAGTGCTGTTGCTTTACCTTCGGCTATAAGTTTATCAGCAAATTTTGCGTTTTCAATTGCCTTGTCAAATGTGGTTGAAACATAGGCATTGTACTTTGGGTTATCATTTTCAATTGCTTCAATATATTTATTTGTAAGCTCAACTGATGATATTTCGCCGCTTTTAAGCATTTGTGATAAAGGTGAAATGATTTCTCTCATTTATATACCTCCCTTTACACAGAAGCATCCTTTTGATGCATTTACATTTGAAAGTATTTTTTCATTTGGAAGTGACGGCTTAACTTCATCTTTCCTGAATTCTTCGGCCGGAGTAGCACAAGAAGCAATGTTCCTGATTTTATCTGCATCGCCTTCAACCGAGTTGTTAATGGTGTCGGCAAATGCAATAATATCTCCCATATCTTTGATTATTCTGTCAAGCTCATCATCAGAAAAGTCAAGCCTTGCAAGGTTTGCAAGCTTAATTACTTCTTCTTTAGTAATCATAATTTTATCCTCTGTTACTTTCTAAGCTTAATGTGTACTTCACGAAGCTGCTGCTCGGTGATTTCGTTTGGTGCTCCGCACATAAGGTCTTGCGCCTTACCGTCCATTGGGAATGCGATTATTTCTCGGATGTTTTCTTCATTTCTAAGAAGCATAATCATTCTGTCAATACCAGGTGCCATACCTGCGTGTGGCGGTGCGCCGAATTGGAATGCAGTGTAAAGTGCGCCGAATTTTTCTTTTAGCACTTCTTCATCATATCCTGCAATTTCAAATGCTTTTTTCATAATATCAATATCGTGGTTACGAACTGCGCCTGATGAAAGTTCAACACCGTTGCAAACAATATCATACTGATAAGCAAGAATTGAAAGCGGGTCTTCATTTTCAAGTGCTTCAAGTCCGCCCTGCGGCATTGAAAACGGATTGTGAGTAAATCCGATTTTCTTTTCTTCTTCCTTATATTCAAACATAGGGAAGTCGTTGATAAAGCAGAAACGATATGCGTTCTTTTCAAGAAGGTCAAACATTTCGCCAAGCTTTGTTCTGATTTGGCCTGCATATTCGCAAGCTTTAGCTTCGTTATCAGCAATAAAGAATATTGTATCGCCGATATCAAGGCTTGCAATTTGTGCAAGTTCTTCTTTCATATCGTCAGGAATGAATTTATCAATAGGGCCTTTATAAGTTTTATCTTCTTGTACAAGTAAGTAGCCAAGGCCGCCCATACCGATAGATTGTGCGAATTTAAGGAGCTTTTCGTGCTTGCCTTTTGAAATATCTGCGTGTACTTTGATAGCTCTTACTGTCTGTCCATGGAAAGGCTTAAATGTGCAGCGCTGGAAAAATTCTGTTACATCTACAATTTCAAGCGGGTTTCTGAGGTCAGGCTTATCTGTACCGTATTTAAGCATAGATTCCTTGTAGCTGATTACAGGGTACGGTGCTTTTGTTACGTTGTAACCTTTTGGTGCAAATTTTTCAAATGTTTTTGTAAGCACTTCTTCGCCAACTTTGAATACATCTTCCTGTGTGGCAAATGCCATTTCAAAGTCAAGCTGATAGAATTCACCCGGTGAACGGTCAGCTCTTGCATCTTCATCTCTAAAGCAAGGTGCTACCTGGAAATATTTATCAATACCTGATACCATAAGAAGTTGCTTGTATTGCTGTGGTGCCTGCGGAAGTGCATAAAACTTACCCTTGTGAACACGGGAAGGTACTACATAGTCACGCGCACCTTCAGGTGATGAAGCACAAAGAATAGGTGTTTGCATTTCCAAAAATCCCATTTCGCTCATAACCTGGCGTAGATATGCAATAACCTTGCTTCTAAAAATGATATTATCTTTAACTTTTTCGTTTCTTAAATCAAGGAAACGGTATTGAAGTCTTTTATCTTCACGAATTTCTTTAGAGGTTTGAATTTCAAAAGGAAGCGGTTGCCTAACTTTTCCAAGGGTGGTTATGCTTTTTGCTTCGACTTCAATTGTGCCTGTTGCAATTTTAGGGTTGATTGTATCTTCATCTCTTTTTTCAACAATACCTTCGATTGAAAGGCAATCTTCCTTGCTGATTCCATCAAGAAGGGTTGTGTCACGCATTACAACCTGCATAACCCCGTACATATCCCTAAGGTCAATGAAAGATACGCCGCCGTGGTCACGAATGTTTTCAACCCAGCCGGCAATTTTAACTGTTGAATTGATGTCTGCCTCTGAAAATTCATTCATTGGTTTTGTTCTGTAATTTGTTGAAAATTCCATACTGTTCTCCTTTGTCAAAGTGTACTTAATAAAAAAATAGCAGCCTTAAGTCCAATAGGACGAAAGACTGCTTCCGTGGTACCACCTAAATTAGCCATAATCGGCTCACTCAAAAGATTAACGCTCTTGCACGCCCGAGTCTACTTGCAAATAAATAAAAATGCTTTCTTTCGGGAACTCATAGGTGTTTTTCACTGCCTGCTTGTATTGCCTTGCACCACACGGCAACTCTCTGAAACAAAACTTAAGCAGTTACTCGCCTAATCACAGTTTTAATATTACGCTAATAATATAACACTAAACCTTCAAATAGTCAACAATTTTCTTTCCTTATATAATTGTAATAATTATTATTCTATGGTAAAATATACTATATTCCTTATAATTTTACAATAAAGTTAAAATTGTTATTGAAAAACACCTCTATATAATATATAATACTAAAAAATATATTTTGTTGGGAATTTTTGTATGAAAAAAGTATTAAGTTTGTTTTTATCATTATCACTTATAGTTTGCATAGCTTTTTCCTGTGCTTCGCCGGCAATGGCTGATGAATGGTATGATATTTTATTTGAAGATAATCAAAAAGAAGAAATTGAACACAGCGTAATTGATGAAATTATAGTATCGCAAGTCGGTAAAACGGAAGTGTCTGTTTATTGGAACTGCTCATATTACGGTTTTGTTGACGGATACGAAGTATCGCTTTATGACTGTAAAACAAATACTTATTTTCCGCAGGCTTATGTTGACTGTAATACATATAGTTATGTTTTCAGAAACCTTAAGCAAAATACCGGCTATCAGGTTTGCGTGCGTTCATTTGTTTTTGATAACGGCACTTATGATTTCGGCCAATACAGCACCCCTGCCCAAATTTTCACCTGCCCTGCTGATGTCAAGCTATCATCGGTAAAATATAACTCCAAGGGCAAAGCAACGGTTAAATGGAAAAAATGCAAAAATGTAAGCGGCTATGTTATTGAATATTCACCTAAAAAGGATTTTAAAGATGATGCTTCAAAATCAACCGTAATGGTTTACGGTAAAAGCAAGTCAAGAAAAGTTATCAACGGGCTTGCAAAGGGAAAGTATTATTTCAGAATTGCGGCATTTAAAAAAGTTGATGATACAATTTATGTGGGTACATTTTCAAAAAAAGTAAAAAGAGTTAATATTAAAACAGGACTTAGCGTTAAAGGTATGCTCAATGCCGTTAAAACAGATAATTCAGGCGCACAAAGAATAAAAAAATATACCGACGGCGGTGTGAATATCACAAAATATAAAACCACTTATGATAAGGTTAAAGCTATCTATGTTTGGCACGCAAGGAACTTTAAAAAGCACGGTTGGGATTGTGTAGGATGTAACAGTAATTTTAATAACTGTATCAGCGCACTTTTTTCAAACAGTGAAAAGAGATATGACGGTTTTATTACACTTAATGCCGGTAAATTCAGAAATAATGACGGCTCAAAGGTTATGCACAAATGGTCTGTAATTTACCTTGCCGGTAAGCCATATATTTTTGACCCGAGGCTTCAGGGCTATACCAAAAATTATACCGCAAATACATATTTTGCCTTGGCAAAGAATTCAAGATCGGCAAAACCGTATATTTATGAATATGATTACGGTACTTTTTATCCGGATGAAAGCAATGCGTATTTTGAATACTGCGTTGAAAGCATAAAATAAACTTTTTGAAAGGATTATTAACTATGAAAAAAGTTGCAATTATTATGGGTTCAGACAGCGATTTGCCTATCGTAACCCCTGCAATCAAACAGCTCAAGGAATTGGGTATTGAAACCGAGGTTCGAGTAATGAGTGCACACAGAACACCGAATGAAGCACACGAATTTTCGGCAAATGCAATTAAAAATGGATTTGGCGTAATTATTGCCGCAGCAGGTATGGCTGCACATTTGGGCGGTGTACTTGCCGCTTCAACCACTTTGCCGGTTATCGGTATTCCGTGCAGTGCAAAGGTGCTTGACGGAATGGATGCAATGCTTGCAACTGTTATGATGCCACCGGGTATTCCGGTTGCAACAGTAGGTGTTAACGCAGCTAAAAATGCGGCTCTTTTGGCGGCTCAAATTCTTGCGGTAGGTGATGATGAACTTATGGCAAAGCTTATTAAAATGCGTGAGGATATGGCAGAGCAGGTTCGCCAAAAGGATATTGCACTTCAGGAAAAGCTTAAAGAAATTTAACAAACATTCACGATAAAAAATAAGATTGCGTAAAACGCGAACATTTAAAAGGAGATTATATATGGAGTCATTCAGCGAAAGTTATGCTAAAGCAGGCGTAGATGTTACAGCAGGTTATGAATCTGTTGAACTTATCAAATCACATGTAAAGCGCACTGAAATTCCGGGTGTAATGGGTTCAATCGGCGGTTTCGGCGGTATGTTTGAACTTTTAGGCGCAGGTAATTATAAAAATCCTGTGCTTGTTTCAGGAACAGACGGTGTAGGAACCAAGCTTAAAGTTGCTTTTCTTCTTGATAAGCACGATACTATCGGTATTGACTGTGTAGCAATGTGTGTTAATGATGTAGCTTGCTCCGGTGCAAAGCCGCTTTTCTTCCTTGATTATATTGCTTGCGGTAAAAACTATCCTGAAAAGATAGAGCAAATTGTAAGCGGTGTGGCTGAAGGTTGCGTTCAGGCAGGTTGCGCACTTGTCGGCGGTGAAACAGCAGAACATCCGGGCCTTATGCCAAACGAAGAATATGACCTTGCAGGTTTTACGGTAGGTATCGGCGAAAAGGATAAGCTTGTATCAGGCGATAAGCTTGCAAGCGGAAATGCACTTATCGGCGTTGCGTCATCAGGTGTTCATTCAAACGGTTTTTCACTTGTAAGAAAAGTGTTTAACATTACTGAAGAAAGGCTTGGCGTTCATGTGGCAGAGCTTGGCAAAACTCTTGGTGAAGAGCTTTTGACTCCTACAAGAATTTATGTTAAGCCGCTTCTTAATCTTATGGAAAGCGTCAATGTCAATGCTATCAGCCATATCACCGGCGGCGGATTTTATGAAAATGTACCGAGAATGTTAAATGACGGTTTCAAGGCTGTTATTGAAAAAGATAAGTGCTTTAAAAAGCCTATTTTTGACCTTATCGCAAGTGAGGGTAATATCCCTGAAAGAGATATGTATAACACATTTAATATGGGTACAGGTCTTGTTATCGCAGTTGATAATGATAAGGCAGATGAAGCTGTAAGAATACTTAAAGAAAACGGCGAGGACGCTTGCGTTATCGGTGAAATCAAAGCAGGCGAAAAGGGTGTTGAACTCGTATGATGAAAAACATAGCTGTTTTAGTGTCAGGCGGGGGTACTAATCTTCAGGCACTTATTGATGCACAGGCAAAAGGTGAAATAATCGGCGGAAAAATCACGCTTGTTGTTTCCTCAAATCCTGATGCATACGCTCTTGAGAGAGCAAAAAAGAACAATATAGCAACTAAAATTTGCGAAAAGAAAAATTATAAAGACAGGGCGGAATATACCCGTGCCATTAGGGATATTTTACTTGAAGCAAAGGCTGACTTGGTAGTATATGCCGGCTTTATGACTATTCTTGATGAGCAGATAGTTAAGGCTTTTCCAAATAAAATGATGAATGTTCACCCTGCACTTATCCCGTCTTTTTGCGGGCCGGGATATTGGGGGCTTCATGTGCATGAAAAGGTTATTGAAAGCGGAGTTAAACTCACAGGTGCAACAGTCCATTTTGTAACAGAGGAATGTGACGGCGGCCCTATAATTTTGCAAAAGTCAAGCGAGGTTAAATTTGATGATACCCCTGAAATTTTGCAAAAGCGTGTTATGGAAGAATGTGAATGGAAAATTCTTCCAAAAGCAGTTTCTCTTTTCTGCCAAGATAAAATAGAAGTTGTTAATAATAAAACTAAAATTACTGAATGATATTGAGGTGTAATTATGGAAATCAAATCTCTTGCAAGTGAACTTAATACGAATTCATATCCGGGCAGAGGTATTGTGCTTGGTAAAAGTGAATGCGGCAAATTTGCAGTTTGTGCTTATTTCATTATGGGCAGAAGTGTAAACAGCCGTAACAGAATTTTTGAAGAAAATGAGCGTGGCGGAATTCGCACCAAGGCTTTTGATGAGTCAAAAATGGAGGACCCTTCACTTATTATTTATAACCCTGTTCTTAAGTTCGGCGGTGACACAATCGTTACAAACGGCGATCAAACCGATACTATTTATGATTCTTTTGCAAAGGGTGATTGCTATCACGATGCACTTATTACAAGAGAATTTGAGCCTGATGCACCAAATTACACACCGAGAATTTCAGGTATTATGAAAGAAAACGGTAATTATAATCTTTCGATTCTTAAATCAAATTGCGGTGAGCCTGAATGTGTGAGATATTTCTTTGAATATCCTGCAAGGGCAGGTCTCGGTCATTTTATTCATACATATAAGTGTGACGGGAATCCTATTCCGTCATTTGAGGGTGAGCCTACACCTGTTAAAATTGAAGGCGATATTGATGAGTTCACCAATATGATTTGGACTAATCTTAATGAGGATAATAAGGTTTCTCTTTTTGTTCGTTTCATAAATCTTGAAACAAAGGAAGAAGAAACAAGAATTATCAATAAAAACGAAAAATAATTATAAGGGGTGATTCAGTTCACCCCTTGTTTTGCTATTGCATTTACTATATTATTTACATATTTATTATAAATTCGGAGGAAATTATGAAAGTTCTTGTTGTTGGCGGCGGAGGAAGAGAACACGCCCTTATCAGAAAAATTAAAGAATCAAGCAAGGTTGATGAAATTTTTTGCACACCGGGTAACGGTGGCATTTCATATGATGCAAAATGTTTTGATGTTTCGGCTACGGATATTGACGGCGTAGTTGATTTAGCTAAAAAATTAAGCGTTGATTTAGTTGTAGTAGCACCTGATGACCCGCTTGTTGCAGGTATGGTTGATGCACTTAATGACGCAGGATTTAAAACTTTCGGCCCACGCGCAAATGCCGCTATTATTGAGGGCTCAAAAGTTTTTTCAAAAGAGCTTATGCAAAAATATAATATTCCTACCGCTGAATATAAAGTTTTTGATAACGCAAATGACGCTATTGAATATATTAAAGAGAAAAATGAATTTCCTACTGTTATCAAGGCGGACGGTCTTGCTTTGGGCAAGGGTGTAATTATTCCTGAAAATCTTGATGATGCTGTTGCCGGTGTCAAAGAAATTATGGAAGATAAAATCTTCGGTGCTTCCGGCAACAACATTGTTGTTGAAGAATTTTTGACCGGTCCTGAAGTTTCCGTTCTTGCATTTACAGACGGCAAGTGCGTTAAACCTATGGTATCTTCTATGGACCATAAGCGTGCACTTGACGGTGATAAGGGACTTAACACAGGCGGTATGGGTACCGTATCGCCAAATCCGTATTATACCGAAGAAGTAGCAGCTGAATGTATGGATAAAATCTTTATGCCTACTATAAATGCTATGAACCAAGAGGGCAGAACATTTAAGGGATGTTTATACTTCGGACTTATGATTACACCGAAAGGACCAAAGGTAATTGAATATAACTGCCGCTTCGGTGACCCTGAAACGCAGGTTGTTTTACCAAGACTTAAAACAGATATTATTGATATTTTTGAAGCAATAAATAACGAAACTCTTTCTGAACTTGATATTGAATGGAACGAAAAAGCCTGCGCTTGTGTTATTATGGCTTCCGGTGGTTATCCGAAATCATATAAAAAGGGTGCTGAAATCACAGGCCTTACATTAGGCCAACTTGACGGTGTTACCGTTTACCACGCAGGAACTAAAATTGAAAATGATAAGCTTGTTACATCGGGTGGCAGAGTTTTAGGTGTTACTGCTTTGGGTGACAGCCTTGCAGACGCACTTAAAAAATCTTATGAAGCGGTGGAAAATATCCGTTTTGATAATGCATATTACAGAAAAGATATTGGAAAACGCGCACTTGAAGCTAATAAATAATTTATACAAATTGTTGTAATTTAATAAATTGTGAATTTTTTTCGATTTTACAAAATGTTATTGACAATTATACAAAACGGAATTATACTATCCGTGTAATTAAAATTAACTTTTAGAATAGACAAGAGGGTTAAGTTATGGCAACAGTTAAAAAGAGCAAAAAGAAGATTATTGTACCTATAAGTATAATACTCGTTATTGCGATTGTAGCCGGTTGCATTTTCGGTGTAACTAAATCGAAAAGCGGCGAAGAGGTTAAGCTCAACACAATTTCAACTGGGGATATTTACGAAAAGGTATCATTAACAGGTGATGTTACTGCCGGCACTTCAAAGGATTATAAGGTTGGCACAGTTGCAACCGTTAAAAGTGTTAATGTTAAAGTAGGCGACCAAGTTAAAAAAGGTGATGTTCTTGCAACATTTGATACCACTTCACTTGATTCGCAGGTATCTTCACTTCAAACTTCTTATAATGACGCTTTGAAAAACTATAACAATGCTGTAAAAAATCAAAAAACAGCAAACAACAAGGCATCTACATACAAAAAGCAAATAGATGCGATTGAAAAAAAGATTGCAAAGCTTAATAAGAAAATTGCTAAAACAACAACTACTAAAAAGAAAACAACAACTACCACAACTACGACTAAGGCAAGCACAACTAACCGTATTTCACAGTGGCTTGCAACTACCACAACTAAAGCAGCAACTACTACCACCACTACTACAACTACAACTCAGCATACCACAGATGACGGCTCACCAAAGTATACAGTAGCACTTTCTGCTTATCCTACTTCTGTTTCGGGTACGGTTTCAGGTTCCGGCAAGTACAGGAAGGATATTGGTAATGTTACGATTAAGGCAACCCCAAGTTCAGGTTGGCTCTTCCTTGGTTGGTATTCTTCCCGTGCAGCATATTTGGCAGGTAATTCACCGCTTTCAAATTCACAGTCTTGGACTTTTCCTTTGACAAGCGATGTTAACTATGTAGCAGTATTTACAGAAGACACAAATGCCACTACAACAACTGCAGCTTCTATCAATGATATTTCAAAAGCACTTGTTGAAATAAACAAAAATATTGCATCAATAACTAATGATGTTAAAACATTGACTACTATTTCGGGAATAGTTGCAAATTCAATTTCAGGTGCAATTGCTTCAGGTCAGCTTAACAGCAAGACTATTGCTGATTTAGTAGGTAAAGATATTCAGACTGCTATTACAAACGGTATTGTTGATTCAACCAAGCTGATTGTTGAAAGCGGCGTTGCCGTTGATATGATTAAAGCCGCTGTATCTTCAATTGATTACAGGGCGCTTGCCAAAGGTGTTTCTGATTCTGATAACGCAGTTCTTACAGGTTTGGAAATTCAAAAAGCATTGCTTTCGGCTCAATATGAAGTATATAAAACACAGGGCGATCAATCAATTGTTACTGCCCAAAAATCAGCAGTTACCGCTACAAAGAAGGCTCTTGATTCAATGAAAGAGCAGCAAACAGCACTTGCAAACGGCTGGACAGCAGATTTTGACGGTGTAATTACAAAGGTTGACATTTCACCTGACTCTCAAACTACTGCACTTCAGGCAGGTATCACGCTTGAAAATCACGATGTTCTTGTTGCAACAGTCAGCCTCAGTGAATATGATGTTCATAAAGTCAAACTCGGTATGAAGGCAAAGGTTACTACTGCTTACGGTAAATATGATGGTGAAGTTGCCACTATTGCACCTACTGCCACAGGTGGTTCATCAAGCTCAATTCTTGACAGCGTAGGTTCAATGGCAGGTGTCAGCGGTCTTTCATCACTTACAAATTCAGGTGCAGGTGTTGAATGTACAATTGAAATTAAAAATCCTGATGAAAACATTATTGCAGGTTTTGATGCCGATGTTGAAATTCAAACAGGTCAGTATCTTGGTGTAACAGTTGTTCCTATTGAATCAATTACACTTGAAAAAACAGGTTCATATGTATATCTTTATAACGACGAGGATAAAACAGTTACCAAGACTGAAATTAAGACAGGTGCAATTTCAGATACAGCTTATGAAGTAACTTCGGGTCTTAAGCCTGGTGACAGAATTGTTGCATCACCAAAAACAGATTATAAAGAAGATACCTTTAAAGTTAAGGTAGTAGACAGCACAAATAAGTAAGGAGACTTTACAGTGAATATTACAGAAAGTCTGAAAATCGCAGTCAAGTGTATTAAGTCAAATTGGATGCGCAGTCTTCTTACAATGCTTGGTATTATTATCGGTATCAGCTCCGTTATTATGATTATCGGTGCAGGTACCGGTGTAAGAGATTATATCGTTGGCCTTATTGAAGATATGGGTTCAAACGCAGTTCTTGTCAGCGTTGATGCCACATCTGCTACTGATAATGACTATATTACTCTTGATGATGTAGAAAATATTAAAACTAAAGTAAACGGTGTTGAGCGTTGTTCACCTATGCTTATGGGCTTTGGCCGTGCAACAATTGATTCAACTGCTACGGAAGCTACTGCAATGCTTATCGGTGTTAACAGCGATGTTCAGTTTGCACTTACCAATACTTGTGAATATGGGCGTTTTTTCACTGATGAGGAATATAATGCAAATGCTCCAATTGCTGTAATGGGTACTAACTCGGCACAGCAGGCTTATGGTTATGAGGATGTTACTAATGAATATGTAACCGTATCTTCAAGCGGTAAATCAATGAAAATCAAAATTTGCGGTGTTGCAAATATTGATACTCTTGCAAACTCACTCGGTGGTTCAAGCTCAATGAGCAATATATTCCAAAGCGCAGGCGGGGATAAAACTGTTATTGCACTGTTTTTACCTTGTACAACGCTTACACAGATTACCGGTGCTGATGCAAACCTCGGCAGTGTATTTGTTATTGCTAAAGACGGTTATGATTATGATGCAGTCGGTAATGCAACCGTAAACTATCTTAAATCTGCACACGGTAACTATTCAAACAGTATGTATACTGCTCAAAATATGGCAACATATGTTAATATAGTTAATATAATTATGTCTGTTCTTACAGCATTTATTGCCTGTGTAGGTGCAATTTCGCTTATTGTAGGCGGTATCGGTGTAATGAACATTATGCTTGTTTCGGTAACGGAGCGAACGCGTGAAATCGGTATACGAAAATCACTTGGCGCAAAAACAAGAGTTATTACAATGCAGTTTTTGACGGAGTCGATAATTTTGTGCCTGATAGGCGGTATTATCGGTGTTTCAATTGGTGTTGCTGGTGCGTTTGCCGCATGCTCGGTAATAAATATCAAGCCTAATATTACATGGTGGCTTATACTTGTTGCACTGCTGTTCTCAAGCGGTGTAGGTTTGTTCTTCGGTATTTATCCTGCAAAAAAGGCTGCACAAATGAGTCCTATTGATGCACTCAGAAGTGAATAATTATTTGAGAGGGGTTTTTGCCCCTCTTGAATTTTGTTGTTATGTATGATAAAATAATAAAACTATCTTTTAAAGAGGAGTATTTGATGGAAATTAACGATATACTTGAAAAGTTCAATTTTAAAGGTGAACTTGAAGAATGTAATGTTTTCGGCTCAGGTCATATAAATACAACTTATCTTGCAAAATATATTGAAAACGGAAAAGAAAAAAAATATGTTGTTCAAAAAGTAAATACAAATATTTTCACGGATATTGATTCGCTTATGAATAATATTTTTTCCGTTACAGAATTTTTAAGAAAAAAAATCACAGAAAACGGAGGTAATCCCCACAGGGAAACGCTCCATTTTATCAGAACATATGACAAAAACAAGTATTTTAAAGATGAAAACGGTGATTGTTACCGTGCATATCGCTTTGTTGATAATTCAAAGGCTTATGATACTGTTAACAGCGCAGAGATTTTCGGCAAAAGCGGTAAAGCATTCGGCAGATTTCAAAAGTATTTAAGTGATTTCCCTGCTGAAACTTTGAGTGAGATAATTAAAAATTTTCATAATACCATTTGGCGATATGAAAATGAATTTATCCCTGCTGTTCAAGCTGATAAGGCAGACAGAGTTGCCTCTTGCGGTGATGAAATTAAGTTTGTTATGCATAGAAGAGAAGATTGCAAAAAGCTTGTTGAACTTATTGAAAAGGGTGAACTTCCGCTTCGTGTAACGCATAATGATACCAAGCTTAATAATGTCCTTTTTGACAGTGAAAGTGATGATGCAATTTGTGTGATCGACCTAGATACTGTTATGCCGGGGCTTGCACTTTATGATTTTGGCGATTCAATTCGCTTTGGCGCAAATTCCTGTGCAGAAGATGACGATAATTACGATAATGTAAAAATAAATCTTGATTATTTTGAAGCTTATGCAAAGGGATTTTTGAGCGAGGCGGGAAGTGCACTTAATCAATGTGAAATTGATAATCTTGCTTTTTCGGCAAAGCTGATGACTTTTGAATGCGGTATGCGCTTTCTTACCGATTATATTAACGGTGATACATATTTTAAAACAGCATATCCTACTCATAACCTTGTGCGTGCAAAAAATCAGTTTGCACTTGTAAGCGATATGGAAGATAAAATGGCTCAAATGGAGCAAATTATTAAAAACATAACTGAATAAGAATTATAAAAAGGAACGATTTTCAAAAACAACGATTTTCGTTCCTTTTTTATTTATACTTTTTACTTATCTTGGCAATAATAAACTGTACATAAAAAATTAAAGGGTGATTATGTGCAGTATAATAAAGTTGAAATTTGCGGGATAAATACAAGCCAATTAAAAGTGCTGAAAGAAAAGGAAAAAATGGAACTTTTAAAAAAGGCTCAGGCGGGGGATAAAAACGCAAGAAATGAACTTATAGAAGGAAATTTACGCCTTGTTTTATCAGTCGTTCAGCGCTTTTCAAACAGAGGCGAAAATATGGATGACCTTTTCCAAGTCGGCGTAATAGGGCTTATTAAAGCGATAGATAATTTCAATACAAACCTTGATGTCCGCTTTTCCACTTATGCTGTGCCGATGTGTATAGGTGAAATCAGAAGATATTTGCGTGATGATAACCCGGTGCGAGTAAGCAGAAGTATGCGCGATACAGCATATAAGGCAATGCAGATTAAAGAACAGCTTATTAACGAGCAGGGCAAAGAGCCTACTATTGAGCAAATAGCTGATCGCCTTGATATGAAAAAAAGTGATGTGGTGCTTGCACTTGAAGCTATTGTTGACCCTGTGAGCCTGTATGAGCCTGTTTATAATGACGGGGGAGATACAATATATGTAATGGACCAAGTTGGCGACAGTTCAAGCGACAAGGACTGGATAGATGAAATTTCAATCAAAGATGAAATTAAAAAGCTTGATGACAGGGAACGCAATATTATGTATCTTCGCTTTATGCAGGGTAAAACACAAATGGAAGTTGCAAAAGAGGTGGGAATATCGCAGGCACAGGTTTCCAGATTGGAAAAAAATGCCCTTAGGCGAATTAAGGGCGAATAACACATATCTGCGACGGTTAACCTGATTACAATAATCAAATAAAAAAATCAAAATAAATTTTGACATTTGTATAAAATGGTGGTATTGTTATATTGAAAGGGTGATAGTGATGAAGAAAATTTCAAGTGTGATTTTGGCAGTATTATTAGCTTTTTCAAGCATTTTTTGTGTTAATATTGCATTTGCGGATGAAAAAGCGCCTACATTAACCAAGGAACTTAAATTAAACGGAGCTTGGAGTGAAGAATACGATTCCAAGATTACCGATGGAGCAACTTGGTTTAAATTTCATATTGATTATCAAGGTAAATTTAAGCTTCAAATGAAAACTTATGACGCACTTGATGTTAAGCTTTACAATTCTGAATTTTCTAAAACTTATTTTACAACCGTAATTAAAGAATTTAATGATGCTAAAACCAAAACTAAAAGCGAAAGCGTTGTTTTAAATCCGGGTGATTACTATGTAAGAGTAGAGGCAAACGGTAAATATGCGCTTAATGCAAGCTTTGGTTTAAACAGCTATGTTAATCCTGAAGCAGTTGAAATCGGAAAGGTTTACAGCGGTTTATCAACCGATGATGACGGCTCATATTGGTACAAAATTGATTTGAAAAATAAGGGAAAATATACCTTGTCACTCACTTCTTCAGGCATTGCAACTGCGGAAGTTTATAACAGTGATATGTCTAAAAGCTTGGATGTTATCTATGTTTTTTCAAGCTCCGATTTGGCCAAAACTTCAACTAAAGATATTGATTTGGATAAAGGTACATATCTTGTTAAAATCGTAAGTACTAAGGAATATAGATTTTCATTTTCAAATTATGTTTGCAGCCATATTTATGATGTAACTACAACAGCACCGACTTATTTTGCTGGCGGATATAACACTTATGTCTGTGCTAAATGCGGCTATTCATATAAAACAAAGGGCAAACCTAAAAAAATACTCAAAACGCCAAAGATTTATTCGCTCAAAGGCGGTAAAAAGAAAATTACCGTAAGTAATTCAAACAATAAATCGGCAACAGGGTATCAAATAAAAGTATCAACAAGTAAAAAATTTACTAAAAAAACCACTAAAACAGTTAAGGTAACTTCTTCTAAAACAACGGTTAAAAAGCTTAAAAAAAGCAAGAAATACTATGTAAAAGTCAGAGCTTATAAAACAAAGAATTCAAAAACTGTTTATTCAAAGTGGAGTAAAGTAAAAAGCATAAAAACAAAATAGTTTTTCAGAGAGATGAATTTTAATATTTATCTCTCTTTTTTTATTTTAGGTATTGAAATTTTTATACATATAATGTAATATAATATAAAATTATAATATAATAATGCAGTCAGTGATTTCTTTAAACGAATGTAAATTATTGGCACACTTTCTTGGAGTTGTGTATGGAAAAAATCACAGGTAAAAATAATGAAATAATAAAGGGCGTTAAAAAACTCTTTACCTCTTCCAAGGAGCGTAAGGCTCAAGGCTTGTTTGTGCTTGAAGGGGCAAGGCTTGTTTTTGACGCCCTTAATTCGTCTTATGAAGTTGAAACTTTTTTAATAACCGAAAGCGCTAATGAAAAGTATTTTGACGCGTCTGTTCAAATGCAAAGGAAAAGCAAAAATTCATATTTTATAAGTGATACACTTTCACAAAAAATAAGCGAAACAAAAAATTCGCAGGGCGTATTTGCAGTTTGCAAAATGAAAAATGAAAATATTTCATTAAAAACAGGTCAAAAATATATTGCGCTTGATAATCTTCAAGATCCGGGCAATCTCGGCACTGTTATCAGAACAGCCGAAGCGCTCGGTATTTCAAGTGTAATAGTAGGGGGCGGATGCGATGTTTTTAATCCTAAAGTTTTGCGTGCGTCAATGGGTTCGGTTTTAAGGCTTGATGTTTTTGAATGTCAAAGCCTTGCGCCTGTTTTGCAAAAGGCAAAATCTCTCGGCATTAAAACTTATGCCACTTCGCCTGATTCATCGGCTAAAAAAATAAATGAAACGCAATTTCCGAAATCATCACTTTGCGTAATCGGAAATGAAGCTAACGGTGTAAGCGATGAAGTTATGAACATCTGTGACGAAACAGTAACAATCCCTATGCTCGGTCGTGCCGAAAGTTTAAATGCACATGTTGCCGGGGCAATTGTAATGTGGGAGATGTTAAGATGAGTGAAAATGCAAAGTATTGGATATGGCTTCAAAATGTATTTGGATACGGGGCTAAAATATCCAAAATCATTGATGAATTCGGTGGGGCTAAAGAGCTTTATAATCTTGGCGAAACCGAGTGGAGAATGAGTTCGTTTTTAACAAACAGGCAAGTCGAAAAACTTATAAGCACAGATATTGAAAAAGGCAATGAAGTAATTGATTATTGCTTGCAGCAGGGATATAAGATTGTCGATTATGACGATGAGTCTTATCCAAACAGGCTTAAAGATATACCTGATGCACCGGCTGTTTTGTATGTTGACGGAATTTTGCCTGATATTGATAATCTTGTTACTATCGCAATGGTAGGTTCAAGAAAAGCGAGTGAATATGCAGTCAGGGTTGCACGGGTTTTCGGAAAAGGGTTAACCGAAGCCGGAGCAAGTGTTATCAGCGGCGGCGCACTCGGTATTGATTCTTATTCGCACGAGGGTGCGCTTGAAGGCGGCGGTCAAACTGTTGCGGTTTTGGGTAACGGCTTTGGCGACAGCTATCTTGATACAAACAGAGATTTGCGTAAAAAAATCAGTCAAAACGGTGCGCTTGTTACAGAATACCAACCTTTTACCAAAGCAAGCGGAAGAAACTTTCCGGTAAGAAACAGAATTATAAGCGGGCTTTCACTCGGTGTGCTTGTGGTTGAAGCAGGTGTAAAAAGCGGTACTTTTGTTACCACAAAGCGTGCACTTGAACAAAAGCGTGATTTATATGCTGTTCCGGCTCCTGTTCTTTCGGTTGAATACGGCGGAACAAATAAGCTTATTGAAAACGGTGCGGGCGTGGCTATTAACCCTGTTGATGTTGTTAAAGCGTATGCCGATAGGTTTGATACGCTTGATATGTCAAAACTTAGGGAATCAAACCAAATTGCTCTTGATAAATCGGAGCAAGATGTAAATATGGCACGCATTAAACCGAGAACGCAAAATCAAATCAAGCAGAGCAATCCCGATGAAGAAAAATATTCGTTTAAAAATGTTGAAAAAAGCAGAGAACACAGAGCAAAAGTTGAAGAAAAAGCAATTGAGCTTCAAGGCAATGCAAAAATTGTGTATGACTGCTTGGATGATGAATATAACTTTATTGATGATGTTATTGCGAAATCAAATTTGCCGGCGTCATCGGTGCTGGCAGCATTAACCGTTCTTGAAATAAAAAAATTGATTATAAGTGCCTCGGGTAAGAGGTTTAAAAAATCTTGAAAGGCTATGGGAATTATATATGTCTAAATTAGTAATTGTGGAGTCACCTGCAAAGGCAAAGAATATTAAAGGCTATCTTGGCAGAGGCTATGATGTAATTGCATCAATGGGCCATGTACGAGATTTGCCGGCAGCAAGGCTCAGTGTTGATATTGCAAATGATTTTGAACCTAAATATGCAGTAATAAAAGGAAAGGAAAACTTTGTAAAAGACCTTAAGAAAAAGGCTGATAGTGCAGATTATGTATATCTCGCAACTGACCCCGATCGTGAGGGAGAAGCAATTTCTTGGCACCTTGCCACTCTTTTGGGACTTGACCTTAAAGATGAAAACAGAGTTACCTTTAATGAAATTACTAAAAACGGTGTAAAAAACGGAATGGCAAATCCGCGTAAAATTGATATTGATTTGGTCGATGCCCAGCAGGCAAGAAGAATTCTTGACCGTCTTATCGGCTACAAGCTTTCACCGTTTATTTCACAAAAAATCAGGCGCGGTCTTTCAGCAGGCCGTGTGCAGTCGGTTGCACTTCGCCTTATTGTTGACAGGGAAAATGAAATTCGTGCATTCAAGGCTGAAGAATATTGGTCAATTGACGCTAAATTTACAAACCCACCTGAAAGAAAAGTATTTTCAGCTGCACTTTCAACTAAAGATGGCGAAAAAATTAAAATTGAAAATAAGGAGCAGAGTGATACTGTTCTTACTGAACTTGAAGGTGCAAGTTATGTTGTAAAAAGTGTTAAAAAAGGCAGCAGAAAGAAAAATCCTACACCTCCGTTTATCACTTCCACACTTCAGCAGGAAGCGTCAAGGCGTCTTTCATTCCAGGCAAAAAGAACGATGAAAGCGGCACAGGAACTTTATGAAGGTGTTGATGCAGGCGAGCTTGGCACAGTCGGTCTTATCACTTATATGAGAACAGACTCACTTCGTATTTCAGAAGAAGCAAGGCAGGCAGGTAATGAATTTATTACTGAAACTTTCGGTGAAAAATATCTTCCTAAAAAGCCGAGATACTTTAAATCGAAAAGTAATATTCAAGACGGACACGAAGCTATCAGGCCGTCAATGCCAAAGGTTACACCTGAACAGGTTAAGCCTTATTTATCAAATGACCAGTATAAAATTTATAAGCTTGTATGGGAAAGATTTATTGCTTCACTTATGGAATCTTGCCTGCAGGAAACTATGAAGATAGAAATTGAAGCTAAAAATTATATCTTCACAGCTACGGGATATACAGTTAAATTTGACGGTTTCACAAAGCTTTATGAAGAAAAGGTTGATGATGAAAAGAATGACAGCGCATCTCCGCTTCCGGTACTTGCCGAGGGTGATGAACTTAAGCTAAAGAGTATTCTTGGCAATCAGCATTTCACTCAACCTCCTGCAAGGTATACAGAAGCTTCGCTTACAAAAGCACTTGAAGAAAACGGTGTAGGCAGGCCGTCAACTTATGTTACTATTACATCAACTATTATCAACCGTGAATATGTTAAGCGTGAGGGCAAGCAGTTTGTGCCTACTGAACTCGGCGAAGCAGTAACAAACCTGCTTAAAGATAAAATGCCAAACATAGTTAATGTTAAATATACATCTAAAATGGAAGCAGATCTTGATAAGATTGATTCGGGCGATAAAGATTATAAAGAGATGATTCGTCTTTATTATGATGATTTTGAAAAGCCGCTTGAAAAAGCTAAAGAGGAAATGCAGGGTGTTAAGATAAAGCTTAAGGAAGAAGAAACTGATGAAATCTGCGAAAAGTGTGGCAGAAATATGGTTATCAAAGTCGGCAGATTCGGTAAATTCCTTGCTTGCCCGGGTTATCCTGAATGTAAAAATACAAAGCCGCTCATTTTCAGAACCAAAGCAAAATGCCCTGAATGCGGCGGTGATGTAATTGAAAAGAAAACCAAGAGGGGTTCATCTTTCTATGGTTGCTCAAATTACCCTAATTGTAACTTTATGACTTGGGATGTGCCGAGTGATGAGGTTTGCCCGCGTTGCGGCAAATCGCTCTTTAAGCGCAAGGGCAATGTGCTTTATTGCCCTGATGCAGAGGGCTGCGGCTTTACAAAGCCTGCCCCAAAAAAGAAGAAAACAGAAGAATAATAAGTAATATATGAAATTTAGAGTTATAGGTGCAGGCCTTGCAGGTGTTGAAGCTGCTTGGCAAATTGCAAATAAAGGTTACAAGGTTTCGCTTTATGAAATGAAGCCGATTAAAAAAAGTGAAGCACATAAGTCGGATTTCTTTTGTGAACTCGTTTGCTCAAATTCGCTTAAAGCTTCACGAATTGAAAGTGCCGCCGGACTTTTAAAAGAAGAAATGGCAAGGCTTGGCTCGCTTACCGTTCCTGTTGCAAGGCAATCGAGTGTTCCGGCAGGCGGTGCGTTGGCGGTTGACAGGGATATTTTTTCTTCCCGTGTTACTGAAAAAATTAAATCACATCCCAATATTGAAGTGATAAATGAGGTTGTTGAAAATTTAGAACTTGACGGTGATACCGTTACAGTTGTTGCAACAGGCCCACTTACAGACGGTAAGCTTGCAGAAAGTATTTCTGAAATAACAGGCGAATATCTTTCGTTTTATGATGCGGCAGCTCCTATTGTTACAGCCGACAGTGTTGATATGACCAAAGCTTTCGGTGCTTCACGCTATGAGCGTGGAGGGGATGATGACTATATCAATTGCCCGTTTAACAAGTCCGAGTACGAAAATTTTATAGAAGAGTTAGTTAATGCCGAGGGTGCAGTCGTTCACGATTTTGATGTTTATGAGGGATGTATGCCTATTGAAAAGCTTGCAAAAAGGGGGCTTGACGCTCCTCGCTTCGGCCCTATGAAGCCTGTCGGCTTGGTTGACCCTAATACAGGTCATAGGCCTTGGGCGTGCGTTCAGTTAAGGCGTGAAAATTCAAAGGGTACAATGTTTAATCTTGTAGGCTTTCAAACCAATTTGAAATTTGGTGAGCAAAAGCGGGTTTTTTCAATGATTCCCGGGCTTGAAAATGCACAGTTTGTAAGATACGGTGTAATGCACAGAAATTCATTCCTCAATTCACCGAAGCTTTTAAATGCCGATTTCTCATTCAGAGAAAAGGATAATCTTTTCTTTGCCGGTCAGATTACCGGTGTTGAGGGATATATGGAAAGTGCGTCAAGCGGCATTATTGCAGGAATAAATGCGGTAAGAAAGGCAGAGGGCAAAACTCCTTTTATTTTGCCCGATATTACTATGATAGGTGCGCTTTGCGATTATATCAGTGATGAAAGCGTTAAAAACTTTCAGCCAATGGGTGCAAACTTCGGTGTGCTTCCTGCTATTGAACCTAAAATAAGAGATAAAAAGGAGCGTTATGCAGCACTTTCAAATAGGTCGCTCGCCTATATTGATGAAGTTGTTAAAACGCTTTAAAAATAAAGAAAGGGTGGAATATATTGCCAAAAATTAAAAGAATAATTATTGACGCAATGGGCGGCGATAATGCACCGCTTGAAATACTCAAGGGTACTTTTCTTGCAGTAAAGGAATATGGGATTAAACCTGTTCTTGTCGGCAATGAAGAAGTGATAAAAAAATGCGCTAAAGACAATAACATTGCACTCAATAATACAAAAATAGTTAATTCAAATTCAGTGATTTCAATGCACGATGATGCAAAGTGTGTACTTAAAGAAAAAGCCGATTCATCAATGGCAGTCGGTTTTAAATTGCTTAATGACGGTGAGGGCGATGCTTTTGTAAGCGCGGGAAATACAGGCTGTGTAACAGTCGGCGCAACGCTTATTACCAAAAGAATTAAGGGTGTTAAAAGGCCTGCGATTGCATCTGTTATGCCAAGCGCAAAAAAGCCTTTTCTTCTTATGGACTGCGGTGCGAATGCCGAGTGCAGAAGTGAATTCCTTTACCAATTCGGGCAAATGGGAAGCCTTTATATGAATAAAATTATGAAGTTTGAAAATCCGAAAGTTGCCCTTGCAAATAACGGCGAGGAAAATACAAAGGGCACACCTGTGGTTAAGGAAGCTTACGAACTTATGAGCAAAGCACCTTATAACTTTATCGGTAATATTGAGGGCAGGCAAATTCCGTTTGGCGATGCGGATGTAGTAGTTGCCGATGGATTCACAGGTAACCTTATACTCAAAACTTATGAGGGTGTTGCAAAGGTTTTGATGAACGGTATTAAAGATGTCTTTATGAAAAACGCCTTATCAAAGCTTGCATATCTTGGTGTTAAATCGGGTATTGATGATATGAAAAAGCAATTTGATTATAAAGAATACGGCGGTGCGGTTATGCTTGGTGTTAAAAAGCCTGTTATTAAGGCACACGGCTCGGCAGATGCACGCACTTTTAAAAATGCAATTAAACAGGCAGTTTGGTTTATAGATAATGATTTAATTGAAACTATGGAAACTTGGTTTTCTAAAAATTTACAAGAGGCTTAACAAATATTATGGCAACTATTGAAGATAAAATAGGATACACCTTTAAAAATCGTGAATTTCTTATGGAGGCACTTACACATTCCTCTTTTGCTAACGAAAGACATAATAAAATCAAGTGTAATGAAAGAATGGAATTTCTCGGTGATGCAGTTCTTTCCATAATCTCGGCTAATTTTTTGTATCATCGTTTTCCCGATATGCCGGAGGGAGATTTATCAAAGCTTCGTTCATCACTTGTTTGCACGCAGTCACTTTCGGATTTTGCAAGGCAAATTTCACTTGGCGATTATCTTTTTTTGGGCAAGGGTGAATCAAATACCGGCGGAGCTGACAGATCGTCGATTTTAGAAAATGCTTTTGAAGCACTTATTGCCGCTATTTACCTTGACGGCGGAATGGAAAATGCTGAAAAATTTGTGCTTGCTTTTCTTTCTCCCGCTGTTGAAACACATCATATAAATTTTAAAGATTATAAAACCACTTTGCAGGAAGTAGTTCAGCAAAATCCTGATGAAAATGTTAACTATGTGCTTGTGGGTGAAAGCGGGCCTGACCATAACAAAGTATTTGAAGTTGAAGTTCATCTTAATTCAAATGTTATCGGCAAAGGCAAGGGAAGAAGCAAAAAAAGTGCAGAGCAAGAAGCTGCCAGGGAAGCGCTTAAGCTTATGGGTGTAATATGAAAAAAGGTAATATCAGTATTTTCGTTCCGCATTTGGGTTGCCCGTGCCAATGCTCATTTTGCAATCAAAAAACAATTACCGGGCATAATAACCAACCTAGTACGGCAGATGTGGATAAAGCAGTGTTAACGGCACTCAAACATAAAGGCTACGATTATGAAATAGCTTTTTTCGGAGGTTCGTTTACTGCAATAGATAGAAAATATATGCTCGCCCTTTTGGAAACGGCGTATAAATATGTAAAATTAGGTGAAGTGAGCGGTATAAGAATTTCAACCAGACCTGATTTTATTGACGGTGAAATATTATCACTTTTAAAAAAATACGGTGTGACAAGTATTGAACTCGGTGCGCAAAGTATGGATGACGAGGTACTTTTGGCTAACAGGCGCGGTCACACTTCAAAAGATGTTGAAATTGCATCAAAACTTATTAAATCTTACGGCTTTGAACTCGGGCTTCAAATGATGACGGGTTTGTATAAAGACAGTGAGGAAAAAGCGATTGAAAGTGCTAAAAAAATCATTTCGCTTAAACCGCAGACTGTCAGGATTTATCCTACTGTTGTGCTTAAAAATACATATCTTGCAGATTTATATTTAAGCGGTGAATACAATCCGCCGAATGCCGAGCAATCGGCTGAACTTGTGGCAAAGCTTGTACCTCTTTTTGAGGAAAATTCAATTAAAATAATTCGCTTGGGGCTTCATTCAAGCGAGGATATAAAGAAAAATATGCTTGCCGGCGGTTTTCACGACAGCTTTGGTGAGCTTGTTAAATCGAGAATTATGCTAAATAAAATTCTTGATTTGCCCCCGGCTGATTACGAAGTGGCTGTTAATTCAAAGTCACTTTCAAAGCTGAAAGGCAATAAAAAGTCGAATATTTATCTTCTTATTGAAAGAGGATATAACATAAAAATTGTTATCAACAATAATCTTGATGTTGATGAATTGGAGATAAAATAATGGTATTAAAATCACTTGAAATACAGGGTTTTAAGTCTTTCCCTGACAGGACAAGTCTTAATTTCGGTAAAGGTATAACTGCTGTTGTAGGTCCTAACGGTTCAGGCAAAAGTAATATTTCCGATGCTGTTCGTTGGGTTTTGGGCGAAACAAGTTCAAAATCACTTCGCGGTTCTAAAATGGAAGATGTAATTTTCAGCGGTACTTCTACGCGTAAAGCACTCGGTTTTGCACAGGTTCAGCTCACCCTGGATAATACTGACCAAACCCTTAAAGATAAGGGTGAAATTGTAACGGTTTCAAGAAGATATTATCGCTCCGGTGAAAGTGAATATAAAATTGACGGTGAAACCGTAAGAGCGAGGGATATTAGGGAACTGTTTATGGATACAGGCCTTGGTTCTGACGGATATTCTATGGTAGGTCAGGGTAAAATCGACTCTATCATATCTCAAAAAAATGAGGATAGGCGTGAACTTTTTGAAGAAGCGGCAGGTATTTCACTTTTCCGCCATAAAAGAAAAGACGCAACCCGCAGGCTTGACCAGGCACAAGAAAATTTAGTAAGACTTCTTGATATTTTGGGCGAACTTGAAAGCAGAGTTGAGCCGCTCAGAAAGCAAAGCGAAAAAGCACAAAAATTCATTACCCTTTCGGATGAAAAGAAAACACTTGAAATCGGTGTTTGGGTAAATAAAATAAATCGCTTTACAAACGAACTTCGTGAGCAGGAACATAAAATTGACGCGGCAAATGCATCATATGATATTTGCGAAAAAGAACTTAAAGCTATTGAAGAAGAAATTGAAGAAATTGCGCAAAAAACCGTTTCAATCAATACCCAAATCGAGCAAATCAGAATGGGCTCAAAAGCTTATGAAGAAGAAGCACTACGCAAAGACGGTGAAGCTTCGGTTTTAGAAACCACATTAAACCATAATAATGAAACTATTGAAAGACTAAAAAATGACATCGGTGATGTTGATAATACAAATCTTTCAATTGATGCTCAAATTGAAGAAAAGCAGAACTTTATTTCCGAAAGCGAAGTAGAGATAAAAGCAAAAAAGCAGGAACTTAAAAATGTTACAGATGAAATGAATAATCTTCTTTCATCAAATGAGAAGTTTTCAAAGCTTACTGTTGAACTTAATCAAAAAATCACTTCTCTTACACTTAAACTTTCCGATTGCAGGGTTAAATGCTCACAGGCACTTACATCCGCACAGGAAATTAAATCAAGGCAAAGCATTGTTGATTCATCAATTGAGCAAGGAAAAAATGACCTTGAAGAAGTTGAAAAGCTTAAAGAAAAAAGTGATGAAAATTTAAAAGCTTTGCAAGCTCGTATTGATGAAAATAATAACTCGATGCAGGGTTATAAAATTAAGCTTGAAAATAAAAACGCTAATGCCGAAAAGCTTAAAGCCGAACTTGAAAAGGCTAACAATGAATATAACCAAAAAACGCAAAAAGCTAAAATGCTTCTTGACCTTGAAAAAAATATGGAAGGTTTTTCAGGTGCTGTAAAAGCCGTTATGCGCCAGGCACAAAGCAAGGCACTTTCAGGTGTTCATGGGCCGCTGTCACAGCTTATCACTGTTGATAATGAGTACAGTGTTGCTGTTGAAGTTGCACTCGGTGCAGCAATGCAAAATATAGTAGTCGGCAATGAAGCAGATGCAAAGCGTGCAATTTATTATCTTAAAAATAACCGTGTCGGCAGGGCAACTTTTCTCCCGATTTCAGCTATAAAGCCAAGAAATCTTGATGAAAAAGACCTTGATGATAATTTGGGCTTTGTTGCAATTGCAAGTGAACTTGTTGATTGCAAGAATGAATATAAAAATATTATTTCAAATCTTTTAGGCAGAGTAGTTATAGTTGAAGATATGGACTCGGCAATAGGAATTTCAAAAAGATATTCCAACAGATTTAAAATAGTTACAGTTGACGGTCAGATTATAAATCCGGGCGGTTCAATGACCGGTGGTTCGCAATCAAAGGGTGCAGGTATTCTTTCAAGAGGAAATATGATTGATGAGCTTAATAAAGAAGCCAAGAAACTTGAAGAAACTGCACAGCAAATTAAAGCTAAATATAAAACAGCACTTGAAGAAGCAAATTTTGCACTTGCTAATTTGCAGGGAGCGCAAGCTGATTTACAGCAGGCAAAAGAGGAACTTATCAGAGCGCAGGGTGAACATAAGCTTGTTTTAGAAAAATATGAGCATCTTTCATCCCAGCTTTCACTTCTTATCAGTGAAAAAGACAGTGCCAAAGAACGAATTGCCGAATTTGAAAACGAATCAAAATCAAGTGAAAATGAAATCAAAGTAATTGAAAATGAAATTGCACAAGCTGAAAAGGAACTTGAAAAAACTTCAGGCAATGCAAGCGAAATAAATGCAAAGCGTGACGAGTACAGGGAAAAAAGCGAAAAGATAAATCTTGAACTTGTTACACTTGCAAAAGATAACGAAACTGCTAAACTTTCTGTTGAAGAACTTAATTTGAGAAAAAATACTCAATCAGACAGAGTTAAAACCATTTGGGATGAAATCAAGGTTATTGAAGAAAGAAATCAAGCTCTTCTTATTTCAATTAACGAAATTAAGGCCAATGCAAATGACCTTAGGATTAAGGCAGAGCAGTCAAATAATGATGTGAGTGCGCAGATAGAACAAAGAAATGAGCTCGAAAAGCGTACAACTGAACTTCGCGGTGAGGAAAAAATTAAAAATCAGGATAGAGAAAAGCTTTCAGGTTCAATCGTTCGTCTTGATGAAAGAAAAAATGCTATGAAAAAAGAGTATGATGAAATAAACGATATGCTCTTTGAACAGTATGAACTCACCAAGCATGAAGCTGAAGCACTTAATATTCAAATTGATGATATGAGCGAAGCAAAGCGCAGACTTCACGAAATTAAAGTTGCAATCAAAGGTCTTGGCTCAATCAATGTAGGTGCTATTGAAGAATATAAGGAAGTAAGCGAGCGCTATACATTCCTTAAAGAGCAAATAGGCGATGTTGAAAAGTCAAAAAATGAACTTATGAAAATAATTGAGGATTTGACTGCTTCTATGAGTGAAAAATTCCTTACTCAGTTTAATAAAATCAATGCTGAATTTAAAGTTTGCTTTGCAGATTTCTTCGGCGGAGGTAAGGGTGAGCTTCTTTTGGAACAGCCGGATAACTGCCTTGAATCTCCTATTGAAATCCGTATTCAGCCACCGGGAAAATCAGTTCAGAATATCAACCTTTTCTCCGGCGGTGAAAAGTCGCTTGCGGCAATGGCACTTTTGTTCAGTGTGCTTAAAGTTCAGCCGGCTCCGTTTTGCATTTATGACGAAGTTGAAGCGGCACTTGATGATGTCAATGTTGAGCGATTTGCAAAATATATGCGTAAGATGACGGATAAAACTCAATTTATTTCAATTACTCATAGGCGAGGCACTATGGAAGAGGCGGATGTTCTTTACGGTGTTACAATGCAGGAAAAGGGTGTATCAAAGCTTATAGAACTTCAAACAGCCGAACTTGCAGCTAAAATGGGGCTTGAATAATATATAATGTAATAAATATAAAGGAAGAAGTAATTATGGGCATTTTTTCTATATTTAAAAAAGGTCTTAAAAAAACAAGAGATGAGGGTATCACAGCCCAGCTTGATGAGGTGATGGATTCTTATGAAAAAATTACACCGGAGTTTTTTGATGACCTTGAGGAAATTCTTATAATGGGCGATGTCGGTATGCCGACTGCTGAAAGAATTATTCGTGATTTAAAAAGTAAAATTGAAAATGACAAGGTTGATGATGTAAGGCGGGTACGCGAAATTATGAAAGATATAGTTTCGGGTATTGTATGGGGCGGCAGCTATTTGCGACTTCGTACAAAGCCGTCTGTTATTCTTGTAATCGGTGTAAACGGTGTCGGAAAAACCACTACTATTGGCAAGCTTGCTATGAGGCTTAAAGAGCAGGGCAGAAGTGTAATCTTGGGCGCTGCAGATACTTTCCGTGCTGCCGCAATTGAGCAACTTCAGGTTTGGGCAGACAGAGCGCAGGTGGATTTGATTAAGCACGCCGAGGGTTCAGACCCGGCTTCGGTAGTTTATGATACTATTGCGGCAGGCAAAGCAAGAAACAGTGATGTAATTATTATTGATACAGCAGGCAGGCTTCATAATAAGAAAAATCTTATGGATGAGCTTAATAAAATCAGCAGAGTTATTGAAAGGGAATTGCCTGACGCTTCAAAAGAAATTCTTTTGGTACTTGATGCTACAACAGGTCAAAACGCTGTTAATCAGGCAAAAGATTTCAAAGAGGCTGCCGGTATTACAGGCATAGTTTTAACCAAGCTTGACGGTACTGCCAAGGGCGGTGTTGTCCTTGCTATCAATAATGAACTTGATGTGCCTGTTAAATTTGTAGGTGTGGGCGAAAAGATTGAAGACTTGCAGCCGTTTGATGCAGATGCGTTTGCGGCAGGCCTTTTTGATGCTAAAATTCCTGATGATGATAAGGAAATTACGGATTTTATTCAGCACGATGAAGATAATGCAGAAGAAAAAGCAGAGTAAGGGGTGTTAATATGGATTTTATTTTAGCAACAAATAATATGAAAAAGCTTGCGGAAATGCAAAGAATTTTATCCCCGCTCGGTATAAATGTTGTAACAGCAAAAATGCTTGGTGTTACACTTGAAGATGTTGAAGAAGACGGTGAAACATTTGAAGATAATGCAAAGCTTAAAGCAAGGGCGGCTTGTAAGGAAATGAATATGCCGGCTATTGCAGATGATTCGGGACTTTGTGTTGATTATCTTAACGGTGCGCCGGGTATCTTTTCGGCACGCTTCGCAGGTGAACACGGAAATGATGAAAAAAATAATGACCTTCTTTTAGAAAAGCTTGACGGTGTACCGCTTGAAAAGAGGACAGCACATTATGTTTGTGCTATTTGCTGCACTTTCCCTGACGGTCGTGAAATTGTTGTCAGGGGCGAATGCAGCGGCGTTATCGGCTTTGAAAGGGACGGTAATGAGGGCTTTGGATATGACCCTCTGTTTTTGGTTGACGGCAAAGCTTTCGGCAGATATACAGCAGAGGAAAAAGATAAAATCAGCCATAGAGGTAACGCACTTCGCTTACTAACAAAAGAATTGGAGAAAATCATATGACATCTAAAGAAAGAGCAGCTTTAAGAGCAAAAGCTAACGGGCTTGAACCGATTATTCAGCTTGGTAAAGAGGGCATAAGTGAAAATTTGCTTACCCAAATTGATGATACACTTGATACCAGAGAACTTATTAAAATCAGAGTTCACCTTGAATCTGCACCTGAAACACCAAAGGAACTTGCACAAAAGCTTGCAGCTCCGCTTGGTGCCGAGGTTATTCAGGTTATAGGCGGAATTATTGTTCTTTACCGTGAAATTGATGAAGAGCGAATTGCCGAAAAAAAGAAAAAAAGAGGCTCAGGCACAGCAAAAGCAACAGCTAAAAAGAAAGTAAAGATTAAGGGCAAAAGACAGCGCCAAAGAGAAAAGGAAGCTAAAAACCCTTATGCAAAATATGACAGACCTAAATATTATGGCAGATAAGCTTAAAATCGGAATTTTCGGCGGTGCGTTTAATCCTGTTCATAATGGGCATTTGAATTTGGCAAAGCATTATCTTGATGAACTTGGGCTTGATAAGATTTTGTTTATACCGACTAATATACCGCCGCATAAATCAAACGAAGATTTTGCAGGCAGAGAAGACAGATTTAATATGCTCCGGCTTGCAATAAAACCGTATGATAAATTTGAAGTATCGGATATTGAATTTAAGCGTGACGGCAAAAGCTATACTTATGATACTTTGCTTGAACTGAAAAAAATATATAAAAATGCAGAGTTTTACCTTATAATTGGGGCAGACCAATTGCTTCATTTTGATAAGTGGTATAAGTATAAAGAAATTCTTACACTTGTAACTCTTTGCACAAGTGCAAGGGAAAATGAAGCAGAAAAAGCACAGATAATTGATTTTGCGTCAAGCTTAAACGGACTTGATATAAATAAATTTAAACTTTTGGCTTCACCTGTATTAAAGGTCAGTTCAAGTGAAATAAGAAATAAAATAAAATCGGGTGAGGATTTTTCAAATCTTGTGCCTGAAAAAGTGTATGATTATATAATAAAGAGGCGAATTTATAATGTATGATACCGAAAAATACGCAAAAATTTTGAAAGATACATTATCTGACAGGCGATTTTACCATTCGCTTTGCGTATCACAAAGTGCCATTAAACTTGCAAAGCGTTATGGTGTGGATGAAGAAAAAGCCGAGGTTGCAGGGCTTTTGCATGATATTACAAAAGAAACTGATAATGCTGTTCAACTTGAAATAATTAAAAATAACGGTATTGAACTTCACAGTTTTGATAAAAAGAGCGATAAATTTTTGCACCAAGCATCAGGTGCCGGAATGGCAATTAAGCTTGGTATTGATGATATGGATATTATAAATTCTATAAGGTATCATACCACAGGCAAGGCAAATATGACTATGCTTGAGCAGATTGTGTATCTTGCCGATTTTATTTCAGCCGATAGGGATTATCCCGATGTAGATGTTATCAGAAAAGAAACGGAAAAGGGTATTGAATACGGTTTGCTTTACGGCACTGCTTATACAATTAAGTCGGTGGCAAAAAGGCAAATACCGCTTCATCCTTTGACTGTTGAAGCATATAATTGGATACTTGATGAGTATTTTAAATAGAAAGGGTGAAGTTATGCAGGCACTTAATATTGTAAAAACTGCAGTTAAAGCTATTGACAGCAAGAAAGGCGAGGATATTGAAGTAATCGGTATTACCGATTTAACTGTTCTTACCGACTATTTTGTAATTGCCACAGCAACAAGCTCAACTCAAATTAAAGCTATGGCTGATGAAGTTGAGTATAAGCTTGACGAACTCGGCGTTGAGCCGCACCATATAGAAGGCAGAAGCACAAATTGGGTTTGCCTTGATTATAATTCGGTTGTTATTCATATTTTCCATAAGCAGCAGCGTGAATTTTATTCACTTGAGCGTTTATGGGAAGATGGCGAAGTTTTAGATACAGCAAAATTATTGGAGGATTAAAATAATGGAATACAATTTTAAAGAGATTGAAGCCAAATGGCAAAATATTTGGTACACTCAAAACACATTCGCAGCAAAGCAGGATTTTTCACTTCCTAAATATTACTGCCTTGTTGAATTCCCTTATCCGTCAGGTCAGGGACTTCATGTAGGCCACCCAAGGTCTTATACAGCTCTTGATATAGTTGCCCGTAAAAAAAGACTTCAGGGATATAATGTTCTTTACCCTATGGGTTGGGATGCTTTCGGTCTTCCGACTGAAAACTTTGCAATTAAAAATCATATTCATCCTGAAGAAGTAACAAAGCAAAATGTTGCAAGATTTAAGAAGCAGCTTCAGTCACTCGGCTTTTCGTTTGACTGGACAAGGGAAATCAACACTACTGACCCGAGCTATTATAAATGGACACAGTGGATTTTTCTTCAACTTTTCAAAAAGGGACTTGCTTACAAAAAAGAAATGGCTGTAAACTGGTGTACTTCTTGCAAATGCGTGCTTGCAAATGAAGAAGTTGTAAACGGTGTATGTGAGCGTTGCGGCAGTGAAGTTATCAGAAAGAACCAGAGCCAGTGGATGCTTAAAATTACAGAATATGCTCAAAGGCTTGTTGATGACCTTGATGACCTTGATTTTATTGACAGAGTTAAGGTTCAGCAGAAAAACTGGATTGGCCGTTCAACCGGTGCAGAAGTTGATTTCGGCACAACTTTGGGTGATACTTTAACTGTATATACTACCCGCCCTGATACTCTTTTCGGCGCAACATATATGGTTATTTCACCTGAACACCCGCTTGTTGAAAAGTGGGCAGATAAGCTTAAAAATATTGATGAAGTTCGTGCTTACCAGCAGGAAGCTGCACATAAGTCGGACTTTGAAAGAACTGAACTTAATAAGGATAAAACCGGTGTTAAGCTTGATGGTGTAATGGGTATCAACCCTGTAAATGATACTGAAATTCCTATCTTTATTTCAGACTATGTACTTACATCTTACGGTACGGGTGCGATTATGGCAGTTCCTGCACACGATACTCGTGACTGGGAATTTGCAAAGAAATTCGATTTACCTATTATCGAAGTTGTTGCAGGTTCAAAAGTCGGTGTTGAAAACGAAGCATTTACAGACTGTGCAACAGGCAAACTTGTTAATTCATCATTCCTTACAGGTATGACAGTTGAAGAAGCTAAAAAAGCAATTACCGAATGGCTTACTAAAGAGGGTAAAGGCCACCAAAAAGTAAACTTTAAGCTTCGTGACTGGGTATTTTCACGCCAAAGATATTGGGGTGAGCCTATTCCTATTGTTAAGTGTGACGATTGCGGATATGTTCCTGTTCCTGAAAGTGAACTTCCTTTAAGACTTCCTATGGTGGATTCATATGAACCTACCGATACAGGCGAATCACCGCTTGCAAAAATGACAGATTGGGTTAACACCACTTGCCCTTGCTGCGGAAAACCTGCTAAAAGGGAAACAGATACAATGCCGCAATGGGCAGGTTCATCTTGGTATTTCTTAAGATATATGGACCCGCACAATGATAAAGAACTTGTTTCAAAAGAAGCGGCAGAATATTGGAGCCCGGTAGATTGGTATAACGGTGGCATGGAGCATACTACTTTGCACCTTCTCTATTCTCGTTTTTGGCATAAATTCCTTTATGACATTGGTGTTGTTCCTACTAAAGAACCATATCAAAAGCGTACATCACACGGTATGATTCTCGGTCAAAACGGTGAAAAGATGTCAAAGTCAAGGGGCAATGTTGTTAACCCGGATGAAATTGTTGACCAATACGGTGCAGATACAATGCGCCTTTATGAAATGTTTATCGGTGACTTTGAAAAAGCTGCACCTTGGAACAGTGATTCTATCAAAGGTTGTAAGAGATTTATTGAGCGTTTCTGGAATTTGCAAGAAATCGTTAAAGACGGTGATGAATATTCACCTGAACTTGAAGCTCTTATGCATAAAACAATTAAAAAAGTTACAGATGATATTGATAATCTTAAGTGCAACACAGCTATTGCATCAATGATGACCCTTGTAAACGAAATGTATTCAAAGGGCGTTAATAAAGCCGAACTTCGTGACTTAACTATCATTCTTAACCCATTTGCACCTCATGTTACAGAGGAAATGTGGGAAATAATGAACTTCGGCGGTGCTGTACACGAAGCAAAGTGGCCTGAATTCGACGATGAAAAGACTAAAGAAAACAGTGTCGAAATCGCACTTCAGGTTAAAGGTAAGGTTCGTTCAAGAATTGTTGTTCCAATTGATATAAGCAAGGAAGATGCAATCGAACTTGCTAAAAAAGATGAAAAAATTGCCGCTGAAATTGCTGGCAAAGAAATTAAGAAAGAAATTTATGTTCCGGGCAAGCTTGTAAATATTGTTGCAATATAATTGGCAAGTGCCTTTTGAGGTGATATTATGCCTAAGAAAAAAATATATACAGTCGCAACTTCACACCTTGATACAGTGTGGAGTTGGGACTTTGAAACTACTGTCAGCCAATATATTTATAATACTTTAGTTGATAATTTTAAGCTTTTTGAAAAATATCCTTCATATAAATTTTCTTTTGAAGGTTCATATCGCTATGAACTAATGGAAGAATATTATCCTGAACTTTTTGATAAAATGAAGGATTATATTGCAAAGGGAAGGTGGAATGTCTGCGGCTCTGCATTTGAAAATGGGGATACAAATATTCCGTCACCCGAAGCACTTTTCAGAAATATACTTTTCGGCAATTCCTATTTTGATGAAAAATTCGGCAAAAGAAGTGTTGATATTTATCTGCCGGATTGCTTCGGCTTCGGCTGGGCACTTCCTGCAATTGAACGCCATTCAAACCTGATGGGATTTACTACCCAAAAGCTTGCCTGGGGCAGTGCATACGGTATTCCGTTTGATATAGGCAAATGGCAGGGTGTTGATGGAAGCGAGGTTTATGCAAGTATTAACCCACACGATTATTATTACACTCTCACAAAACTTCGTGATTGGGATTTTGTTCTTAATAAGTTTAAAGAAAATGAAAAGTATGACCTTAATGATACATATATTTTTCACGGTATAGGTGACAGGGGCGGCGCACCTGATGAAAAGAGCGTTGCTTTTGTTGAAGAAGAAATCAAGAAAAATGATGAAAGTGATATTGAAGTAATTGCGGCAAGCGCAGATGAAATATATCACGATATTGAAAATAATTATACCGACGAGCAAAAGGCTAAACTTCCGGTTTGGAAAAATGAATTTGTAATGCAAAACCACGGTGTAGGCGGTTATACATCGCGTGCAATCGGTAAACGCTGGAACAGAAGATGTGAAGAACTTGCGGATATAAGTGAACGCGCAGGTGTTATTTCATCATATTTCGGCTTAACCGATTATAACCAAAATGCAATTAACCGTTCATGGAAACGCTTTATTGCACATCAGTTTCATGATGATATGCCGGGTACAAGCTGCCAAAGGGTATATAAACGCTCATGGAATGATTATGCGGTTTCAATGAATCAGTTTACAAATGAACTTGAAGCTTCAATGTCGCCTGTTTCATCACTTATGAAAACTGATTTTTGCTCCGGTATTCCTGTAATGGTTTATAACCCTGTTGAAGCGGACAGGCGCGGTGCGGTAACACTTCGCCTTGATGATGTTTCATCTTCTTATGTAAGGGTTTATGATGAAAAGGGCAGAGAAATTAAAAGCCAGGTAACTCCGCTTGAAAACGGAGTGCTTGAACTCGTTTTTGTTGCCGATGTTAAAAGCCTCGGCACAAGGGTATATGATGTTCGCCCGAGTGACAGGCCTTGCTGCGTTAAAAGTGAAATTTCAATCAATTCCGATAACGCAATGGAAAATCAAAAGTATATTGTTACTCTCAACCGAAAGGGCAATATATCATCAATTCTTGATAAAGAACTTGATGAAAAAGAAATACTTAAAGAGCCTATTACTCTCGGCTTATTCAATTACACCGGTTCAAAAGAATGGCCTGCGTGGGAAATGAATTTTAAAGAAGCAAATAAAGATGCAGACCGTATTCCGAATGTAGTAACCGTAACTGTATTGGAGCAAGGCCCTGCAAGAGTATCATTTAAAGTTGTTCAAAGTGACAGAAAAAGTACATTTACTAATATTATCGCCCTCACAGACGGATGTGATATAGTAGAAGTATATTCCGAAATTGAATGGCAGAATTTGAGAACTCTTGCCAAAAATAAGTTTTCTTTCACGGCAGAAAATGAAAAAGCTACTTTTGATTTGGGACTCGGTGCAATTGAACGCGGAAATATGAGCGAAAAGCTTTTTGAAGTTCCCGCTCAAAAATGGGTTGATTTAACAGATAAAAGCGGCGAGTTCGGTGTTTCTGTTTTAAGTGAATGTAAATACGGTTGGGATAAGTATAAGGATAATACACTTCGCCTTACCGCAATTCACACACCGAAGCGCAATTATCGTATTGATTCAATGCAGTCATTTATGGACTTGGGGCTTAACAGATATTCATTCGCAATTTTCAGCCATAAGGGCAAGGCACAGGCTAAAACCCAGCTTGAAGCAAGAAAATTTGTAACTCCTATGACTGCTTATGTAACAACTAAACACCAGGGTAAACTAAAAAATGAATATTCTTTCGGCTCTGTTTCAAGTAATGATGTAATTATTCGCGCAATCAAAAAGGCAGAAAATAGCGATGAAATTATCGTTCGCCTTAATGAAGGTGCAAACAGCGAGGTTGAAAACTTTACATTAACTTTGGGTGAGGGTATTCAATCTGCCAGAGAAATTTATGCAAGCGAAGAAGAAAAGGGCAGTGCTGTTGTTGAAAACGGAAAGCTTGTTACAAGCTTCAAGCCTTATGAAATCAAAAGCTTTGCGCTTAAATTGAAGCCAAGCAGTATTGATTCGCTTAAAACAGAAAGCGTACCTGTTTTGCTTAATTACGATAAAAATATTATCACAAAAAAAGGCGAAAAAGGTGATTTTGAATATACAATTCCAAGCACACTTGTGCCTGATGAAATTATGGCAAACGGTACTTTATTTAAATTAAATAAGGGTGATAAAAACGCTCTTATTTGCCAAGGCCAAAAAATTAAGCTTGGCGGTAATGCAAATAAACTTGTTTTGCTTTGTGCTTCAATGGCAGGGGATAAAAAGGCCTCCTTTATACTTGGAAGCAAAAAGGAAGAAAAAACGGTTCTTTCGGCATTTGAACGCTTTGCCGCTTGGGATTTATATGACTTCGGCGAAACAGCTTATATCAAATCGGGTAAAATCGGCTATGAATTTACACATTGCCATAAAGACGGAGAAGTTCAGTTTGCAAAGCAGATGTACTTTTTCCTTGTGGAATTTGAACTTGGCGGTGAAAATGAAATCACTTTGCCTAATGATTCGGATATTGTGATTTTATCTGCAAGTGAGGTTAATGCACCGTACGGTAAGCTTGTAAGCCCGACTTATGACGAGGTTGAAAAAAGGCCGTTTACTTTTAAACTCAATTTAAAAGAAAAAATTCAGTATGTATATAATAAGTGTGTTTGGCAACTTCACGATAAAGATAATTTTATCAAAGATAACAATAAGGGCAAGGATTACTGATAAGGGGAAATATTATGGCTAATAATTTTGAAAAAAACTGGACAACCAATAATAACAATTATCCGCTTGACAGCAAAGAGGTTGAAAGATACCTTTCTGTTAAGCCGAGTGAAAATCAACTTACTCTTGTTGACAAGCCATTTTATACCTTTATGCACTTTGGTATGAATACCGCCACCGACAGGGAGTGGGGTGCAGGTGTTGAAAAAGCATCTGATTTTACTATCAAATCAATCAATGCAAAGCAGTGGGTTGATACTGCAAAGCAGGCAGGTGCAACAGGTGTGATCCTTACTTGTAAGCACCACGACGGTTTCTGCCTTTGGCCAAGTGAATACACAGATTTCTGCGTTAAAAATTCATCTTATAACGGTGATATTGTAAAAGAAGTATCCGATGAATGTCATAAGCAGGGTATGGATTTCGGTGTTTATCTTTCACCTTGGGATATGCACGATGAACGCTATGGTACAGATGCGTATAATGATTATTTTTGCAATCAGCTTACAGAACTTCTTACTAATTACGGTGAAATTTTTGAAGTCTGGTTTGACGGCGCAAAAGGTTCAAATGCTAAAAAGTTTGAATACGACTGGCAAAGATATTATGACCTTATCCGTAAGCTTCAGCCAAAAGCTAATATTGCTATTTGCGGCCCCGATATTCGCTGGGTAGGTAATGAGGGCGGCAAGTCAAGAAAAAGCGAATACAGCGTAGTTCCTTGCGCACTTCGTGAAGCTGACAGAATTATGGCTTTGAGTCAGCAGGATGAAAATCAGGCATCTTCTCTTCAAAAGTATAATCAAATGGATGAAGATTTGGGTTCAAGAAAAATTCTTGAAAAAAACGCATATCTTTGCTGGTTTCCTGCCGAAGTAGATGTTTCTATCCGCAAGGGTTGGTTCTTCCACGAAAAAGACAACAGAAATTCGAAAAGTGCTAAAAAGCTTTTTAAAATCTATCTTAATTCAGTAGGCAATAACTGCACGCTTCTTCTCAACATTCCGCCAAATGCACAGGGTGAAATACATAAAAAAGATGTTAAAAACCTTGAAAAGCTTGGTAAAATGATAAATAGTATTACTCAAAATCCTATTGTTTATCAGGAACTCGGTGAACTTACCAAGGATAATGGATTTATTGATTTCACATTCAACGATGTTCGCAAGGTTAATTATGTTGTGTTGCAGGAAGATATTGCAAACAGCCAGCGTGTTGAACTTTTTGACCTTTATATTCAAAAAGCAAACGGTAAGTTCAAGCGTGTTTATAAGGGTACTGTTATCGGCGCTAAAAAAATTGTTAATCTTAAAGGCAAAAAGGCAAAGGGTATTCGCTTTGTAATTCGCCAAAGCCGTTCAACACCTATTATTAAATCAGTTGGCATTTATGAATAATTGTACACCTGTATAATTTTGTATAAGCTAAAATTGTAAAGTTTAGAATTAGTTTAGCCTCTTTTATTTTTTGCGTGATATAATTAAAGCGTGATAAATAAGGGAGGCTGATTTTATGACTGATAAAGTTGAAAATGAAGAAAAAGTTGTTGAAAAAAACAAGTTTGCAAAAGACTTGTGTTTTGACAAGATTGTTTGGATTTTTATGATTAGCTGTATAGTGGGCTTTCTTGTTGAAACACTGTGGTGTTTAATTAAGCACGGATATATCGAATCGCGCCAATCTCTTGTGTGGGGGCCGTTTTCGGTAGCTTACGGTATGGGTGCAGTTGTGTTAACTCTTGCACTTTATAAGGTTAAGGATGCACCTGTTTGGAAAGTGTTTGGTGTATCATTTATTGTAGGTACAATAACGGAATATATCTGCTCGCTCGGGCAGGAAATTGTGTTTGGCTCTGTTGCGTGGGATTACAGCAAAATGCCGCTTAATATTAACGGGCGTGTTTGCTTCTTATATTCTTGCTTTTGGGGGCTTTTGGGAATACTTTGGATTAAGGCAATTTATCCTATAATGTCAAAGGTTATTGAAAAATTGCCGGTCAAACTCGGCACAATTATAATGTGGGCATTTATTGTATTTTTTGTATTTGATTCATTTGTTTCCGCTACTGCGGGGCTTCGTATGGATAAGCGTGACGCAGGTCAGGCACCTAATAATGTTTATGAGCAGTTTCTTGATAATCATTTTCCTGATGAGAGAATGAATGAGATATACGCAAATTCCCAAAAAGTAACTAAATAAGAACGCAGCGTTGCCGTGTTGGCACACCGCAATAAAAAAGCAGTTCAAAAATCGAGTTGCCTTTTATTACATTTACAAATATTGACAAATACTGCACTGCAAGATATAATAAAACAAATCTGATATACATAGGTTTTTATATTTGTTTTGAATATAAAATTAAAAGGGAATCCGGTGCGAATCCGGAGCAGTCCGAACCTCTACCGTATTTGCTGACGAGAAATATTCGCTAAAGGCGGCCATTGCTCTTTTGAGTGAGAAGGTTTATTTTAAGGTTGAAGCATTAGTCGGGAGACCTGCCGTGTATATGGTTTTTGCAGTGCTTTAGGTTGGAAGTCGGCAGTATTTAACATATGGGATAACTATGCCCATATGCTTTTTGCGATACAATTTTTATGCACTGTTTTAAACGGTGCATTTTTTTATGCTCTAAATTGAAAGGAGAAAAGATGAAAAAATCAATTACAAAGGCTTTGGCAGTTTTTATGTCGCTTATGCTTGTACTTATGAGCGCACTTCCTGCTATGGCTGAAAATTCAAGCGAGGTTGAGGCGTACCTTAACAGCACATACGCAAAGGCAATCGACCCGTACGGCAACCTTAAAAAGGATGATAAGGGCAGATATATTATCCCTCTTTCCAAAACAAGTGTTTCTCTTAAAAAGGACACATCATCAAAGCTTTATACTTCCTCTTGGAGTTCAAGCGACGATACTTATGCAAAGGTGACAAACAGCAGCTATTCCGCTTCTGCAAAAATTACTCATCCGTCATATAATGAAGGTGCTAAGGTTGTTACTCTTACTCTTAAAATATTAGATAAAACCGACGGCAAAACTGTTTTAGGAACAAGAGATTATGTTCTTTATATTGAAACAAAACTTGCTACTTATTCTCTTGACGTAACTGCTAAGAATGAAAAAGGCGAGATTATTGACGACGCAAAAGTCAGTGTTTTTGACAGTCGTAATATTGAACAAAATCCGTCGTCACTCAACGCTAATACCGAATACACTCTTACCGTTTCGGCTTTGGGATATGTTCGTGACATAAGAAAAATCACTTTAACTCAAAATACTAAACTTGATGTTATATTAAAAGAGGGCGCAACAGTTGATTTTACCGTTAAACTTGCAACGGGAGCTAAAACGGATAACGCTACCTTAAAAGTAACGTCAGCAAACGGCAGTCAAACATATTCTCCGATAGAGGACGAATATGGCTATGAAACCTCACAGTTTGAGCTTACCCCCGGCGAATATAAATACTATGCAACTTATCAAAGCGGCAGTCAAACGGCAGCGGGTACATTTACTGTCGCAGAGGGTACAAAGTCACTTAATATAACGGTAAATCTTAAATATACCGAATATAAGGTTAAATTTGACGTTACACCAGAAAATGCAAAAATCACACTTAAAAAGAACGGCTCAAGCGGCGCTTACGGCGACGAAATTTTGCCTGATGAAAACGGATATTATACGATTGTTTACGGTCAATACCGTTATACCGTTGAAGCAGAGGGATTTATTACTGTAAGTAAAACGTTTAATGCTACCGATACATCTCTTAAAAATAATAACTATGTAATTACCGTTAAACTTGACTCGCTTTATGATTCACTTCTTAATAAAGCAGACGATTATCTTTTTGCTCAGTCGGGCGACGGAATGATGATGACTGAATTTTCAGGCGTTCATACAGACGGCGATTTCGGTTACGTTTCTGATGTTGACTCCGATTATCAAGATACAAACGTTATTGAAACAGTTGAAGAAAAAATCAATTCAAATGTAAAATCCGATGAAAAAATCACGGTTAAATTAAACGCCGTTAAAAATATTGACGGTGACGATGATAATACAGTTATTTTCAAAAACGGCAATATCTATTATAAGGGCGTTGATTCTTCAAATTATGACGAAGATTTTTACGGCGCAGTTTACGACCTTTCACTTACTTTAACTTGCGGCGATAAGACTAAGGAAAGCGAGGTAAGAGTAGTAGTTCCTTATCATACGTATACAAGGCTTCAAAGACTTGACAGTGCTGCTCTTTATGCCGTAAACTTTGCAAATATTAAGGGCGAAAACAAGAGCGCAGCTGATGTTACCCGCAATCTTGATTTGATAAATACTGCAGATACGGATGATTACAGCTATTATTCAATTTGCTCAAGCTGGGTATCCGATCACCCCGAAATTATTGATGCAAAAACAGGTAAGGTAACAAGACCTGAAAAGGATACTATGGTTAAACTTACGGTTAAAACATATTATTCAGCTTCGTTTGTTGAAGAAACAGATTTCTTCTTTGATCCGGGTCCTTTGGGCGATAATGCGGCTTACAGAAGTGTAAGAGTTATGGTTAAGGGTACAAAGCAGGACGAGGTTAAGGACAGCAAACCTGCAACAAAGCCGAGCGAACCTGCAACAACTCCTGCAACAACTCCTTCAACAACTCAGCCTACAACAAAACCGAGCACAACTAAGAACACTGAGACGGTTAAGCCTAAAAAGACGTCGATTAAAAAACTCAGTAAAGGCAAAAAGAAATTTACCGTTACTTGGGCAAAAGTAAGTGGTGTTAAGGGATACCAAATTCAGTATTCTTCCAATAAAAAATTTAAAAAGAACAATAAGAGCGTTACTGTTACTAAGCAAAAGACAACAAAGGCTACCGTTAAAAAACTTAAGTCTAAGAAAAAGTATTACGTTCGTGTTCGCACATACAAAACGGTAAACGGTAAAAAGATATATTCATCTTGGTCAAAGGTAAAAAGCGTAAAAACCAAGTAAGATTTATTTGTGTTTAACGACGCAATAAAAAAGACAGCCTGATTTTTTAGGCTGTCTTTTGTTATATTCTTTTCTATTTAACTTCAAGATAAAATTCCACACCGGCAAGCGTTTTTGATTAACTTTCTCTCAATGCCTTGTTAATCGCATTTAAAACTCTCTTTTTATCCGCTGACCAAAGCGGTGCAATCAAATCTTTTTTTGCTCCGTCGCCGGTAAGGCGGTGAATTACAATATTTTTCGGTATAATTGCAACACATTTTGCAATCAGCTCAACATATTCATCAAATTCAAGGGTTTTAAATAATCCTTTTTCGTAGTCTTTTGCAAGGTCTGTTCCTGCTATTATGTGCAAAAGCTGGAGTTTAATTCCGTCTATTTGGCTTTGGCAAACATATTTTATGCTTTCAAGCATATCTTCTTCACTCTCATTCGGCAAGCCCAATATTATATGCACCACGATATTTACGCCAATGTTTTTTAGCTTTTTAACAGCTTCGTTATATACTTCTAAACTGTAACCTCGCCTTATATACTTTGTACTATCGCCATGTATTGTTTGCAACCCAAGTTCCACAAAAACAGGCTTGATTTTATTCATTTCATCAAGAAGTTTTATTACATCATCACCCAAGCAATCGGGCCTTGTGGCAATTGATAGTGCAACAATGTCATGGTGATTTATTGCTTCACTGTATTTTGCTCTTAGTATTTCAACCGGTGCATAAGTGTTGGTAAATGCCTGAAAATATGCAATATATTTCCCGCTTTTGATTTTCTTTTCCACTATTTTTTTGCCGCTTTCAATTTGCTCGGTAATGCTTAGATTTCGGTTTTGTGCAAAATCACCACTTCCGCCTTTTGAACAAAAAATGCAACCTCTTGTATCTATTTTTCCGTCACGGTTTGGGCAGGTGAATCCGCCGTCCAAACTGATTTTGTAAACCTTTTGCCCAAATTTATCTTTCAAATATTTGTTAAAACTTAAATATTCCATATTTATCCCTCATATTATAGTAAATAAAGTATACCATAAAATATATCTAATTAAAATAAAAATTCATATTGTTATTGACTTGGTATCGCCTTTAGTTTAAAATTGATTTGATAATAATTAGTAAAGGAAGAACGAAATGAGAGTTTTTTTAAGCTGCCTTGTTTGCAGAATTGTAACTTTTGTTTTGCATAAGCTTGGCAGGGGTGCTACATCTATGCCGGGTAAGGTTGCACTTAAAGTTAAAAGAAATGTTTTAAAAGATTTATCAAAAAATACCAAGGTTATAGTTGTAACCGGTACTAATGGTAAAACCACTTCTTGCCGTATACTTGAAGAAGGTCTGAAAAAAGCAGGCAAATCATATTTTATCAATAAATCCGGCGCAAATCTTATTACGGGCGTAACTGCTTCATTTATAATGAATTCAACCGTTACCGGTAAGTGCAAAAAAGATTATGCCATTATTGAATGTGACGAAAACGCTTTTAAAGAAGTTTCAAGATATATCCATTGCGATGTTATTCTTGTAACTAATGTTTTTCGTGACCAGCTTGACCGTTACGGTGAAGTTACGCATACACTTAACGCTATTAAAGAATCGGTTAAAAACTTGCCTAATGCAATTGTTTGCCTTGATGCCGATTGCTCGTTGACTTACTCAATGTCAAAGGAAATTTCTAATAAAATCATCACTTTCGGTGTTAATGTTCCTTTTGATAAAAATGCAAAAGCACCTGAAATAAGCGACGCTAAATATTGCATTTTTTGTAAGCACGAATATGATTATACTTACCATACCTATGGGCATCTCGGCGGTTTTGTATGCAACAATTGCGGATATAAAAGGCCGCAACCTGATTTTGCGGTTGAAAGTGTAGAAGAAATGAAAAACGACCATTCCGTTGTTGTTGCAAATCTCAACGGTGACAGAAATATAATCAAGGTTAATATCGGCGGTGCGTATAATATTTATAACGCTATCGGCTGTGCGGCTGCACTTACTGCACTTGGTATTGAGCAAAAAATTATTATTGACGCTATTGAAAACTTTAACGGTGCATTCGGCAGAATGGAACATTTTAAAGCCGGAAATAACACGGTTAATCTTATTCTTGTTAAAAATCCGGCAGGCTTCAGCCAAACAATGAATTTTCTAAAAAGTATTGATGATGATTTTACATTGATTCTTTCGCTTAATGATAATGCTGCCGACGGCAGAGATATAAGCTGGATTTGGGATGTCGATTTTTCAGGCATTTTTGATAAGCCTAATGTTAAAGAGCTTTATGTAACCGGTAAGCGTTGCTACGATATGGCGGTTCGTGTTAAATACGAAGGCGTAGGAAATCGCGAAATTAAAATTATTGAAAATGAAGATTATAATAAACTCGTTGATGTTGCAACAAGCCAGGGCAGGGATGTTTATATAGTTCCTACTTATACTTCTATGATGACTATGCGCCCTGTAATTGCTAAAAGACTTGGAGGTAAAGACTTTTGGGAATGATGATTAAAATAGCACACCTTTATCCTGATATGCTTAATCTCTACGGTGATAGAGGTAATATAATCGCTTTGACTAAAAGAATGGAGCTTCGCGGTATTTCCACCCAAGTGGATAAAATCACTATGGGTAAATCTTTTAATGCCGATGATTATGATATCCTTTTTATCGGCGGCGGTCAGGATTTTGAACAGGATGTTTTGCTTGAAGATTTGAAAAAAGGTAAAGATAAAGAAATTAAGCGTGCAATTGAAATGGGCAAGGTTATGCTCGCAATTTGCGGCGGTTACCAAATGCTTGGCAAGTATTATAAAACTCATGACGGTAAAATGCTTGAATATATCGGCGCGATTGATTTTTATACCGAGGGTAAGGATGAAAGAATGATTGGCAACTTCGCCTACAAAACCAAAGAGGGTATTGAAGTAGTCGGATTTGAAAATCACAGCGGCAGAACTTATCTCGGCCAAGGTGTTGAACCGCTCGGTAAGATGATTAAAGGCTACGGCAATAACGGCGAGGACGGCACAGAAGGTGTAAGGTATAAAAATACTTTCGGCACATATTCTCACGGTCCTGTTTTGCCTAAAAATCCGCAGCTTGCCGATTTGCTTATTTCTTTGGCAGTGAAAAATAAATACGGCTCTTGTACACTTGAGCCTCTTGATGATGAACTTGAAGATAAGGCAAGAGCGCAGGTTATGAAATTGTATGTAAGATAAGCATTGCTTGTAAATTTAATAGATAAAATAAAGACTTTGAGAAAGATTGTAGGGGCGACCATTGGTCGCCTTTATTTTTTTGTAATTGTAAAAGATAAATATGTCTGCCAATATTTTATTAACATTTATGTTTTATAAGATACTGAAATTGAAAAAAGTTGATTTATTTATATTTTGGTGGTTTTTCACCCTGTAAAAACGGTCCTTCACACTGATTGTATTGCGTATTTAGCATTTTTGTTTTAATATAAATCTAATACATTTTGTAAAGGAGAATTTATAATGAAAAAAGTTATAAGTTTAATCTTATCGCTTGTTATGATTATCACTATTGTTTCAAGTGTTAATATTACTGCATTTGCCGCAGATGGCAATGTAGAAAATGCGGTTCAATGGGCAATTAGTACAGCTAACGACAATACCCACGGATATCAATATGGTGCAAAAGGTCCGGTTAATTACGACTGCTCATCTTTTGTCAGTTCTGCCTTTATTAACGCAGGTTTTAATGTGCCTCAATCAACAACGGCAGATATGAGGCAGAATTTCACAAGTCGCGGCTTTACCGCTTATAGCAGAAGTTCGGTATCGCTTCAGCGTGGTGATATTTTGTTAAAGAGTGGTCATGTTGAACTTTATATTGGCAACAACCAATGTGTAGGTGCTCACAATAATTATGATGGCAAAAGCGGTGACAGCTCAGGCAGAGAAATTCAAGTGAGAACAAGAGGAACAGGATGTTACGCTTGTAAAGATTATACTACTGTTCTTAGATATACGGGTCAGCAGTCATCGGGCGGTTCTTCTGCTTCAATCTCGTGTGGCAGTTCTGTTTCGCTCGGTCTGTTTGACAATAAAACAACCGAATTTGTTGTAAACACTTTTGGCACATATTCGACTATCAGTTGGAGCGCTCCACCTTGCGTGTCTGCAAGTGGGACTTGGAAAAGTGGTAAATATGTTATAAAAATGACATCAAGAAGTACAGGCAGCGGTAATTTAAGAATTGTGCTTAAAGATGTAAACGGCAAAGAAATAACCACAAAAAATGTTTCTGTCAGCGTTTACGGTGCAACAATTTCCACTTCAAATAATGTTAATCTTGATTTGTCAGGCTCAAACAGTAAAACGATAAATGTAACTGTGGGCGGAAGCTTACCGAATACATATCATTTAAGTTATACAAAGTCTAACAATAATGTTTTGGCTTCGTGGGATAATAAAAGTTGGAGCAAAACAACTTCGTTAACAATTAAAGGTTCTTCTTACGGCACAAGCACAATCAAGCTTAACCTTGTTAATAACAGCGACAATAAAGTTATTGCTTCAACCAATATTCATGTAAGTGTAACAAGTTATGATGTTACGGTAAAATTCGACTCTAACGGAGGAAGCGGCGCACCGTCAACAAAGGTTTACAAAGCGTACCAAACCATAACAATGCCGTCAAACAAGCCGACAAGCAATAAGCACTATACTGTCACTTTTGATGCAAACGGCGGTACTCTTTCTGATGTTAAAACTTCATATTCTCCTAAGTTTGAATATTGGTACGATTCAGCGGGTAATAAATATTATCCGGGTCAAAATGCAGTGTTTAAATCAAGCACAACACTTTATGCATATTATTCTCAACCGCAATTATCTGCACAATCACCGTCAAAAACCAATGTTTACTTTGACGGCTGGTATGATTCAAAAGCAACAGATAGCTATGGCGTTCCGACAGGTAATAAATATACTCAAAATACTAATATAACTAAAAATGTAACGCTATATGCTATGTGGACGCAATCAGCCACCAGATTATTCGGCGATATAAATAATGACAGAAAGATTGATGATACTGATGCTGCAATGGCTAATCAAATATTTTATAAAACGATAACGCCCAAAAAAACAAGTACTTATTTTTTTGCAGATGTAAATGCTGACGGCATAATCAATTATGTTAAAGGTCCAGACGGTTACGGAGTTACTTCAACTGTGGGAAGCCCAAATGTTTTTGACGGTGATCAAAATTTGATATTAGCGGTTTGCCGTTTTGAAACAGTTTCATATTATGAAATGCCTGCAGTTAAATATTTTACAGGTTTAACTGTTAAAAGTATGTCTAAAACGACCTACAATTACGGCGAAGAATTTGATTACGACGGTATAGTTCTTCAGTCAAATTATTCTAATTCAAATGTTCATCACGAAATAAAAGACGATTATATTGTAACAGGATATGACCCATACACACCGGGCAAGCAAACAATAACAATTAAATTCTATCAATATTCAACCACCGCTACCGTTACCGTAAAAGCACCGAGCTATTATATTAACTTCAACGCAAATGGCGGATATGTTGACACTCAATCAAAAGCTGTAACTTACAACGAAACTTATGGCACTTTGCCTAAGCCTGTTCGCGACGGTTATACCTTTAGCGGCTGGTACAACACCGACGGTCAAAAAGTAACTTCTTCAACAGTATGCGATGAAAAAAACGATATAGAACTCATTGCGCATTGGCAAAAGAATACATATAACTTAGCACTTAAGGGTGCGGCAATAAGCGATGTAACTCTCGGCGCTGTTTCGGCAGAATATAACAAAACAATAACCGTACCGAAAGATATGCTTACTCAGCTTGGCAAGACTTTTGTTGGTTGGGCATTGACCGAAACCGCAAACGAATACTTATATCCGGGCGAAACGGTTGAAGTTACCGATAATATAGTTATGACTTCGCAGTGGCAATCACCTGTCACTTTAACAGAAGACAAAGCTTCATACTCGGATGTTAAATTTGACAATCAAACCGTAGTATTCAAGTTCGTTCCAAACGAAACCTCAACATACTATTTCTATTCAAATGACGGCAATGGTTTGAAGGCTAACATTCAGGATGATACGGGATATTATGTTGCTCAAACAACTTCAAACGAAAACGATTTTGAACTTAAAGCAGATTTGACAGCCGGCAAAACATATTACATCAATGTTAAGTCAAACAAGGCTGACGATATTTTCGGCTTATATGTTTCAAATCTTAACTATGTTGAGCACGATTTTGAACTTACAAATGAAAAACCTGCTACTTGCACAAATGCAGGCTTGGCAATTTACAAGTGTTCTATTTGCGGCGAAATCGAAACCCAAGCTATTAACCCAACAGGTCACAATTTTTCAAACAATGCACAATTTTGTTTGAACGGTTGCGGTACTGTTAACCCTAATTATGTTGCACCAAGTCAACCGGCACCACAGCCGTCAACTCAACCTACACAGGAAACACCACAGCAAGCCGCACAGCAGACAGCTCAACAGCAGTCAGTTAAAAATGATACAGCTACTGAGCAAGTTAATGTTGCAAAGCCTAAATCAACTAATACTAAAAAGATTAAAGCGGCAAAGAAAGCTGTATCTGTTGAATGGAAAAAGGTAAGCGGTGTAAGCGGATACGAAATTCAGCTTGCAACCGACAAGAAGTTTAAGAAAAACAAGAAAACCGTAACTGTTAAAAAGCAGAAAGCAACAAAGACTACTGTTAAAAAGCTTAAAGCAAAGAAAAAGTATTATGTAAGAATTCGTGCATATAAAACAGTTAACGGTAAAAAGGTTTATTCTTCTTGGTCAAAGGTTAAGAGCGTTAAAACCAAATAATATTGAAAAAAGGCTTGATTTTTCAAGCCTTTTTTGTTATAATACTTCAGCATTCGTAGAAATACAAGCGAATACGCACACACACGGGTTAAGCCTTAGGTGATTTTAATGGGCTTTTGCCATACTCGGTGTGGAGGAATTAACCTTAAAGGAGGAAATAATAATGGCAAATGTAGTTTCAATGAAACAGCTTTTAGAAGCAGGTGTTCACTTTGGACACCAAACAAGAAG
>OGKR01000336.1_pt1 | contig 52334 bp, 44 predicted proteins | sample 1572431 | NCBI WGS metagenome assembly OGKR01 (sample SAMEA2582079, study PRJEB24529) | metagenome | biome: Human gut stool | place: China | collected 2011 | reverse complement strand
AGACAGATCATGGAAAGCTGTCAGACATTGAAAGAGTATAGCATTTATGTAGAACGTGTCAGAAAATATCGTGCAGTCATGCCGATCGAACAGGCAGTAGAAAAAGCAGTCACAGAGTGTATTCGTGAAAATATATTAGCAGACTTTTTAAAAAAGCAAAGAGCAGAGGTGGTAGCGATGTCTATACTGGAATATAACGAAGAAGAGGAAATTAAAAAGATCCGGGCAAGTGAGAGGCGCGGAGGGTATGATGATGGCTGGAGTGCTGGAAACGAAGCGGGAAGGATTGAAGGAGAAGCAGCAGGAAGGATTGAGGGAGAAGCGATAGGAAAGTTAGAGGAACGAAAAAGAGTTATCCTGGAAATATTAGAACAAAAAGGCAAGATAACAGAAACTTTGAAAGAAAAGATCCAAAACCAAAATGATATGGCTATTTTGAAAGATTGGCTGCAAAAAGCTTGTACGATTGATTCAATTGAAGAATTTGAAAAAAGAATGTGATACGAAAAAATTATTGCAGATCATGCTAGTTGAATGAAAGAATCCTGATGGGACATCTTACTGGAAAATTAGATTCAGGGAGATGTTTTGTCAGGATTTTTTATAAATATACTGCTTTTTAAATACTGTTGTTTGCGAAGAGCAATGCAAAAGCAACGGCAAATTTGCAATCATAGTTACAAGCAAAATCACACGTTGAAAAATACAAATAAAGAACAAGGGATTGGTGTGCGAGGGATTTTTATTGGACAGCTCTTTTTGTATAATAAAGTTTAGAAGAAAAGTACATATTGCCAAAAGATATTACAGCATTTGGAGAAGAAAAAGTCTTTATATCCGATAAAACATGAATTAAAAAAATATGTAAGGTACAAATGCAGTAATATTAAAAGTTTTATGAGTTTGAAAGAATAGAATAAAGAGAAAAATTAGAAGAATATTCCAAAATGTAGCTATTAATTTAAAATAGAATGGTTAAATATACCTTGCTATTTACATTCCAAAATGCAGACTAAGTATAATTAAAAAAAGAAGAAATGTAAAGAAAATTTAGCTTTTTATAGAGATAAATTTTTTTTACATAGGAGATTGAAAGAAAATAATTTCCAAGCAAAGTATAATTAACTACTTGACAATGTGCATAAAAGTGTTATACTGAAATCAATCATTCAATGATATTAAAAAAATGAATGATTAACCGGGTTAAAGTTAAAAAATAAAAATGTAGAAGGGGGTGAAAGAATGAATCAATTCAGATTAGTTTTTCAACTGGAAAAATCATTTTTGCCGAAAAGTCTTGACTCGCTGATGATTAGTTTTTTTAAAGCGGCAACATCACGGTATTCAGAAGAATTTAATAGGAAACTATATGATAAAAGTCAATCTATTATGAAGAGTTATACTTTTTCCTATTACCTTCCAAATGCAAGGTTTCAGCAGGAACGGATTTTGCTGGGGACACCATGTTTTGAAGTTTTTTTTAGTGATGCGGATTTGGCAGAGAGCATTCAGTTTCTTAATTCTTTTAAAACAATGTATGGGCAGAAATATCCAATGCGATGTAATTCAATGACGCTTGTAGCTATTAATGCACAAAAACAGAGAGAGATAAAAGATACAGAAATTGTTATAAAGATGTTAAGCTCTCTTGTTGTTCGAAGACATAATTCACTCGATAATTCAGACGTGTATTTTACTTATCAGAATGAAGAATTTGAAAAAGCATTGAAAGAGAATATTGATTATATGGTAAACAAATTAAATGTTCCGGTTTCGACAGAAGGATTTTCTATTGTTCCGATCAAAGGGAAGAAAGTTGTACAGAAAATATTTGATCATATGGTTGATGCTAATATTGGTATTTATAAATTAAAAGGAAAACCTGAACTTTTAAATTATTTGTATCTGGCAGGCATGGGAAGCCGTAGATCTGAAGGACATGGGAAATTTGAAATTCTTATGTAGAAGGGAGTGAAAAAATGTGGAATGTATAAAAATTACGAAAGGGGATTTCTTAAAAAATGCCGGTATTGTCGGAATGTGGAATATGCTTTTTATTTCAGATGCCAGTCAGGGAGTGAATAAGGACTTTTGGGTAGATGAAGATGAGCAGGTGCTTTGTATAAATCGAGAGTTTGCTGTAAATGCAGACTGGACAGATCTGTATTTTAAAGCATTTGTAGAAACGTATGGTCCGGTATGTACTTATCAGGAAATTCTTAATCGAATAAAAAAATGCAAAGAAGTTATCGGGAAAGGAGATGATAATGAAAAGAACAAATCTGATATAAAAGAGGATTTAAAGTATATTACAGAAAAAATGCTGTCAAATAGTTATCAAAGCGGATTTAAAAATATTTGTGAGAAGATTGAGAATCCGGAAATATATGAAAATCTTAAAAAGAAAAAGATTAATATAAAAATGGAATGCAATGAAATAGTGCAAAGATTATCAGAACTTGAAACTTTTATAGAACAGCCTTTATGTAGAGAAACTTTTTGCATGAAAAGTATTATTTATAATTACATAAATCGGTTCTGGAATAGTAAGAGTTTTTTGTTAAGGGCAAATGCAGCAAAAGACATGAGAGAAATGTTTGAAAAAGATTTTTCAAAGCCATTGAAAGAATATTTTCTGAAATTACATGAAAAATCGAAAGAATATTGTATTGAATGTAATACGCTGATGGATAGCAAAGAAAAAGTATCTATTGCTTTTATGAAGGATATGGCAGATGATCTTTCAAGGAAGCGCTCGGCATTTTGGAATTGCAAGGTTGATGCATATATATGTCCGTTATGTGCCTATTTGTATGCACTTGTTCCATTAGGTTTTCGCTTGATCGGAAATAAATTTGTATTCCAAAATATTGATTACAGTATGGAGGTAATGATAGCTGTAAATAAAGCAGGAAAAGTGGATAGAAAAGAAGCAGCAAGACAGAGTGAGGAAAAATATACTACATGGATTGCCCGGACTTTAAATACAATCTTTGAATTAAAGATTGCTGAGTTAAAAAATATTCCTGTTATATTAAGGGGAACAAATGCGGATGACAGATATATCTTTAATGTACTGCATAAAGACGTTTTAAAAGTTTTGAAAGATAAAGAGATTATGGACGATTTGGAAAAGTTGTCAAAACATCCAAAGGTAAGAATACAAAATGACTTTTTAAATGTGTATGAAGCAGCGGTTAAAAATCTTATAAACTATAATAATCAGTTTCGACTTATCAACAGATTGTTGAAAGCAAGCATTGAAACAGAAGGAATTTTGAGCAGGGCAGTGTTAGTCTTTAAGATTCAGATAAGAACTTTTAAAATCACACAAAATGAAGGAGGAATCAATCCAATGAGTGTATGGTCAATGAGAAATAGCGGATATGAGTTGAGAAAAGCAATTTTATCTGCTAAGGGTGTCGTTTCAGATGAATGCATAAGAGGTACGATTTACAGACTTACCAATGCACTTTCGGTAGGAAACACAGAAAGGTTTATGGATTCGATCATAAGACTTTATGTATCCAGTAAACTGGACGTACCGAATGGTTTTATTGCTATGTTACAGGACAGAGAAACATTTAACCAATATGGCTATGCTTTTATTTTAGGGCTTAAGGGAAGTCACCATGTAGAGAAGGAGGAAAACAAAAATGAAAAATAATGGATTAACAATTACTATGATCTTTTTGGCAGAAAGTGCTAATTATGGAGAAGGTGTTGGAAACATAACAACACTCAAAAAAATGACAAGGGGCAATTATGAACAATATTCATATATTTCAAGACAGGCAATGCGATATAGTCTTGTAAGACAGTTGAATTGGGATACGACTCCGGTTGATGGAAAAAGTGGTGTGGTACAGTTTGCGCCAACAGCAACGATTAAAGAGTATCCGGAGATTGATCTGTTTGGATATATGAAAACAACATCAAAGGATGATGGAAAAAATGAAAAAGGTGGTGCGGCAACCAGAAGTGCTGTAGTCAGACTGAGTAATGCGATTGCTCTGGAACCATATCAAAGTGATCTTGAATTTCTTACTAATATGGGACTGGCTCAAAGAGATCATTTAGAAAATGCAATTGCACAAAGTGAAATACAGCGTTCTTATTTTAGTTATACGGTGTCTATTGATCTGGAACGTGTAGGAGAAGATAATGGGATATCTTTATCAGCAGAGGAAAAGAGCAATCGAATCATAACATTGTTAGAAGGTATTGAGTATCTTTATCGAGATATTAAGGGAAGAAGAGAAAATTTGAGTCCGCTCTTTATCATTGGAGGATGTTATAAGAGAAAAAATCCTTTTTTTGAAAATCAGATTAAACTTGAAAATAATAATTTGAAAGTAAAAAGATTGGCAGAAATTGTTGGGGAAGATGAAGATATTAAGGACAATACTGTTGTAGGACTGGCGGCAGATACATTTGAAAATGATACTGAAATTCGCCAGACATTAAATGCTGATACAATAGGAAAAGCATTTGAACATTTAAAGAAAGAAGTTGATAGATATTATGGAGAGAGCAATTAGAGTACAATGTTATCAAACTCTGGCTAATTATCGTAAACCAAGTAGTTTCATTATTAAAGAAACATATCCGCTGCCCCCATATTCTACTGTGCTTGGAATGATTCATGCTATATGTGGTTTTACTGAATTACATAGTATGAAAATTAGTATTCAGGGGTGCAATCAGGGAACGGTCTCAGAATTATATACAAGATATTCGTTTAATGCCGGAGGAAAGTATGAACCGGGGCGACATCAGATATGTGTGAAGGATAATGACAAGGAGTATGGTGTTTTTAAAGGGATTGCGAACGTAGAACTGGTTTGCGAAAATAGTATGATCATACATATTGTACCGGAAAAAGAAGATTTTGATATAGTGTATCAGTCCATTTTAATGCCTAAAAAATATCCGGCATTAGGAAGATATGAGGACCTTCTTGATATTCAAAGTGTCGATATTGTTAATATTTATCAGGTAGAAGAAGCAGAACCGGAGATGGATATTTATATACCAGTCAATCAATTTGATGATATAGATATCCGCTCGGCTACGACATATACACTTAACAAAGAATATGAGATTACTAAAAATGGATTAAGAAGATGGAAAAAAGATGGTGGAAAAGTGAAAGTGTATTATTTCCCAAAAGGAGAAACTGTTTATGATGCTTATGTTGATGATTATAAAGGCGGATCAACAGTTGTAGCTTTGGCTTAGTAAAGTGCTATTAACATGTATTTATGAAAAGATATACATCTTAGTACAATAATATAATAGAAACATTTTGGAATTATAATTTTTTGGGGGATTAAAATGGAATTTTATGCAAAATCAAAAAAACATGATCTAAAACCAGATGATAAAGAAAAAATTAAGAGCAGTTATTCAAATCTGTTAGAAGACATGGGAGATTTTTTTTCTAAAGCAGAAATTACTGCTTTAGAGAACGAAAAGAATAATCTGATGAAAGATGCTGTGGAAGAACAAAAGACATTAAGAAGACATTTAGAGGAAACAGTGAGATGTGCAGAACTTTTTTTTGAGCAATATGGTCAGTACTTTTCTGAAAAAGAGAAATATCTTATATATACTGTGTGTAAATATCATGATGTTGGAAAAGCAAATTTGGTTTTTCAATCAATCATTTCTGATCAAGGTAAATATCAAAATGTAGAACAAATACCACATGGTTTTTTGAGTGCACTCACTCTGTCGTTAAAGGAGCTGCAAAAAGAATGTAATACTATTACAAATAACGATTTTAAATGTCTTGTGACAGCAATTTATTATCACCATATCAGAGATGATGAGTTTACAGATCATGAAATAAGAGAATTTTCAGACAGGTACTTTAAGGATTGTCTTCATGAGTTTATCTCATCAACGCAATGGAAGACAAGTCTTAAAAATCGCACGAATCTTCTTTTTCGTAATTCTAGAGAATATCCTAAAGAGCCGGTTCGTGAAACATTATGGCAGGAATATTTATTAATAAAAGGAATGCTAAACAAATTTGATTGGACAGTAAGCGGTGGTAGGGAGGAATCAGAAGAAACGGTTGATTTGGATAAAAAAGAATTAATCGGTAATATTGAGAAAAAATATAAAGGCAAGTTAAGAGCAGTGCAGAAATACATGAAAGATCATGTTGACCAAAGTGTTGTAATAATTGCACCTACGGGTTCGGGGAAAACGGAAGCTGCATTGTACTGGCTCAATGGAGAAAAAGGATTTTACACCCTGCCGCTTAAAGTATCTTCTAATGCGATCTATAAAAGAATTCGAGAAGAATATAAATTTCTAAATGTTGCATTACTTCATTCAGATAGTTTTCAACAATATATAGATGGAACAGTAAATAATATGGATGCAGAGAATAAAGATAAGAAAAATGAATCTGCACAAGAGAAATTTAATAAAGCAAAAATGTTTAGTGCACCGTTAACAGTAACTACGGTAGATCAGTTGTTTTTATTTGTATATAAAACATTGGGGACAGAAATTATGGCGGCAACGCTAAAATATTCTAAAGTCATAATAGATGAAATACAATCATATGAACCAAGAATTGTAGCAGCATTAATATATGGCTTGAAAATAATTTCAAGAATGGGTGGAAAGTTTGCGATTATAACTGCTACACTTCCACCGATCTTGTTGTATTTTATGAAACAGTATGAAATGGTAAAAGATGAAACATACTGTTTGGAAAATTTTTCAAAAGAAAATGTGATGCACAGACATATGATACATCTATATGAACAGGAATTTAATGAGAGAGAGATTGCAGAAGAAGCAAAAACGAAAAAAGTTCTTGTTATATGCAATACGGTAAAGAAGGCACAGGAAATGTATTTGTTACTGGAAGAGTGGAATGTGAATGTGCACTTATTACATGCAAAATATATTCGAAAACACAGAAAAATACTTGAGGAGAATATTATGCAATTTTCAGAGAGTAAAGAAAGTGTAGGTGTGTGGGTTACAACGCAGATAGTAGAAGCTAGTTTAGATATTGACTTTGATGTACTTTATACAGAAATGTGCACAGCAGATAGTTTATTACAACGTATGGGGCGTTGTAACAGAAAAGAAAGATATATTCCATTAGAACCAAATATAAAGGTTTATAAAACGGCGAATGCAGAAAAGCAGGTAAAAAGTAATTCGGGAGATAATGGAATGTATTATGGAGATTTATTTGAACGATCATGGGAATGCTTAGCTACATTTGAAGATATACTTTTTACAGAGGAGCAGAAGATAAAGTATATTGATGAAGTTTATGATGCAGATAAAGTAAAAGATACGGAATATTATAAAGAAATTGAGGCATATCTTGAATATTTTGAGGGATTACCGGTAAATGAATTAAGTAAAAGAGAAGGAGCAGAAAAATTTAGAATGATTCAAAGTATATCGGTTATACCTGATAAAATATATTATGAAAATATGGATTTGATCGAACAATATAAACAAATGGGAAAAAGTCGATATTTAGGCAAAGAAGCTAAAGCAATTTTAAAAGCAAAATTAGATGATCTGACGATAAGTGTAACATTATATAATCAACATTCCTGGTCTGGTATAGACAAGAGTGTTATTGAAAATACAGATATTCATCGCACAAACTATGTCTATGATTTTGATGAAGATACCGGAAGAGGCATTGGATTATCTGCAACGGAATTAGAGGAAAATAATATGCTCTAGCATCATAAAAATTATGACATATAAAGGATAAAAGAAAAATAATGTTATTGTCTGTTGTCGACTTGGTAAAGTGTTTTTTTACAGGGAGGTCGACAATCGGTTGGTTTATAAGGATTCATTGTAATCATGGAGGAAAGAATTGTAAAGTATTTACATTTTTCGCGACTGCTTTTAAGAGGTCGACAAAATTACATTGAAAAGTCAAGGTAATTCAAGTATTATAATTATATGGGTTTTAATAGATACATGGTGGAATGTAAATATAAATTTATGGCCAGTTTCATTCGGGTGAATGCCGTTTTAATAGATACATGGTGGAATGTAAATATTTTAAATTGCTCACTTCCGTTTAAAGTATGCACACCGTTTTAATAGATACATGGTGGAATGTAAATTCATCAGCAAAAAACGTATAATTGTGCATAGATCTGGTTTTAATAGATACATGGTGGAATGTAAATAAAAGTTATTCCAGTATCAAAAGCTTTGCATATTTCGTTTTAATAGATACATGGTGGAATGTAAATATAAAAACATGCCCATTTTGATTTGGATGTATTCGTTTTAATAGATACATGGTGGAATGTAAATAAATACACTTGCTTTACACTTTCAGCAACATAGTCAAGGTTTTAATAGATACATGGTGGAATGTAAATTATATCTGCTTGTTATCTTCTACGCTTTTAGATGTAGTTTTAATAGATACATGGTGGAATGTAAATATCTTTTATATCCAATTAAAGATAAGTATGATTATGTTTTAATAGATACATGGTGGAATGTAAATAACGTCTATATTTTTGTGCAACATTTTGCAAAAAAAGTTTTAATAGATACATGGTGGAATGTAAATTTTGAAAACGGAAATTGCTAAATTTAAAAGATTCTTGTTTTAATAGATACATGGTGGAATGTAAATTTATCTGCATATACGAAACGTAAAGTTGGGTTTCGGGTTTTAATAGATACATGGTGGAATGTAAATAAGTATGACATTACGATTCATGCCGGACATAACACGGTTTTAATAGATACATGGTGGAATGTAAATTACTTCTGCTGGCGAGGTCAATGTTACTACTATTCAGTTTTAATAGATACATGGTGGAATGTAAATATGACAGCCATAATAGCCTTTAGCACATTAGAATTATGTTTTAATAGATACATGGTGGAATGTAAATAAAAAAACGTGCCCATTTTGATTTGGGTGGATTCCGTTTTAATAGATACATGGTGGAATGTAAATGACAGACCAAACGACTTCATGACACCGTCGATATTCGTTTTAATAGATACATGGTGGAATGTAAATATTCATATCTAGCTGTTGATCTTTCGGCAAGTCCAGTTTTAATAGATACATGGTGGAATGTAAATCTCTTTTGTCAAAGGTTAGCCTGATACCTTCCAGCGTTTTAATAGATACATGGTGGAATGTAAATTTCGTTCACGTCGAATATTGTCGGGCTTACGAGTTTTAATAGATACATGGTGGAATGTAAATCTATTCAATCCGCGAACTTGGTCGGGTGTAGCTTGTGCGTTTTAATAGATACATGGTGGAATGTAAATCTCTTCTCAAACATGGGAGAAGCTGCCGCACTGCAGTTTTAATAGATACATGGTGGAATGTAAATCCATTACCGGCTGCACTGGTTCATTCAAATCCTCCGTTTTAATAGATACATGGTGGAATGTAAATTTGAACGAAAAAGAGATGAATCAGGCATTTGACGGAGTTTTAATAGATACATGGTGGAATGTAAATAAATGTGCATAACATAACAAAAAATCACTGACAAAGTTTTAATAGATACGTGGTGGAATGTAAATTTTGCATCTTTTCTCTTTGCAAGTTTCGCACGTTCGTTTTAATAGATACATGGTGGAATGTAAATAGGATAACAGATGCCGTTGATGCGTATGGTTTTTGTTTTAATAGATACATGGTGGAATGTAAATTACGAAAAGCCGGCATTCGCCTTTTCTTCTTTCCGGTTTTAATAGATACATGGTGGAATGTAAATTGATGTTCGTCTGTGCGTACCACTCAAAATCTTCGTTTTAATAGATACATGGTGGAATGTAAATAGATTTTAATTTCCAACACAAATAGAAGTGCCAGATATATGGTGGAATGTAAATGAATATGACAAGCAAAATGAAGATAATAATGATAGGTTTTAATAGATATATGGTGGAATGTAAATTCCGTTATGCATTCAGAATCGGGAAATTATTATCGTTTTAATAGATACATGGTGGAATGTAAATCATGCACAACACGAGAAATTTTAAATGTAATCCGTGGTTTTAATAGATACATGGTGGAATGTAAATGAAGAAGAAAGCTATATCAAAGAGAACTGGGGAACGGGTTTTAATAGATACATGGTGGAACGTAAAGTAGGTAGCGATTAACAACTGTTTACGAGATTCTTTTAAGTTTTAATAGACACATAGTGGAATGTATAAAGTACGCTATTGAATATATTCGAAACTGGACTACAGATGAGTTTTAATAGATTCATTATGGAATGTAAAGCAATGAAAAAGCTGAAGCAGTCGAGTGAGTCACAGTATTAATAGATGCATCATGGAATATAAGTAGGATCATAATGCTCCTAAAAAAGATCTTATTTGATAAGTATTATGATTTATTGGGCAGAACTGGACAATATTTGCAAAAGTAAAAAGCATGGAGGCGTATTATGGACGAGAGAATAACAGGTGTGATGGTTTATTATTATTTTGTTTGCAAGCGCAAATTATGGTATTTTTGTCATGAAATTAGAATGGAATCAAATAATGAAGATGTGCAGCTTGGAAAAATATTAGATGAAACGAGTTATGGAAGAAATGACAAGCACATTAAAATTAATGACGAAATAAATATTGACTTTATTAGTGAGCACAAAGAAATACATGAAATTAAAAAAAGCAAATCAATAGAACAGGCAGGCATATGGCAGGTAAAGTATTATCTATGTTATTTAAAAGAACGTGGAGTGGATGGACTAAAGGCAAAAATTGATTATCCATTGTTAAAACAAAATATAGCTATTGCCTTATCTGAAAATGATGAAGCAGAAATGCAAGATATTATTCAGAATATTATTCAGTTGAAAAACGAGAATATTCCACCATTTATAAAGAAAACAGGATTATGCTCCAAATGTGCTTATCATGATTTGTGCTTGGTTTGAAAGGAGGTACAGTCATTGAAACAGAGTTTTTATGTATATAATAATGGAGAAATTAGGAGAAAAGACAATACATTGCAATTTTGTACATATGAGGGAGAAAAGAGAGATATTCCGATAGAACGAATTTCAGATATTTATATAATGTCAGAAATGACATTTAATACAGCGTTTTTAAATTATATTTCTCAATATGGAATTCCACTTCATTTTTTTAATTATTATAATTTTTATACAGGAAGTTATTATCCAAGAGAGGCGTTACTTGCTGGAGAACTATTGGTCAAACAGGTGGAAGCATACAAGGATAAGGATCGTAGATTACAAATCGCACAAAAGATTATTGATGCAGCGTCATTTAATATATATAGGAATTTGAGATATTATAACGGAAGAGGAAAAGATGTCTCTCAATGGATGAATGAAATAGAAGATTTAAGAACAAGGATTTATACAACAAATACAATTAATGAACTTATGGGGATTGAAGGAAATATAAGACAACAGTATTATGCTTCATGGAATGTTATAGTTAATCAAGAGATTAAATTTGAAAAAAGAGTTATGCATCCACCGGACAATATGATAAATTCACTGATATCTTATATAAATTCCTTGATTTATTCAAAAACGCTGAGTGAAATTTATCACACACAGTTGAACCCGACAATCAGTTATCTGCATGAACCGGGTGTAAGAAGGTACTCATTATGTTTAGATATTTCAGAGATTTTCAAACCGTTAATTGGCGACAGATTGATCTTTTCTTTGTTGAATAGAAAGCAAATTACGGAAGAAAGTTTTACAAAGGAACTGAATTTTTTGCATTTGAAAAAAGAAGCATCAAAGTTGATAGTCAGAGAATTGGAAAGTATATTAAAAAAGACAATTAAACATAAAGAATTGGGACGAAAAGTATCTTATCAATATTTGATCCGTTTAGAAGTATATAAATTGATAAAGCACTTGATTGGAGAAAAAGAATATGAAGGGTTTAAAATGTGGTGGTAAAAATGTATATTGTTTTAGTATATGATGTGAGTTTGGAAAATAATGGTACAAAAAGATGGAGATCTGTTTTTAAAATTTGCAAAAGATATTTGTCGCACATACAAAATTCTGTGTTTGAGGGTGAAATTTCTAAAGTTCAATTAACACAATTGAAAAATGAATTGGCACCATATATCGATAAAAAACTTGATTCAGTAATCATATTTAAAAGCAGACAGGAAAAATGGCTTGAAAAAGAGTTTTGGGGAAAAGAAGACGATCTGGCAGATTTTATGCTTTGATCGTCTTTGAATCGTCCCCTTAAAAAATATGATACCTCGGCAACGCATTCCCCATCAGCACAGACTCCATCAGATCATGAAAAAGTATAACCGGGCAGGACAATAAAAACCACAAATTCGAATAGAGCAGACAGATCTGGCCATGAAAATTATATGGCTGTGAAGAATAATCCCAGACGTTTAGATGCATCTGGCGGTTGACAACCAGACCAAAAAGAAGTTCTACGAATGTGATCATAAGACCGCACAGGATCATTTGGCTAAGCAAAGAGGCTGAATCACCAAGAAGATATTCGATCAATCCGACCAGCAGAAAGCAGGTACCACCGGCGAGCAGCATCGAAAAGTGGGAATAGCCACGGGCAATGATCTCAATACAGCAATATAAAAAGCCACCGGTAAAAAACATGATAGAATATGCCTGAATCTGTGTCATGATCGTCCTCCTTGCGTCGTAATGAAAACAAGATTAGTATGGCATTTATAGAAAAAAATATACGAGCTTTTTTGAGCTGCAAATTTATGGTATACTAAAATGCGATTAGAAAAATAAGTGACAGAAAAAAGTCATTTCCTTTTTGGAACATATTTCAACAAGCAAAAGTTTGCAAAGCAGAGTGACCAGGCAAAAGCGAGGTTTACCTGATGCTTACTGAAGCATTGTAAAGAAGATAGAAGATTTGAAATGAAAAAATGTCAGATCAATAATGGCAAAAAGTATAAAACACAAAATCAAAACGCAGGAGGATTCCATAAAATGAATCAGAAAATTTTAAAAAGATTAGATAACGCGATCAGCTCTACTTTGATCGGGAAAAGCAAAGATCCGGATTGTAATGTAGGAGCAGCGATCAGCGTCATACATAAAGGGCAGGAAGTTTTCCGTAATGAATACGGTATGGCAGATAAGGAAAAGAAGATTCCGATGGCAAAGGACAGTATTTTCCGTTGTTATTCGATGACAAAGCCGGTGACATCGGTTGCGGTTATGACGTTAGTAGAAAAAGGTGTCTTATCTCTTTCGGATACGGTAAGTACCTATCTTCCGGGATTTAAAGACCAAAAAGTGCTTACGGCAAAAGGGCTGGTACCGGCAAAGAGAGAAGCGCGCCTACAGGATTTAATGGATATGACAGCAGGACTTACTTATCCGGATGCTTCTTTCCCGGCAGGTGAGAAAATGCAGGAAATGATCGATGAATATTATCGTAAAATATTCGAAGAAGATACACCGACATCGACATATGATCTGGCAAATCTGATCGGAAAACAGCCGCTCGAATTCCATCCGGGGGAAGGATGGCGTTACAGTTTTTGTGCCGATGTTTTAGGTGCTGTGATCGAAGTGGCAACGGGAAAAAGTTATGGAGAATATTTAAAAGAAACCATTTTTGAACCATTGGGTATGAAAGATACCGGCTTTTATGTATCTAAAGAGAAGCAGAACCGTTTTATGCAGAATTACCAATATATGCCGGAGACACAGACGTTAGAGCCTTGTACATGGCAGCATCTTGGATTGTCTTATTTTCATTTGAAGAAACCGGCATTTGAGTCTGGTGGAGCCGGTCTGGTATCTACGATCGATGATTATCAGAAGTTTGTCAAAATGATGCTTGGTAAGGGCAGTTATATGGGAATCCGTATTTTAGGAAGAAAAACAGTAGAGACAATGACACAGAATCATCTGGACGCAAACCAGCTTAAGATGTATGACTGGGAACAGTTACGTGGTTATGGATATGGCAATCTGATGCGTGTGATGATCGATGTCGGAAAAGCAGAAGGAATCGGATCAGTCGGAGAGTTTGGCTGGGATGGCTGGCTTGGAAGCTATGTCTTTATGGATCCGAAAGAGGATCTTGCAGTGATCTATGTGATCCAGAAGTGTGGCGGTAACGGCTTTAGGGATGTACAGGTGATCCGCAATATTGTTTATTCTGCTTTGGATGAATAAATTATAAAATTATATTTAACCTCGAAACAGCGTTAATTGGTGATCCGCTGTTTCGAGATGGCTTTTATAGATTGTATTTTGTATTAAATCTGTTTTGATTAGATCATGAATTTATCTTTCACTTCATTCTATAAAAAGACAGCGTATAAAGTTTTCCGGTTTAATCAGATCATCAATCTATCCTGCGTTTCGATGTAGTTCTAGTACATCACAGGTTTTTTTATGTTGTATGACAAGCTCATCAAGAAGTGATTCTATTCCATCAAAGCTGTCTTTGCGGAGGATTTCAACAAGAGGAAGGATTGGTTTTAACAGGTTGTTAAGACCAAGATTTCCGCAAAGTCCTTTTAATGTATGTGCAGCTTTAAACGCTTTCTTTACGTCGTGATCTTTTGTGGCAGCCAGCAGTGTATCAAGCTGTGGATCATCGGGAAACTGGTATAAAAACTCCTGATAAAAATCCGGTTTTCCAAGAAAACGTTCCAATGCTTTGTTATAATCAATGCCAAGGGCAATAAGATCTTCTTTTAATGTAGTCATAGTAATCCCCATTTCTATATATTTTTGATAGGTTTTAACACCGTGTATTTTATTCATGATCAGTGAGCAGACTGGTTTTAACACCGTGCATTTTATTCATGATCAGTGAGCAGACTGGTTTTAACACCGTGCATTTCATTCATGATAAGTAATCAGGCCGGTTTTAACACCGTGCATTTCATTCATGATAAGTGATCAGGCCGGTTTTAACACGGTGCATTTCATTCATGATCAGTGAGCAGGATGGTTCTGACACCATACCATTTTACGATAGGATTAACGTGTTAAACCGGAATTTCGACACCATAATTCATTATAGTAAAAAACAGATCCGGCAACAATTCTGCTTTTCATCCAAACGATACTTTAAAAAGGTGAAATCGGGCAACTAAAAAGAGAATCGTAAGGATAGAAACCGGTAAAAGACATCAGAGAATAAAAGCATTCATTAGAATAAGCCGGTAAAAGTATAGCAGGAAACCAAAGCATTTGTTAGAATAAGCCGGTAAAAAACAGCAGGAAACCAAAGCATTCGTTAGAATAAGCCGGTAAAAAATAGCAGGAAATAAAAGCTTTTGTTAGAATAAGGCAGAATAAGACCGATAAAAAGAAAAGCAGAAATGGAAAAGTTTCTTTTTAGGGGTTTTCAAACAGCTTAAAATGTGCTATAGTTGCTCTTAGAAAACGAAGAAGAGGAATAGTAGCTGATGCGTGGATCATAGAAAGCTGCTGGCTGATGGAAAGCAGTAGAAGCAAATGAGTGAACTCGCCTCGGAGTTGCCGGTTGAAAGAAAAGTAGACTTGGACGGAATCCCACCGTTATAAGGGAAAGGTATTGACAGTAGTAACAAGATGTACCTGTGAGAGCATGTTTTATTTGAATTAGAGTGGTACCGCGTGAGTATTCTCCGTCTCTATGTTTGTAGAGGCGTTTTTTTATTGTATATTTATTATAGTACGATGCCGTATCACAAAAGATATATGGATATATGCAATGCAGGTGAGACTTTAGAATGGAGGTTAATCATGAAAGGATTTGACAAGTATCAGAAAAGTTATTTTATGCCACCGGAAGAAAGTTATGACTGGGTGAAGAAGGACAGTATCGACAAAGCACCTGTTTGGTGCAGCGTGGATCTGCGTGATGGTAATCAGGCGTTGATCGAGCCTATGAGCTTAGAGGAAAAAGTAGAATATTTTAAAATGCTTGTAGAGATCGGATTCAAAGAGATTGAGGTCGGTTTCCCGGCAGCTTCCGAGACAGAGTATAACTTTTTAAGAACATTGATCGATCGTAAGCTGATCCCGGATGATGTTACCGTTCAGGTATTGACACAGGCAAGAGAACATATTATCCGTAAGACATTTGAAGCCGTAGATGGTGCACCGAATGCAGTGGTGCATGTATATAATTCTACATCTGTAGCACAAAGAGAACAGGTATTTAAGAAATCAAAAGAGGAGATCAAGCAGATCGCAATTGACGGAGCTGCTTTATTAAAGAAGTTAGCCGATGAGGTAAAAGGAAATATCCGTTTTGAATACAGTCCGGAAAGCTTCCATGGAACAGAAGTTGATTATGCGGTAGAAGTATGTAATGCTGTTTTGGATGTATGGCAGCCGACTGCTGATAAGAAAGCAATCATCAATATTCCATCGACAGTAGAAAATGCGATGCCTCATGTTTTTGCAAGCCAGATCGAATATGTCAGCAAGCATTTGAAATATCGTGACAATGTCGTATTATCACTCCATCCACACAACGACCGTGGTACCGGCGTGGCTACAGCAGAACTTGGTGTGTTAGCAGGAGCTGACCGCTTAGAGGGTACATTGTTCGGAAATGGTGAGCGTACCGGTAACTTAGATATTGTAACGGTTGCAATGAATTTGCATTCTCATGGTGTGGATTCTAAGTTAAACTTTACAAATATGCAGCAGATCAAAGAAACGTATGAACGCTTAACCGGTATGCAGGTTTCTATGCGTGAACCATATGCGGGCGAGTTAGTATTTACTGCATTCTCAGGTTCTCATCAGGATGCGATCTCAAAGGGCATGACACACCGCGAAGAGACAGGCGAGTACAAATGGACAGTACCATATCTGCCGATCGATCCTGTGGATGTCGGAAGAACATACGATTCCGATGTGATCCGTATCAACAGCCAGTCAGGAAAAGGTGGCGTAGCATATGTCTTAAAGCACAACTTTGGTCTTGTATTGCCTGACAAGATGCGTGAGGAAGTCGGTTATCTGATGAAAGGCGTATCAGATCATGAACATGCCGAGCTTAGCCCGCAGGAAATGTTAGATGTCTTTAAGAAAAAGTATTGCAATCCTAAGAAGACATTTGAGATCGTTGAAGCACATTTTGAGCAGAAAGACGGTATTGTGGCGAAAGTGACGATCCGGCAGGACGGTGTTAAGGAAGTTGTGGAAGCAAAAGGAAACGGCCGTATCAATGCAGTCAACAACGCTGTGAAGAAATATTTTGATATCAGCTATACACTGGATGAATACGAAGAGCATTCATTGTCAAAGAAATCAGATGCACAGGCAATTGCTTATGTAGGTATTACACAGGACGAGAAGAAGCTTTACTGGGGTGCAGGTATTCATGAGGATATTATTACCGCATCGATTGAAGCATTAGAGCATGCAGTTAACGTAATGCTTGACCAGAAAAAAGACCGGATCCGTTAAATGGTATAAAATGTCATTGTATATCAAAAATCCGTCTCGAAAATTTTCAATCAGAAGATTTCGGGAATACATAAAAAAGAGTGGAGGCACAACGTGAAAGATATAAACAGTCTGATAGCACAATTAGTACAATATGGTAAAGAGAAGGGATTAGTTGCAAAAGAAGACGAGATCTATACGATCAATCGTCTGTTAGAGATCCTGCATCTTGACGAATACAAAGAAACTGTATGTGAAGAGGAGATGAAACTCGAAGATATTTTAGCACAGATCATGGACTGGGCTTATGAAAATGGCGTAATGCAGGAAAACAGCGTGGTATATCGTGATCTTTTTGATACTAAGCTGATGGGAGCTTTGGTTCCTGCACCAAGTGTTGTGATCAAAAAGTTCCGGGAGCTTTATAAAGAATCACCAAAGAAGGCAACTGATTTTTATTATGACTTCAGTTGCAATACAGATTATATCCGCCGTTACCGTATTGCAAAAGACCGTAAGTGGAAAGCCGAGACAGAGTATGGCACTTTAGATATCACGATCAATCTGTCAAAGCCTGAGAAAGATCCAAAAGCGATCGCTGCAGCGAAAAATGCAAAGCAGAGTGCTTATCCAAAATGTCTGTTGTGTAAAGAAAATGAAGGATATGCGGGACGTATCGATCATCCTGCCAGACAGTCACATCGTATTATGCCGGTTGAGATTGACGGAAAGCCATGGGGATTTCAATATTCGCCATACGTATATTACAATGAGCATTGCATCTTATTTAACAAAGAGCATACACCAATGAAGATTGACGAATCTGCATTTCGTAAGCTGTTAGACTTTATTCGTCAGTTTCCGCATTATTTTATCGGCTCGAATGCCGATTTGCCGATCGTAGGAGGATCGATCCTTGCCCATGAGCATTTTCAGGGTGGACATTATGAATTTGCAATGGAACGTGCCGGTATCAAAAAAGAGATTACGATTCCGGGCTTTGAACAGATCGAAGCCGGTATTGTCAATTGGCCGATGTCCGTGATCCGAATCCGTCATACAGATGCCGGTCTTTTGGTGAAAGCAGCTTCTCATATTTTGGAAAGCTGGAGAAAGTATACCGATGAGGATTTCTTTATCTATGCACAGACAGATGGAGAGCCGCACAATACGATCACACCGATCGCACGTATGCGCGACGGCAAATATGAGTTTGATCTGGTTTTAAGAAATAATATTACAACCAAAAAACATCCACTCGGCGTATTTCATCCGCATCAGGAGCTTCATCATATCAAGAAAGAAAACATTGGCCTGATCGAAGTAATGGGCCTTGCCGTGCTTCCGGCACGTTTGAAAAATGAGATGAAGCGTTTGGGAGAATTTATTGTGGCAGGAAAAGACATCAGCAGTGATGAAGAACTTGCAAAGCATGCAGACTGGGTAGAAACTTTTATCGGCAGTTATGATTCTGTAACACAAGAGAATGTAGAAGAAATTTTGCAAAAAGAGATCGGAGAAGTCTTTAAGAAAGTATTAGAGCATGCCGGTGTTTATAAAAATACAAAACAGGGTATGGAAGGCTTTATGAGGTTTATCTCCGGTCTATAATAAAAGAGTCTGTGTGAGGAATCCTTTAAGCAAGATAAAAAATATGAATTCTTTATTAGATTTTTTCAAACAGTATTGCCAGAAAAAAAGAACTGTGATAGATTGTAAAACGTTGTATAGGAGAAAAGTGGGGGCATTTTGAAAGGATATTTTGGATGAGATATGTAGGGATAATGGATGTTGCAGCGGGAATGAAAGTTGCTAAAGCAATCTTGAATGAAAAGGGCGATATTTTAGTTCATGCTAATGTTATGTTGACAGAGCCGCTGATTCAGCAGATGCGAAAAAGGAAATTGACAGGAATTTATATCGAAGATGCTTTATCCGAAGATATTTTCCTAGAAGAGCTGATCAGTGAAGATACCGAGCGTAAGGCAGTCAAAGCGTTGCAAAATTTAGATATTGATGCAGCGATGGATGTAGCAGAGCTGATCGTCGATGAGATTACGGATATGTCAGAGATCAGTCTGGATATGTCAAGTCTCCGTTCCAAATCAAACTCTACATACGAACATTCTATTGATGTTTCAATCTATGCAGTTATGATCGGGATCGGTATGGGAATGCGAAAAGGCCTTCTAAAAGAATTGGCAGTTTCGGCATTACTTCATGATATCGGTAAATTGCAAATACCGACAAAGCTGTTACATAAACCGGGTAAATTAACGCCGGAAGAGTACGAAGAGATGAAGAAACACTCTGAGTATGGATACGAATTGTTAAAAGACAATGTGATGATGACTTCCAAGATCAAAATGGGTGTATATATGCACCATGAAAATGTGGATGGTACAGGATATCCGTTAGGACTCGAAGGTGACCAGATTTATCTTTTCGCGAAGATTATACATATTGCAGATGTTTATGATGCACTATGCAGTAAACGAAGTTACAAAAAAGCACAGCTGCCAACAGCTTCGGTAGATTTTTTGATGCAGCGTTCCGGTACGATGTTCCAGCCGGGGATAGTTCGTATTTTCCTGGATTGTATTCCTTTATATCCAAAAGGACGTACTGTTATTTTAAATAACAACGAAAAGGCAATCGTAGTAGAAAATAAACAATTTCATACAGCAAGACCTGTGGTTCGTTACTTTGATGGCGTTACCGTTGATCTGTCAGACGAAGAAAATGACGATCTTGAGATTGTTGGAATTATGGGATAACAGAATATAGAATAGAAAAAGAAAAACAGCGTGTCGGACAGCATATTCTGCTTTATGCGGAAAGTGAGTCTGCATGCTGTTTTTGACAATATATTGATGTTATATTTTTAGTTGTATCTTCTATAAAAATCTGTTAAAATTCTTTTTATAAAATTGGGGAAATACTTATATATCAGTGTTGCTTGAAGGTGCTTGAATTGTATTTTCCTGAAAACTAATAAAAAAGAAGAAAAGAGGAAAAATAGAACTATGTATCGGAAGGAAAGGAAATGGATTTGTATCATATTAGTCTTTTGTATGGTCATCTCTACGATGGGCTTTGATCAGGCTGCCTTTGATTCTTTCTTTCAGAATACGACAATAGAAGATTGTGCACATATCAACGGAAAGTCCTTAACCCTGCGGGATAAAAACAATGATCTGTGTCTGGTTGATCTTTTTGGCTTAAAAAAGACAGGTGAAAACATTGCACAGGAAGCAAGGCATTTGAAAAATGCTTCCGGTACAGAAGTTTTCTTTGGTACATTGTTCTTTTGTAACATACTCCTTTGGAAAGGAAAGTTTCTGCGCAAACTCCGGGTTACAGACAGCGTGGAAACGACAATGATGCATTGTATCATACGATACATCCATGAACGAGGGGAATATAAGTCAGTCTGCCTTTTGTAATTGAAAACATTGCAAAGCAGGGAGGTAGAATATGACCACAATTATATTAGTTATCATAGGTATTTTAGCAGTTGGCCTGGCTGTATTCAGCTGGAGATTTGAAAATTGCGGCACGGTGGATACGCAGCAGACAGAAAGCGTTCAGCCGGAAGATACAGAACAAAAGGTATCAGAAAAATAATGTTTTGCTGGCGATATTCTTATATGGTATGACACAGAAAAGAGGGCTAAAATGAGAAAAACAAAAATAATTTGTACATTAGGACCTGCAACGAATGAAGATAGAGTTTTAAAGCAGCTAATGTTAGAAGGAATGAATGTAGCAAGAATTAATTTCTCACATGGTACAATGGAAGAACATTTAGAAACGATCAACCGAGTAAAGAAGATGAGGGAAGAGCTGAATCTTCCGGTAGCAGTTCTTCTGGATACCAGTGGTCCTGAGATCCGTCTGGGTAACTTTGAACAGGAAAAAGTAACTTTGGAACAGGGAAAAGAATTTGTTCTTACCACAAAAGATGTTGTCGGAACGAAAGATATGGTATCGATCACATATAAGAAATTAATGCAGGATGTCAAAGAGGGCATGAAAATTTTGTTAGATGATGGTCTGATCGAAATGAGTGTCCTGAAGGTGACAGATCAGGATATTGTCTGCCGTGTTGAGAATGGCGGTGTCATTTCTTCGCATAAAGGCGTAAATGTACCGGGAGCAGAGATTTCTATGAAGTACATTAGTCCAAAAGACAAAGAAGATATTACTTTTGGAGCAAAACAGGGAATTGATTTTGTTGCCGCTTCTTTTGTACGCAGTGCACATGATGTGATGGATCTGCGAAATCTGTTAAAGGAAAACGGACATGAAGAGATCAAGATCATTGCTAAGATTGAAAACCGTCAGGGAATCGAACATATCGATGAGATCTTAGAAGCATCAGATGGTGTTATGGTTGCAAGAGGTGATATGGGGGTTGAGATCCCGTTATATGAACTCCCTCCGATCCAGAAAAAGATAATCAAAAAGACATTGGAAAAAGGAAAGATCGCGATCACGGCAACACAGATGTTAGATTCCATGATGAAGAATCCGCGACCGACCAGGGCGGAGACGACAGATGTAGCAAATGCGATCTATGATGGAACAAGTGCGATCATGCTGTCCGGTGAAACGGCAGCAGGAAAATATCCGGTGGAAGCATTGAAAACGATGGTTGAGATTGCACAATATACCGAGCAGGACATTGACTATGAGAAAAGATTCCGTTCGATGGAGAAGAATAGCAATCCGGATGTGACGGATGCTATTTCGCATGCTACATGTATGACAGCAATTGATATTGAAGCACCGGTTATCATTACGGTTACAAAGTCAGGAAGAACTGCAAGAATGATTTCAAAATATCGTCCTGACTGTCCGATCATAGGCTGTACACCGGCATTACGATCGTATTATCAGATGAGTCTGTCATGGGGAGTGCATCCCGTTTTGATCGCGGAAGCTACAGACACAGAAGAGTTATTTCTTCATGCAATGTATCAGACGAAGAAAAAAGGATATATCAAAAAGGATGATTTTGCTGTAATTACAGCAGGTGTGCCGGTTGGCATATCCGGGGCTACGAATCTGGTTCGTGTGGAGAAATGTGTGTAATGATACAAAGTTTTTGAATTCTGTATCATTGCTAAAAAATAGCACAAACAAATTTATAAAACAAAGATTCTGACAAGAATCAATTACACTAAAAAAACGGTCGCTTCTTCTCTCGCAAAATAGAAGCGGCCGCTTTTTTACTATATAGGAAAATGCTCGTACAGTAGCGGTACACATAGCAAAGCGCTGGCTTTGCACTTTTTTATATGGCACTTGTTTAATCTTCGCTTTTTTCCCGGTAGATCTTTTTGTATACTTCATCGATCTTTGCTTCATCCAATGTTGTGTCTAAGAAAAATTCAACAGCATATAATGCCTGTGCAACTAACATTTCCAAACCGTTTACACCGGTCATTCCAAGTGATTTCGCCTGCGCGACAAGTTTAGTCTCTAATGGATTATAAATAACATCTGCTACTGCAGTACATTTTGGAAATTTTGTTAAGTCAACCGGGCTTGCGTCACATTTTGGATACATACCAACCGGACTTGCATTTGCGATAAATTCTGCATCGGTGTGATTTGCAAAGCATTCTTCATATGTGATCGCACCTTCTGTCGGAACGATATCAACGATCACGACTTCTTTTGCCCCCATTTTCTTTAAGACGGCCACTACTGCTTTTGAAGCACCACCGGCACCTAATACCACACATTTTTTGCCTTCAATGGAAATGTCATGCTTCTTTAACATATACATAAAGCCGGAAAAGTCTGTATTATGTCCGCAAAGCTTTCCGTCCTTATTGACAATTGTATTGACTGCACCGATCGCTTTAGCATTCTCGTCAATCTCATCGAGATATGGGATAACGTCCTGCTTATAAGGAATCGTTACATTGATTGCATTAAAAGCGTGTTTCTCCATAAATGTCTTAAATTCTTCTTTGGTTAAAGGACAAAGATCATAAGTATAATCTGCTAACATTTCATGAATATCCTTTGAATAACTATGTCCTAATTTTTCTCCGATCAATCCGTAATTCATAATAATATATTCCTCCGTTTCGAATGGGTTTTGAACCATGTATTCCCCGTTTATCTTATCCTATTTTGCATCTATATACAAGACAATGTATACAAAAAAACAAAGATCGTACATTTGCACAGAATGGAACGTTGTATGCCGGCAAAAAGTCAAAAATAGCTTGCCGGTAAAAGCGAAAGATAGTAGGAATAGTTTTTGAACTTGTTAATATAAATGAAGTATGGGAGGTGAAAAAAGGTGGACAAAATAGAAAGTATCATGCGTATTCTGCCTCAGTCTGTCCGTGAGATTTTTTGTCATGCAGAAATTGCAATGGAAAAATTGCAAGAGATCCGCTTGCGAGTGGAAGAACCTTTATGCGTTTTATATGAAGGGAAAGAGTTCTTTGTCAACCATGCAGGCAGAATGCAGGGAGGAATACAGGGGACATATCTTGTGAGTGCAAAAGACATCCGTGAAACGATGGAATATATCAGCAGTTATTCGCTCTATGCATTTGAAGAAGAGATGCGTCAGGGGTATATTACAGTTCGTGGCGGGCACAGAGTCGGAGTAGCAGGAAGAGCGATCGGAGAGAAAGGAAGTGTGAAGAACTTAAAAAATATTTCTTTTTTAAATATTCGTCTTGCACATGAAGTCAAGGGGTGTGCTGATATTGTACTTCCGTATATGCGGTGTCAGGACCGGATTCATCATACGCTTTTAATCTCTCCGCCAAGGTGTGGAAAGACAACATTGCTTCGTGATCTGATACGACAGTTGTCGGACGGAGAAAATAATTATGATGGAATGAATGTCGGTGTCGTTGATGAAAGGTCAGAGATCGGAGCCTGTTATATGGGGAAGCCGCAAAATGATCTTGGATGCCGTACCGATGTGTTAGATGGCTGCCCGAAAGTAGAAGGAATGATGATGTTAGTACGGTCAATGGCTCCACAGGTTATTGCAGTCGACGAGATTGGTTCAAGGGCAGATGTAGAGGCGATGGCTTATGTGATGAATTGCGGGATCCGGCTTTTGGCAACCGTGCATGGTAACTCGATTGAAGATCTTCAAAACAAGCCGGTGCTTGGCAGAATGATCCGTGAGAGGATGTTTGAGAGGTATGTGCTTTTAGAAGCCGGTTGTATCGGTGTGATCCGTAAGATCTTTGACGAGAGAGGATGCGTGCTATATGCAGGAGAACGCAGCCGCACGACAGGAGGCTTGTATGCATGCTAAAGATTGCAGGAGTATTGTTGATACTTACAGGATGTACCGGAGTGGGCTTGTATACTGCTATGCGTTATCTGATCCGCATTCATCTGTTAGAAGAAATAGAACAGGCAATGCAATTTATCTATAGTGAAATAGAGTATGCAGCATGCGATATGGTTGAGATCATGCATATGCTTGCAGCAAGAAGCAATGCCTGCCGGATGTTCTGGTGCAGGATGGAAGAAGCTCTTTTGTCCTGCGAGGGCAAACTTTTTTATCAGAACTGGAAAGAACATATTACCGGTATCGAAGGATATTCCTGTCTGAAAACAGAAGAACTTTTGCTGTTACAGGAATTGGGAAAAAACCTTGGCAATATGAACCGGGATGCACAGTTACATACGATCCGTCTTTTTTTGGAACGATTGCATGCGATATTGTTACAGGCAAAAGGCGAATACCGGGAAAAAAGAAAGATCAGTGGGATCGTTGGAATTACGGCAGGTATTTTTATTTCGGTTCTACTTGTGTAGAAAAAGAAAGGCTTATAGGAAAATGACGATCAATTTAATCTTTAAGATTGCAGCAGTAGGTATTTTGGTTTCGGTTCTTGGACAGGTTTTAAAGCATTCCGGGAGAGATGAGCAGGCTTTTTTAGTCAGCCTGGCAGGACTGATCATGGTGCTTTTATGGGTGATACCATATATTTTGGACCTTTTTAGGACAATACAGTCTCTTTTTGAATTGTAAAAAGAATAGGAGATATAATGATCAAAGTAGCGATAATCGGAGTTATGGCAGCTCTTTTAGTGATCCCGTTAAAAAGAGAAAAAGGTGAGATTGGCTTGTTAGTCATCTTAGCAGCCTGCCTGCTGATTCTGTCATTATCTCTTGACCGTATCAGAGAAATACTTGATGGAGTCAGAACGATGAAGAACTTATTAGGAAAAGGTTCTGTTTATATCGGGATTTTATTAAAGATGATCGGTATTACATATGTAGCGGAATTTTCCTCAAATCTTTGTGCGGATGCCGGGTATCATGCTGTTGCCGATCAGATAGAGTTTTATGGAAAGATCATGATCATGGCGGTAAGTCTGCCAATCTTATTGACCTTAGTGGACACAATCGCAACTATTTAAGAAAGGGAAAGCAATGGAACAGACTGACGAGCTTTTTGGGGAAATATCCTGCGATGAGATCCAGTCAATGATGGATCAGATGCTAGGACAGAATACCTTTTCATTTTCCGGTTATATTGATCAGATTTTGCAAGGAAATCTTCCTTTTTCCGTGCAGGATACGCTACAGACGATATTGCGTGGATTTGCCGCAAATATCGCACAGGAAAAGAAAATGTATATGTATCTGGTATTGATTGCCCTGCTTGGAGCAATTCTTGGAAACTTTGCCGGACTGATGCAGGGCGGACAAGTCGCGGAAGTCGCATTTTATGCGGTATATCTGCTCTTTTTTTCTGTGCTTTTAACTGCATTTACAAGCATAGCACAGATCGCTCAGGCGACATTGGAAAGTTTGTTTGATTTTGTGCGTGTTCTGGTTCCCTCGTTCTTTTCAGCAATGGTATTTTCACAGGGAAGTGCAGGGACAGAAGTTTATTATCAGTTTACATTATGTATGATTGCAGTTGTCGATTGTGTTTTAGTGAAGTTTGCACTTCCGGCAATCCATATCTATTTTCTGTTACAGGTAGCTAACCAGATCTCTCCACAGGATATGTTTTCCAAAATGGCAGATCTGATCCATGATGCCGTGCGTTTTGTGATGAAAGCAATGTTTGGCATTATGATGGGGATTAATGTGATACAGGGAATGATCGTTCCGCTTACGACCAAATTAGAACAGTCGGCATTTCTGAAAATGGCAGGAGCCATCCCGGGAGTCGGAAATACTGTCAGCAGCGTTGCCGGTACCATGCTTTGTGCCGGAGCTCTTGTAAAAAATGCGATCGGTGCTGTCGGAGTGATTGCTGTTCTCTTTTGTTGCGGGATACCGCTTCTTCGTCTGTATCTGCACAAATTTTTGTTTCAGATCGTTAATGCCGTGATCCAGCCGGTTGCGGATAAAAGAATTGTGCAATGCATCAGTGCAATGGCTCAGACGGTAGCTTTGCTCGCATATGCTGTTTTTGTCGGCTGCATGATGTTTGTGATATCTATTGCGTTGATGAGTGTGATGACAGGCAACGGCAATTAACAGAGTCACATATTCTTCTAATGCTTTGAAGAAATAGAAAAGTGTGATAACAGATCATGGTAATTAACAGAGTGAAAGTTCTAAGAAGATACCGTTGTAAAAAATCAGGTTGTATTTGTAAAAGTAAAACAAATTACAAAGATAGAAAAATAGTAATAGGAAGGCAGAATGGGTTAAAAGCAATAGAGAAAAGAGGAAAAATATGGCAGAAACTTTGCAAAAAGTGATCCAGAGTGTATTAGTCTACATATTGATCGTTACGGTTTTACGAGGTATTGTGAAAAATCCACGCTATGGGCAGTATTTTCAATTCTTTAGTGGTGTGATCCTGATTCTGATTCTTATCTCTCCTGTATTATCTTTGTTTCGGTCGGAAGATGGCTGGTATCGTTATCTTGAAGAGAATATGCTGCAGCTTGACAGAAACCGGATCGACAGTGAGATGCGGATCGCAGATGGAAAATGGGATGTAAAGTTAAAAGAACAATATCAAAAGGCAATTCAGGAGCAGATCCTTTTTCTTGCTTCAGAAGAGCAGATCACATTGTCTGATCTTACAATCGAACTCAATCAAAAAGAGACCGGGTGGGAGATTCGTAAGATAGAAGGAAGGGCAGAGAATGAAAAGGAAGCATTGCATTTACAAAAAAAGCTTGCAAATGATCTTTCCATCTCCAAAGAGCAGGTGGTGATAAAAGGATGAAAGAAAAGATGGATATCAAACAGCTGATACAAAAGATCGGTGTGACACGTTTTATTGTGATCGTATTGGCAGGGATTGCACTTTTGGTGCTTTCTCTTCCATCAGGTTCTCTGACAGGAAGTGCAACAGCAGATAATGATCAAAAAAGTGTGTCGTCTAAAGATACACAAAAACTTGCATGGGATGCTACAGAACAATACATAAAGATACAGGAAAAAGAAACTGAGAATATCCTTTCGAAAGTACAAGGCATCGGTAAAGTGGATGTTATGATCACATTAGCTTCTTCCGAAGAAAAAGTAACCATGCAGGATAATGATGTATCAAATGATGATACGACACAGACACAAAAAGACGGGGAGTCACAGAACCGGTCGCAATATACATCCAGGTCAGAGAATGTTCTGATCGAGCAGGATGGAACGAAAAGTCCGTATGTTGTGCAGATCAATTCGCCGAAGATAGAGGGGATCTGTGTAGTAGCAAAAGGTGCACAAAACAGCACGATGAAAACGGAAATAATTGAAGCAATACAGGCATTATTTTCAATTGAGGCTCATAAAATTAAAGTAATGAAAATGGAATAAGCTGACTTTCATAAACCGGCACAAAAATCTTTGTTTTCTGCCATACGAGGCAGAAATTTCATATTTGCCGTGCCGGTAAAATGGAGAATGGAGGGTGTCGTGAAGAATGTAGTGAAAAAAAATCAGATCATTATTACTGCACTTGCGATCATGATCGTTGTGGCAGGATATTTAAATTTTACAGGTCAGGAAATTAGTACAAGTGGACTTGTTTCCTCTCAAAAGAATGAAAATGTCATTGCAGATGCTACCGCAACGCCAAAAGAAACTGCAAAAATGAAAAAAGAACAGCAAAAGACACAGGATAGTGCAAAGGCATCATCAAAAAGCAACAAGAAGCAGGTCAGCAAGACAAAGAAAGGAACACGGGATGCAAAAGAGACAACAACCGATATTTCAGCAGAGGATGAAGGAAAAGACGATTATACCGTAACAGATAGCGGAGAAGTGGTTGCTTCCGAAGAAAATCCGGGAGAAGCTGTTATGGTTTCTAACAGCATTGGAAACGATTATTTTTCCTCAGCAAAGCTTGCAAGAGAACAAAGCCGTGCAAAGAACAAAGAGACATTAATGGAGATCATCAACAACAAATCACTGGATGCCAAAGAAAAAAAGACTGCAGTCAACCAGGTGGCAGCGATCACTGATGCAGCGGAAAAAGAAAATGCCGCAGAGTTGATGTTAGAGGCAAAAGGATTTGAAGATGCAGTCGTAAGCATTACCGATGACAGTGCAGATATCGTGATCAATGCCGGTGAACTTACGAGTCAGCAGATTGCCCAGGTACAGGATATCGTAAAGAGAAAGGCAGGAATTGCAGCAGATAAGATTGTAATCACACCTGTCAAAGTGAAGTCAGGAAAATAACATCTGGCTCATTTGAAATTTAAATATTTGATACATAAGAAAATCATGTTCTATTTGACGGAAATGTTGCAAAAGGTATGAAATTTGGTATAATGGATAAGATAACGTGGAAGTTTCATGCTTTCTAAGAACGAAGGAGGTAGCATTGTGAATAAAGAACTCGAACAGGAAGAGATCGTAGTAGAAAAAAAGAGCATCGGAGAAGTAAAGATTGCATCGGAAGTTGTCGCTGTGATCGCAGGTCTTGCAGCCAATGAAGTAGAAGGTGTACATTCTATGGCAGGCAATCTGACCAATGAGATCATCGGTAAGCTTGGCGGAAAGAATATGTCAAAAGGTGTCAAAGTCATTTTATCGGGTGATACGGTTCATGTAGATATGACGATCAACATGATGTATGGCTACAGCATTCCGAAAGTATCAAAGCAGGTACAGGAAAAAGTAAGCCAGCAGATTGAGAACATGACCGGACTTGTCGTGCCGGAAGTGAATGTAAGAATTGCCGGTGTGAATCTTGAAGATTAAAGGAAAGAAAAGGTACAGTTAGAATGACAAGAAAGAGAATACGTGAGAATTTATATATCATGCTGTTTCAGACAAATTTTTATGAAGACAGCGATCATACACAGCAGGCGGAGATTTATCTGGAAGACTTAAGCGATCCGGATGCGACGAAGAAAGCAAAAGCAGAGTTAAAGGATCGTTTTGAACAGGTTCTTTCCCATCTTGAAGAAATTGATAAAAAGATTGAAGAAAAGTCAAAAGGATGGGTATTATCCCGTATTGCGAAAGTTGATCTGACGATTCTTCGCCTGGCAGTTTTTGAGATGGTATATGATGAACAGGTTCCTGCCGGTGTTGCGATCAATGAAGCAGTAGAACTTTCTAAAAAGTACGGAACAGATAAATCGTATCGTTTTGTCAATGGCATTCTGGCATCAATCGCAAAAGAACTTTCTAAGGAAGAAGAGCAGCATTAAAAAAGAACGGGCAGAAAAGAGTGGCATAAAGTCATACAATAGAAGTTGTGTTGGAGGTTGGCATGGAAGAAGTCAGTACCGTATCCCAGGTAAATATGTACATCAAAAATATGTTTGTTCGCGACTATGCATTACGGCAGCTTAGAGTAAAAGGTGAGATCTCCAATTGCAAATATCATTCTTCCGGACATATTTATTTTACGATCAAGGATCAGTCATCCCAGCTATCCTGTGTGATGTTTGCTACTTATACGAGAGGCCTGACTTTTCGTATGAAAGAAGGACAGAGCGTGATCGTTTCCGGTAATATCAGTGTATATGAACGTGACGGAAAGTATCAGATGTATGCGATGTCTGTTACACAGGACGGAGTGGGAAAACTATATGAAGAATATGAAAAACTCAAAAAGCGCCTCTTAGCAGAGGGGCTTTTTGATGACAGCAAAAAAAAGAAGATCCCTCGTTTTGCACAAAAGATCGGTGTAGTGACGGCACAGACCGGAGCGGTGATCCAGGATATCCGTAACGTATCGAATCGAAGGAATCCGTATGTACAGATCATCCTGTATCCGGCTAAAGTACAGGGAAAAGATGCACATCAGACGATCATAAAAGGCTTACAATATTTTGAAAAGACCGATGTTGATATCGTGATCATCGGACGTGGCGGCGGATCGATCGAAGATCTTTGGGAGTTTAATCAGGAAGAGCTAGCTTATGCGATCGCTGCCTGTACGAAACCGGTTATTTCTGCAGTAGGACATGAGACAGATACCACGATAGCGGATTATGCAGCGGATCTGCGTGCACCAACGCCATCGGCTGCTGCGGAACTTGCAGTTTTTTCATATCGCGATTATGAGATCGCTTTGCAGGAATACCGCTATACATTGAACCGGTATATGGAGAATGTATTACAGATAAAAAGGTTACAATTAAAGCAGTATGAGACAGTATTAAGCCATGCAAGTCCAAAAGATCTCATTGCACAAAGAAGGCTTTTTCTTGCGGAATGTGCAGATAGAATGACCTATCTGATCGAACAAAAGATTCTGTCGGCAAAACACCAGCTTGCCCTATATGCAGAAGAGTTAAAAGGCCTGTCACCTTTACAAAAATTACAGGATGGTTATTCTTATGTGGAAAACGCACAAGGGAAAAATGTCAATCAGGTCAAAAATCTTACAAAAGGAGAGATCCTGACGGTAAAAATGACAGATGGACAAGCAAAAGTAAGCGTCGAGGAGATCATATATTCAGATTAAAGGAGAATGCTATGCCAAAGAAAATTACAATAGAAGAATCATTTGCGTCATTAGATGCGATCATAGAGGAATTGCAAAATGGTGATCTGACATTAGAGGAATCTTTTCAGAAGTATGAAGAGGGCATGAAATTGATCAAAAATTGCAATACAGCGATTGATAAAGTGGAAAAGAAGTTAGAAGTGATTAACGGAGAGGAGAGTGCATCATGAGACAGAGATTAGCAGAGCAGGAGTTTAAGCAGTTATTAAAAGACAAAACGAATAACATAGAAATTCTCTTGCAGGAGCAACTGCCGCAGAATCCATCCTTGCAAAAGACGATCTTTGATGCAATGGAATATAGTGTGATGGCAGGAGGCAAAAGACTTCGACCGCTTTTGATGCAGGAAACCTATCTGTTATTTGGTGGTCAGGAAAGATCGGTGATCTCTTCTTTTATGGCTGCCATGGAAATGATCCACACATACTCTCTGGTACATGATGATCTTCCGGCCATGGATAATGATGCATTCCGACGTGGGAAGAAGACAACACATGCACAATTTGGTGAAGATATGGGAATTCTTGCCGGAGATGCGTTGCTAAACTTTGCATATGAGACGGCAGTAAACGGTATCCTTTGTGCGAGAAAGAAGGAAGATGCAGTCAGGGCGTTGCAGATCCTTGCTCGCAAAGCAGGTATCTATGGTATGGTAGGCGGACAGGTTGTTGATGTAGAAATGACAGGCAAAAGTTTAAATAAAGAACAGCTTGATTTTATATATCGTTTAAAGACCGGTGCATTGTTAGAAGCTTCCTTTATGGTCGGAGCGGCACTTGCCGGAGCATCGGACGATATGATCCGTGTGTTAGAAGAGACCGGAAAAAATATCGGTTATGCTTTTCAGATTCAGGATGATATCCTGGATATTACAAGCACGACACAGGAGCTTGGGAAACCGGTGCATAGTGATGAGAAGAATGAAAAGAACACTTATGTTGCTGTTTATGGAATGGAACAGGCAAAAGAAGCTGTAGAAGCATATTCGGAAAAAGCATTGACATTCTTAGAGCAGCTGCCGGTACAGAGTGCATTTTTAAATACGCTGGTTTATGCATTGATCAGTCGCAAAAAATAAGGAGATATTTGTTGTGTTTGAGTTACTAGATCTGATAAAAGAACCGAATGATATAAAGAATATAGAAACTGTGCAATATGCGGAACTTGCCAAAGAGATCAGACGCTTTCTTGTGCAGCATATCAGCCGTACCGGTGGGCACCTTGCATCCAATCTCGGTGTTGTAGAGTTGACGATCGCAATGCATCTTTGCAGCACATTTCCGGAAGACAAGATCGTATGGGATGTAGGACATCAGTGTTATACGCATAAACTTTTAACAGGAAGAAAAGAAGAGTTTGATCATTTGCGCCAGTTTGGTGGAATGAGCGGTTTTCCAAAAAGAAATGAAAGTGATTGTGACTGTATTGATACAGGACATAGTTCGACTTCGATCAGTGCAGCGATCGGTCTTGCAAAAGCAAGAGATATCAAAGGTGAGAAGCATAAGGTCTATGCAGTGATCGGGGATGGTGCATTATCCGGTGGAATGGCATATGAGGCTTTGAATAATGCAGCACGTTTGAAATCCAATCTGATCATTGTCCTGAATGACAACCAGATGTCAATTTCCAAAAACGTAGGTGGAATGTCAAGGTATTTAAGCCGGATTCGAACAAATACAAATTATACGGGTTTGAAAGAAGATATCGAAAATGCACTTTCTAAGATGCCTCATATCGGAAACCGTCTGACGGGAAAAATTCGAGGGATCAAAGATCTGATTAAACGTCTTTTTATTCCGGGAATGCTTTTTGAAGACATGGGATTAACCTACATCGGCCCTATTGACGGACATGATATCAAACAGATAAAAGAAGCGCTGGAAAATGCTGCAAAACCAAACAAAGCGGTGATCGTACATGTCTGTACGAAGAAAGGAAAAGGCTATCTGCCGGCACAAAACAATCCGTCTGTTTTTCATGGCGTAGGACCATTTCATGTAAAAGACGGATCTATGCGTGGAGCTGATAAAAAGGCAATAACGTATACGGATATTTTTTCAGACAGCATCATAGAAGAAGCAAAAGAACAGGAAAATATCACTGCGATATCAGCTGCCATGCCTCTTGGAACGGGGTTGACCGCGTTTAGTAAAAAGTATCCGGACCGTTTTTTTGATGTTGGGATCGCTGAAGAACATGCCGTGACATTTGCATCCGGTATGGCAGCAGGCGGTTTACATCCGGTAGTTGCAATCTATTCGACATTTTTACAGCGTGCATATGACCAGATTTTGCATGATGTCTGTCTGGACGGTTTCCCGGTTACCTTTGCAATCGATCGTGCTGGCTTGGTGGGAAGTGATGGAGAAACGCACCAGGGAATCTTTGATATTTCTTTTTTGCGCCATATGCCCAATATGACAGTCATGGCACCTAAGAATACATGGGAATTAAAGGAAATGCTTCATTTTGCACTGCAGACACCGTCACCGACAGCAATCCGTTATCCGAGAGGGGCAGCCTATAGCGGACTGACACAATTTACGGCTCCGATCGAGATGGGAAAGAGCGAATGGGTCTATCGGGAAAAAGAGATTGCATTGCTTGCGGTAGGAAGTATGGTAGAAACAGCAGTAAAAGTCAAAGAATGTTTAGAAGCACTTGGAAAAAAAGTTTCTTTGATCAATGTCCGTTTTGTAAAGCCAATGGATGAGGAAACATTAGAAGAACTGACAAAGGAACACCATCTGATCGTTCCGATGGAAGAAGGCGTTTATGACGGTGGCTTTTGCGAAGCGGTAGCAGCGTGGTATCAGCAATATCACAAGGAAGTACAAGTATTACCGATTGCGTTGCCGAATCAGTTTATAGAGCATGGTTCTGTTGCACAGCTTAAAGAAAAATATCGGATAGACGCAGCGGGAATTGAACAAAAGATCATAGAGGCGATAAAAGAGAGTTGAGGTTTTGCATGAAAGAGCAGAAAAAGAAAGAACGTCTGGATGTCCTTTTGGTAAAAAGGGTATTGGCAGAATCCAGAGAAAAAGCAAAAGCCATTATTATGACAGGAAATGTTTTTGTCAATGACCAGAGAGAAGACAAGGCAGGAAGCACTTTTCCGATAGACTGTAAGATTGAGATCAAGGGCACGCCGATGAAATATGTCAGCCGTGGTGGATATAAGTTAGAAAAAGCAATCGATCTGTGGCAGGTACCGCTTCAGGATAAGATCTGCATGGATGTCGGTTCTTCAACAGGTGGTTTTACGGATTGTATGTTACAAAACGGTGCCTCCAAGGTCTATGCAATCGATGTTGGAACAAACCAGCTTGCGTGGAAACTCAGACAGGATGACCGTGTTGTTTCAATGGAAAAGACAAATATCCGTTATGTGACACACGAAATTGTGACGCAGGATGTTGATTTTTCTTCGATCGATGTAGCCTTTATTTCGTTAAAAAAAGTCCTGATCCCGGTAAGAAATCTTCTTGGCGACAACGGACAGGTTGTGGCATTAGTAAAACCGCAATTTGAAGCAGGACGTGAAAAAGTCGGAAAAAAAGGTGTTGTACGTGATCAGAAAGTACATCTTGAAGTGGTGCAGGAGATCATGACATTTGCACTCAGTATTGGATTTTCTATCTTAGAATTAAGCTTTTCACCGATCAAAGGACCGGAAGGAAATATAGAATATCTGCTGTATTTACAAAAAGATGCAAAGAAAGTGCAATGGATCCGGGAGCAGGAAGGCATCGTTGAAACAGAACATGGCAGCCATCCGACAGAAGAAATGCTTACAATTGCACAAAAAGAGTGGGAAGAAAACTATAGCGGACTTGCTAAAAGTATCGTAGCGGATGCACATGGTAATCTGGATTGATCTGTTTAAAAAATTGCCAATTTTAATATAAAGCTTGGGTCAATATAAGTATAATAAAGCATGGATCATGGTTCTATGAAACAGGAAAAATAAGTTCTATATGAAATCATATGGAGGAAGAAAATGAAGCGATTTTGTATTATTACCAATACAGATAAGGGCGAAAATGCACAAATGGTTCAGCATATCGTTCACTTTTTAGAAGAAAAAGACTGCTTTTGTTCTGTAATGGAAAACAAATTATGGTTAGCCGGTAATATCCGTCATTTTACAGATGTGACAAAGCTTTCTGATCAGCTGGATTGTGTGATCGTTCTGGGTGGAGACGGAACGATGATTCAGGCTGCGATCGATCTGGTACATAAGGATTTGCCGATCCTTGGTGTAAATACGGGAACGCTTGGTTTTTTAACGGAAGTAGAACAAAATTATATTGATGCTGCATTAACGCGTCTGATTCAGGGGGACTATACGATCGAGAGTCGTATTATGCTAAAAGAATGTAAGATGTTTTATAAGCCCGATAGTGTATCATCCTGTTATGCATTAAATGATATGGTTATCTCAAAGCGTGGAAACTGTCGTTTGATCACGGTAAAAGTCTGTGTCAACGGAGAACTTGCTGATGTATATCGTGCAGACGGTCTGATCATTTCGACACCAACAGGCTCGACCGGTTATAATCTTTCTGCAGGAGGACCTGTTATGGCACCGAATATCCATGCCATGGTTGTAACACCGATATGTGCACATTCCCTGAACAAAAGAAGTCTTGTACTTGATGGAAGTGACAGGATCACACTGGAGATTGGGCAGACGAAAGATGTGACAAAAGATCTGGCAGTGCTGATCGCAGATGGCAGAAATGTAGGAGATTTACAGACAGGCGATGTTCTTGAGATTCAGGTACCAAAAGCAGATACCAAGATCATCAAGTTATCCGGAATGGATTTTTACGAAAAAATGCGTGAAAAACTAAATGGTGAAGTATAATACGGAAAAGAGGAGAAGGCATGAAGAATGAGCGACGAGCAAAGATCATTGAATTGATCGGACAATATCCGATTGAAACGCAGGAAGAGCTTGCAGAGAGACTGGAAAAATCGGGTTTTCCCGTGACGCAGGCAACCATATCGCGTGATATCAGAGAGTTAAAGCTGACAAAAGTATCGGTTGATGGAGTTCACCAGAAGTACACTTTATTACAGGAGAAAGAAACAAATCTTGCACATAAATATATCCGTGTTCTTCAGGACGGCTATCTTTCAATGGATCAGGCAGAAAATTTATTGGTGATAAAGACGATTTCAGGAATGGCAATGGCAGTAGCAGCAGCGATCGACAACTTAGAGGTTCCGGGCGTGGTAGGATGCATTGCCGGAGATGACACCGTGATGTGTGCAATCCATTCGGTGGGGGAAGTACCTGCAGTCATGGCAAAGATCCAACGTTTATTAAAAGAAGAATAGAAAGGATCACCCCAGGAAGATGTTAGGAAGCTGCGCTTCGATAAAGTTTTTCTAAAATAGATTGACATTTTACAGACAGCCTACTATACTAAATTAAGATTTATCTGGGGAGCTGGTATGGCTGAGAGGGATTGTGATCCGACCCAAAACCTGATGCGGGTAATGCCGTCGTAGGGAGTATAATGCAGACTAAGAGAATGATAGTCTCCGGATATTTTGGATATCCGGAGATTTTTTTGCTGTATAGGAAAATGTTCATACAGTAGCAGTGTATCAACAAGAATTGCCAAAGTAATTCTTATAACGTTTAATATACCATTAAACGTTTGAAAAAGTACTGGCTTTGCAATTTTTAATGTATTTGAAATGGAGGTAATTATGGAATACACAACACAGATGGATGCTGCGAGAAAAGGAATTCAGACGAAAGAACTTCTTCGCGTAGCCGAAAAAGAACATATGGATCCTGCAAAATTAATGGATCTGGTAGCCAAAGGACAGGCAATTATTCCTGCAAACAAATTACATACCTGTATCGATCCAAGCGGAATCGGTAAAGACTTATCAACAAAGATCAATGTGAATCTCGGAACATCCCGTGACTGGACAGATCTTGATATGGAAATGGAAAAGGTAAAGAGTGCCGTAGATATGGGTGCAGAAGCGATCATGGACTTAAGTTCTTTTGGCGATACACAGAAATTCAGAAAGAAATTAACAAGTGAGTGTCCTGCTATTATCGGTACGGTTCCAATCTATGATGCAGTTGTTTATTATCACAAAGCATTGAAAGATATCACAACACAGGAATGGCTTGATATCGTAGAAATGCATGCAAAAGACGGTGTGGACTTTATGACGATCCATTGCGGTATCAACAAAGAAACAGCAAAGAGATTTAAGTCGATGAAACGTTTAACAAATATTGTATCACGCGGCGGTTCGATCATTTTTGCGTGGATGGAAATGACAGGAAACGAAAATCCGTTTTATGAGCATTATGATGAGATCCTTGACATCTGCCAGAAATATGATGTTACAATGAGTCTTGGTGATGCCTGCAGACCGGGCTGCCAGGAAGATGCATCGGATATTTCGCAGATTCAGGAACTGATTACACTCGGAGAGCTTACTAAGAGAGCATGGGAAAAGAATGTACAGGTTATGGTAGAAGGACCGGGACATATGCCGTTAGATCAGATCGAGGCAAACATGAAGATCCAGCAGACAATCTGTCAGGGAGCACCTTTCTATGTATTAGGACCTTTAGTAACCGACATTGCACCGGGTTATGATCATATCACGGCAGCAATCGGTGGTGCGATCGCTGCAACATATGGAGCCGCTTTCTTATGTTATGTAACACCGGCAGAACATTTGCGCCTGCCGGATGTCAATGATGTAAAAGAAGGTATCATCGCATCGAAGATCGCAGCACATGCAGCCGATATTGCAAAGGGAATTCCGGGAGCAAAGGAATGGGATAAAAAGATGAGCCAGGCACGTAAAGAACTTAACTGGGATAAGATGTTCTCGCTTGCGATCGATCCGGAAAAAGCAAGAAATTATCATGAAAGTGCAGCACCGGAAAAAGAAGATACCTGTTCAATGTGTGGTAATTTCTGTGCAGTAAAGAATATGAACCGTATTTTAGATGGAGAGATCGTATCTATTTTTGATGAATAAAAAGGCAAAACCAGCGTTTTGCCTTAGCAAGAATGCTAAAGCATTCTTGTATAAACTCCACCATGCTGTGGCATTGATTGAAAATTGGAAAATGCAACGTCAGCATGCTGTGGTATTGATCGGGATCTGAAAAGACAAAAACTTTCCGGGAAAATCATTTAAGATTTTCCCGGAAAGTTTTTGTCTTTTATAGGAAATTATTTTATTGTGTCGATAAGAAGTTTAATCAAATTCTCCTTTTTTGTGACGACGGAAGAATTCTTTGGTTTCTTTGACAACGACACCATTTAATACAAAGATAGCGATCATATTTGGAATAGCCATTAACCCATTAAAAATATCGGCAATGGTCCATACCGCACTAACGGTCATATATGGTCCGATAAATACAGCAAGAATATAGATCCAACGATAAATCTTAACATGTTTCATATTACCGCCGCTTAAATATTCCAGGCAGCGTTCGCTATAATAATCCCATCCGAGAATCGTTGTAAATGCAAAGAATACAAGACAAAGCATTAAAATAAATGCTGATACTTCACCGGGAAAAGGAAGACCTTTCTGGAATGCATATGTTGTGACAGCAACACCTTCTAAACCTTTTACTTTCCATGCACCGGTCAACACGATAGAAAGACCTGTCAATGTACAGATAACGATCGTGTCGATAAAAGTTCCTGTCATACTGACCAGACCCTGGCGGACAGGTTCGTTTGTCTGAGCAGCAGCAGCGGCGATCGGTGCACTACCAAGACCGGCTTCATTCGAAAAGATACCACGGGCAACACCTTTTTGCATAGCAACAAACATACTTCCGACAACACCGCCGGTAATTGCCTTTGGAGCAAATGCTGCTTTGACAATGACTGCGATTGCAGCAGGTACCTGTGTGATATTTGTAATGATCAGAATTGCTGCAAAAAGGAAATAAATAACAGCCATAAATGGAACGATGATCTGACTGACATTGGCAATACGCTTGATTCCGCCAATCAGTACGGCAGCAACGCAAAATGCGAGGATCAAAGAAGAAATAACTACAGACCAGGAATATTTTCCAAGGAATGGTAAGAGTTTTACGCAATGAAGATCATTAGGATCAAAAAAACCATGGATTGCACTTGAAATTCCGTTTACCTGACTAAAAGTACCAATACCAAAAAGTCCTACACAGACACCGAAAAATGCAAAAAGCTTAGCAAGCCATTTCCATTTCTTTCCCATACCTTGTTCAATATAATAAAAGGGTCCTCCAAGGCTGTGCCCGTCTTTCCCGACAACACGATATTTTACAGCAAGAAGTCCTTCTGAAAATTTAGTTGCCATTCCAAAGAATGCAGCAACGATCATCCAAAAGAGAGCTCCGGGTCCGCCTGTGCCGACAGCAGTTGCAACACCGACAATGTTTCCGGTACCGATCGTTGCGCTTAGGGCTGTACAAAGGGCAGAGAAGCTTGAAATTTCTCCTTCTGCTTCTTCCTCGTTTTTCACCATCCATTTTAGTGCGAGTGGCAGTTTTCGTATCTGAAGAATGCCCAGACGGATCGTAAGCAGGATTCCTCCCGTAAGGATCAGAACCATCAAAGGAACACCCCAGACAAAGTTGTCAATATTGACGAGAATGTTGTTGATTGTTTTCCACATTGTTTTATCCTTCCTATGTACTATTTTTGTGCTGCAAGCAGATGTTTCGCCATATCTTCTGACGGTATCGGCTTTTAAGGTTATAAACACACAATATATACTATATCGTTAATTGTGCATATTTTCAAGTGTTTTGTATAATTGTATACAAAATAAAAAGTGCAATGTCACCACTATACGAGCAATGGTGGATATAGCAATGTGCATACATTGCACTATTTGGCTGCACTAGACAGATCTTATAAAAAGTGATAAAATATAAGGGTTATACGCATACAAATATGTGACAAATGGATAGGAAAAGTTAATAAAATAGTTTTAGAATAGCTGGCAAGCTGTTATAAAACTATTTTATTAATGGAAAGAAAGGAAGAAAAAGCAATGTCAGGACATTCAAAATTTTCAAACATCAAACATAAGAAAGAGAAAAATGATGCAGCTAAAGGAAAGATCTTTACAATCTTGGGACGTGAAATTGCCATTGCTGTAAAAGAGGGCGGAGCAGATCCAAATAACAACAGCAAACTTCGTGATGTGATCGCAAAAGCAAAAGCGAGCAATATGCCAAACGATACGATCGATCGTGGTATTAAAAAAGCAGCAGGAAGTGCTGATTCCGTAAATTATGAAGCAGTAACTTATGAAGGCTATGGACCAAGTGGTACAGCGATTATTGTAAAAGCATTGACAGATAATAAAAACCGTACAGCAAGTAATGTGCGAAATGCCTTCACAAAAGGAAGCGGAAGTGTTGGAACACAGGGCTGTGTATCTTATATGTTTGACGAAAAAGGACAGATCATTATTGATAAAGAAGAATGTGAAATGGAAGCAGATGATCTGATGATGATCGCATTGGATGCGGGCGCAGAAGATTTTGCGGAAGAAGAGGATTCTTTTGAAATCATAACAGCACCGGAAGATTTTTCTACGGTTCATGAAGCATTGGAAAAAGAAGGAATTCCAATGGCAAATGCTGAAGTGACAATGCTTCCGCAGACATATGTAACATTAACAGATGAGAATGATATTCGTCAGCTTAACCGTACATTAGATCTTTTGGATGAGGATGATGATGTACAGGCTGTATATCATAACTGGGATGAGTAGTTCCTTTGCAAGCAGCGTTCTGACTTTTCTGCGAGACATGAATTCTTAAAAATTCATGGATGGGTCAGAAAGAAAAAGTTATCCAATTGGATTTCAAAAAAAGATAGGATTCTATGGAATCTGATAAAAAGATCAGAAAGATTTTTTCTGGCAGGAAACCTGCCAAGAAACATTTTTTTGATCTTTTTCTTATTTTATAGGAAACTATAGTGCGATACAAACGGCTTTTAGATTTTTATATGCCCTGTGGTATCACAATGCTCTTTGGCAAAGAGGCAGGAAACTTTTGTTTAGGAATATTCATTGAAATCTAACACTTGTAATGCTATACTATAAAGTGATTTAGAATGTCAGAAAAATGCCGATATAATAAAAGAGTGCTTTTTTTGAAAGATATAAAAAACAATATGCATTTTGAACATAAAAGTGACAAAGAAAAGTATTAAAGCATAGAATGAAAGTTGTATGTCAAGAAGAACAGACTGCACTATGGGAGGATTAGGATGAGTCAGAAAAGAAAGAATAAAAAATGGAAAGGAAGAAGATGGCATGTTGGAGTTGCTGCATTGTTTGCAATTCTGTTTATTGTTGCCTTTTCGTTCCGATCGGATAAGAGAACGGAAGCCGCGAATAATTATTCATTCCAGAATAGTTCCGGCAGTACGGTCAATGAAGGTGGAACGTTTACGATGCGTCGTTCCAGTGAGCGTTATACACTACTTGGACTGGATTCGACAGATACCTGTCAATGGGTCAGTATGGATACGAATGTCCTGACAGTACGTGCAGGTACCGGTAGCGGTCCCGGAAATGCAACATTGGATGTTGTAGGACCCGGTGAGGTAGCGATCAACGTTACGGTTACCCACGCAGACGGTACATCGGAATTAGTGTCTATGACGATCGATGTCGTATTCTCTATCAATGAATATCTGACAGGTGGAAGTACCAGTGGTGTCTATATGGAAAAAATCTATGCGGAAGATGAGCGTAAGGCATTGTACATGAATTATAATTCTACGCTTTCTCTTGGAGATTCTTCTGCAGATTCTACCCATTTGAAATTAGTATTCGGTAATGCATTAAATGCAGACTGGAGCAGTAGTAACGTCGATGTTGTGGCTTATAATGAAGGTAGTCATTTGTTAAAAGCAACCGGTGCCGGTGTCGCAACGATCACGGTATCGTATACAGAAGGAACGACAACCTATACAGATCAGATGAAGGTTTATGTGCGTCCTACCTTATATGATGAAAACGGCGACGAGATTGCCGGTACGACAAACAGCCCGAACTCTGTAGAAGTCAATAATAAAGATAAGATCGGTATTTCTGTGATTGATGATGCACACCCTGAAATTGCGATCGCCGATAAAGTAACCTGGGTTATTTCAAAAGGTGTCGGTGAACAGGCTGTTTTAGTACGTGATTCATTAGGACACAAAGGAGAAGATGCGGACGAGGCACAGCTTATTTATATCCCTTCTACGAAAGAATACCGTATTGAAGCAAAATCCGGTATTTATAATATTCAGTTTTATGTAAAAGGTACCTATACAACATTTGAAGAGTCAAAGACAAATCCTTCGAGCATTCCGACTGTCAACTTGTCAACAAAGGTTCGATGCAGTTTTGAAGATAAAACAGTTACATTGCCTTTAGGCGGAAGCTATAATCTTGCAGATGCATTTAATATCCCATTAGATGTATTAAAACAGAATTTTACGGCAAGACTGACTGGTACAACAAGCAGTACCTATTTATCATTAGATGAGATTAATATGAAAGTTGATACGATCAAACTTGGTACCGGAACATTGACGGTTACGCCAAATGCCGGAGTTGCCTTATCGGATATTCCGGGATTGACAAGCTATGATCCGATCACGGTTAAGATCACGGTAGGCGATACCTTTAACCTGAATATAGCAAGTACAACAATGTCCGTTGGCGCTTCGCTTGATCTGTATGGAATTATCGGTTCGAATGCTTCTGCGGAAGCTTCGCAATTCGAATGGTCCGTAAGCAGCGAAACGTATCTGACGTTAAATAAGACGGATGGACAGTATGTTACGGTAACTGCTAAGCGTATCACACCGAACAATTCTCCGGCAACGGTTACATTGGCATGGACAGATGAAAGCGGTGCCACAATGGTAGCGTATTGTACGATTACCGTAATTACATCACCGACGGATTTTTCAATCGATCCATCACAATTGGAATTAGAAGTTGGAAAAAGTGAATATCTGACAACAAATCTGACAGGAACACAAAACATCACCTGGATCTCATCGGATCCAAAACTGGTTAAGGTGGATGCCCAGACAGGAAACACGGCAGCAAAAGTAACTGCAACAGATAAGACAGGTTCTGCCGTTATTACGGCGTTTAACGTAGATAATAATGCGTATGCAACCTGCGTCGTTACGGTTACGGCTCCGGTATCTTCAATCCAGATCGCAGTCAGTACCGGTGGAAGTAACTATAAGACGACAGATGATTACGAAACCCCTATTACAACCGGTTTCCTTTTCTTAAAGGCGGTTTATACACCGGATAATGCAACAAATACCGATATGGTATGGAAATCAAGAGACGAAAGTGTTGCTACGATCGATGCGAGCGGTCGTGTTACGATCTTAAAGGAAGGTACCACTCGAATTACAGTTGCTCCTTCGTATAATCCGAATAATGTCAATGCAGAGTGTTATCTGACTGTTACGGACGTGCCGGTTGATAAGATTTCGGTGGATGAAACAGATCTGAAAATGATCAAAGGTGACACTTATGAAGTATTAACAACGCTGACCGGTAAACCGGAAGGATCAACGCCAACCGATACGAAGCTGATCTGGTCATCTTCGAATGAAAATGTTGCGACTGTAGATGATGCCGGTATTATTACCGCAGTCGATGTCGGTACAGCGACGATCATGGTCAGAGCCAATAATCCGACAGCGGATTGTGAGCCTGTGATGATCAATGTTACGGTTAGAAATAAATTGATGACGATCAATTTTGAAAAGACAACAGCAGAAGTGGCTGTGAACAGTACCGCTGATCTGAATGTTATCTTTAATCCGTTAGATAATGTAGAAAAGAAACTTCATGTGCATTCGTCTGACGAAAGTCTGGTAACAGTAACACAGAAGTTAGATGATGATAATAATCCGACACCGGTATTACAGTTGACCGGTCTGAAAGAAGGAATGGCAGTTATTACCTGTTATTCCGATGATTTGAAAGGTTATGCCGGTGGTATTGATAATCCGATATCTTGTATCGTAACGATCACAAAAGAAGTGATTCCGGCAACAGATTTTGCGATCACACCAACGAGTGATACGATCAAAGTAGGTGGTACAACACAGTTGACACCAATCTTTACACCGGAAAATACATCGGATAAGAGTGTAACGTACGTTTCATCTGATGAATCGGTAGCTACGGTATCTGCTGATGGTGTGGTAACCGGTGTAAGAGTCGGTATGGCAGTGGTTCAGTGTACGGCGACAGCAAGCGGTAAGACGGCAAGCTGTTCTATTACTGTAGAACAGGCAGTTACATTGCAATTGACACCAAGCAGCCGTGAACTTGCAAAAGGACACAGTTTTACGATCAAGAAGAAGGTAACACCAAGTACAGCAAATGCCGCTGCAGACTGGAAATCGTCAAACAGTGCGATCGCGAAAGTAACTTCAGCCGGTAAAGTAACCGGTAAGAAGTATGGTTCTGTGAATATTACCTGTACATTGAAAAACTATGATGTCAGTGCAACCTGTCGTGTAAAGGTAGCGAAACTCAGAAGTACCGTTAAGTTGAACAAATCAAGTATCCGGATCAATATCGGTCAGACATATCGATTGAAAAAGACAGTCTGGACAAATGGTTCTAAGAATCCGAAAGTTAAATTTAAATCTAAGAACAAACGAATTGCATCGGTAGGTAAGACATCCGGTAAGATCAAAGGTAAGAGGGTAGGATCTACCGTGATCACGGCAACGACATCAGATTCGGTTCATGCAAAAGCAAAATGTCGTGTCATTGTTATTCGACGTGCAACTTTGATCCGTTTAAATAAAACATATGCAAATTGCTACATAGGAAAGACATTACGATTAAAGGCTTCTATTAAGCCCAAAAATGCTTCGATCAAGAAGGTTAAATGGTATTCTTCTAATCCGAAAGTGGCCAGTGTATTAAGCAATGGTAAAGTGACCGGTATTTCAGAAGGTGAAGTTTATATCACAGCAAAGACAACGGATGGAAGTAATAAAAAGGCAAGATGTTATGTTAAAGTAACAGAGCCGGTTCCGGTTACAAGTATTGTAGTAGCACAGACCAATCTGACAATGAAGAAAGGTGACAGAGCAAAACTTTCTTACACCGTTTTACCGGAAGATACTTCTGATTCGATCAAGATGGCATCGGATAATACCCGAGTTGTCAAAGTATCTAATTCCGGTGTGGTCAAAGCAGTTGGAACAGGTACGGCGACGATCACGATCACTGCAACGAGCGGTGTGACAACAACAGTTACTGTTAATGTCGTATCTTTGAATAAATCATTTGTAAGATTCAGACAGTATGATACAGAGACTTTAATGGTACTGGGAACAAGCGAGACGATCACATGGTATTCTGCGAATACACGAATCGCAACGGTTACGAATGGTAAGATCTTAGGTCGTGGTTTAGGAACAACATATATTTATGCTTACGTCAACGGTTGTAAGATGGCATGCCGGGTACAGGTAGAATCTGTCAATACACCGACACATTAAGCGCACATACAAATATTCATAAAAAAGCAAGAAGGTATTGGAGCAATCCGAAAGATGGTTTATAATAGGATTGTTACAATACCTTTTGTAATATACCCTCATAGGTACAGATGTGAACAAATACAGACCATACTTTACACATACACATTTGATCACAGCACACCAATCCTGCCTTTGGCATCATTTCACGGCATCTCAGGATGAATTTCGTCATCTTGTAAGATACTGGATCCTTTTTTATATTTTTTATCTTTTGGGGCACTGTATCGTCCGTTAAGGATATCTAAGATTTTTTGCTTTTTGCCCTGATTATGGGCGCTCTCATCTGATATAGGGGCAAGGCCAGTCCTGATGTACATTGCTGCTTGGGCTCTCTAAGCCCGTCGCCACTTGCACATTAAAAGGAGTTTTTAGCTTTTAATGTGCTATGTGTGCGCTACGTGGCTTTGCGAAGCGGGAGCGTGCCCTACACAGCAATGCTACTCAGGCTGAGTCGCCCCTATAGTTATGACCCGCGCCCACTGGCAAAAAAGCTATAAAATCCAGATATCCTAACAGGCTGGCGTGTCTTAAAAAAGTAGAAAAATAGCAAAGCATGGCATCTGGCTGGTTGAAGCTGACACAATAAAAAACAGAACTCTATTAAAATATGACATGGAGATCATAGGCTGACACAATAAAAAACAGATCTTATCAAAATATGGTATAGAGATAACAGGCTGACATATAAAAAGCAGAAAGTTATCAAAATATGGCATAAAGGATAGCAGGCTGGCACGGTATGAGGCTTTGTGGGCATATTGCCATGCAGAAGGAAAAAGCTGTGTTTGTTGGAAGATGCAAAAAGAAATGGAGGAAGAAGACGTGATTTTTGATACGCATGCACATTATGATGATGAGGCTTATGAGGAAGATAGAGAGGATATATTGAAGTTGATACGGCAGGATGGTGTCGGTTTGGTTACAGATGTTGGTGCAACGATTGCCTCTACCAAAAAAGCAGTTGCTTTGAGTGAACAATATGACTTTATTTATGCGGCTGTCGGTGTGCATCCCGAAGAGGTGGAAGAACTGACCAATCAGGATATGGACTGGCTTTGCGAACTTGCAAAAAGAGAGAAAGTTGTAGCAATCGGAGAGATTGGGTTAGATTATTACTATGAAGATCCGAAGCGTGATATACAAAAGATATGGTTTCGTAAGCAGCTTGAGGTTGCCAGAAAGACAGGACTTCCGGTTGTGATCCACAGCAGGGATGCAGCACAGGATACGTTAGATATCATAAAGGAAGAGCATGGCGAGCAGATAGGCGGTGTGATCCATTGTTTTTCTTATGGAAAAGAAATGGCACAGATTTATCTGGATATGGGATTTTATCTTGGAATTGGCGGTGTCGTTACTTTTAAGAACGGTAAGAAATTAAAAGAGGTCGTAAAATGTACCCCGGTCGAGCGTATTGTTCTTGAAACGGATGCACCGTATCTGACACCGGAGCCAAACAGGGGAAAGAGAAATGCTTCCCATTATTTAAAGTATGTCGCACAGGAGATTGCGCAGTTAAAAGGAATGACGGCTAAAGAAGTTATTGACGTGACAACGAAAAATGCAAAAGAGATGTATCGCATTTAGACAGGGAGAATAGGAGTCATAGCATGATAGAAAAAGTAGCTGCTGGGTAACAGAAGTGAGAACGCTATAAGAAGAATATAGAAAAAGCAACCGCTGGATAACGTTATAAGAAGAATGAAGAAAAGCAGCTTTGGAGAATAGGAACAGTAAATTCATAGATAAAGCAATTGCTGCTTAACAGAGGTGATAACGCGATAGGCAAAGCACAGTAAAGTTATGAAAAGCAAAACGGCTTCGAGTTAGATAGTAAAATGCAGCAGAGAAGAAAGCTGATAGGATAAGATAACAGGTCTGCAAAAGACAGAAAGGATGTGGCAGATGGCAACATTAGGAATTCCGCAAAATACGATTGAAATATTACAGAAATATAATTTTCGTTTTCAAAAAAAGTTTGGTCAGAATTTTCTGATCGATACACATGTACTTGAAAAGATCATTGAGTCGGCAGGAATTACAAAAGACGATTTTGTGCTGGAGATCGGACCGGGAATCGGAACAATGACGCAGTATCTTTGTGAAAATGCACGTCAGGTCATGGCGGTAGAGATTGATGATAATTTAATCCCGATCTTACAGGATACATTGTCGGCATATGATAATGTTACGGTGGTCAATCAGGACATTTTGAAGTTAGACATTGCAAAAACAGCACAGGAATATAATGATGGTAAACCGATTAAAGTTGTCGCAAATCTGCCATATTATATTACTACACCGATCATTATGGGGCTGTTTGAAAGCCATGTACCTTTAGAAAGCATTACCGTTATGGTGCAAAAAGAGGTGGCTGACCGTATGCAGTCAGATCCCGGATCAAAGGATTACGGTGCACTTTCGTTAGCAGTACAATATTATGCAAAGGCAGAGATTGTTGCGAATGTACCGCCAAACTGCTTTATGCCAAGGCCAAATGTAGGAAGTGCTGTGATCCGACTGACCTGTCATAAGCAGAATCCGATACAGGTGCAGGATGAAAAATTTATGTTTCGTGTTATTCGCGCATCATTTAACCAGCGCAGAAAGACATTGCAAAATGGTCTTGGAAATGATGCGAGTCTGCCTGTTACAAAAGATCAGGCAAAAGAAGCATTAGAGCAGATGGGGCTGGCACCGACGATTCGTGGAGAACGTTTATCGTTAGAGGAATTTGCACGGTTAAGTGATATTTTATCAGCTATGAGAAAAGCCTGAGAAGCTGATGTGATCAGAACACTATAGGAATGGTAACAAAGAAGAAAAGATCCTTATTAAGATAAAAATGAAAAAAATGGCAAATAGTATAGGAGATGACAGGAATGGATATTCGTGGACGTTTAGCAGAGTTCAGAAAGCAGATGGAACAGGAACAAATGGATCTGTATTATGTACCGACAAATGATTTTCATGGATCGGAATATATCAGTGATTATTTTAAAGTCAGAGAGTTTTTATCCGGCTTTGATGGATCTGCAGGTGAATTAGTGATCACACAGCAGGAAGCAGGACTGTGGACAGATGGCAGATACTTTTTACAGGCTAAAAAGCAGTTAGAAGGCAGTGGCATCACATTATATCGTTCCGGTCAGGAAGGTGTGATAAAGCTTAATGATTTCATTTATGAAAAAATGCCGGAAGGCGGAAAACTGGGATGTGACGGACGACTGGTGTCACAGGCATGGGCAGAAGGCATAGTAAGAATGCTTAGCCGCAAGAGTGCAGGATTGGTCACTTCACCAGATATTGCAAATCTTGTCTGGAAAGACAGACCGGAACTGCTCCATCAAAAAGCATGGATATTATCAGAAGATTATGCAGGCGAAAGCCGTCAGAGTAAATTGCAAAAAGTACGCAAATTTATGGAGAAATGGAACGGATCACATTTTATCCTGAATTCGCTTGATGACATTGCGTGGCTTTTAAATATCAGAGGAAATGATATTCCATGTAATCCGGTTGTTTTATCGTATTTGATCGTTGAAAAAGAACAATGTTTTCTTTTTGCGGGAAATAACATTTTCGGTCAGGAGCAAAAGCAGCAATTAGAAGCAGATGGGATTATTTTGCGTGAGTATGATGCGGTATATGATTATGCGAAGAGTTTTCCACAAGGAGATAAGATATTCGCAGATAAACGCACAATAAACCATGAAATTGTGGAAAACTTTCCGAAAAACACAAGAATTGTGGATATGGCAAGTCCGGTTACGTATTGGAAGTCCATTAAAAATGAAACAGAGATTGCTAATGAAAAAGATGCACATATCAAAGATGGAGTTGCTGTGACCCGTTTTATTTACTGGCTAAAGAAAAATATCGGAAAAGAAACGATTACTGAGATTTCAGCGGCACAAAAGCTTGAGGCATTTCGAATGGAAGGACAGCATTACCTTGGACCAAGCTTTGATCCGATCGCAGGCTACGGAGCACATGGTGCGATCGTACATTATTCTGCAACGAAAGAAACCAATGCGGTTTTAAAAGAGCAAAATTTTCTTTTGCTTGATACCGGTGGTCAGTATATGGAAGGAACGACAGATATTACAAGAACGATTCTGCTTGGTAAGCCGACGAAAGAACAGCAGAAATATTATACAGCCGTTCTTCGAGGTAACCTAAATCTTTGCAATGCGATGTTCTTATATGGCTGTTCCGGTGTGGCTCTGGATTATGCAGCGCGCGAACCTTTGTGGGAAATGGGTTGTGATTACAATCATGGCACCGGACATGGTGTTGGTTATCTTTTAAATGTACATGAAGGTAATAATGCATTCCGCTATAGAATCCTTTCAGGCCCCGGCAAAAATCCGGTACTGGAAGCAGGTATGATCACATCGGATGAACCGGGAATCTATCTGGAAGGAAAGTTTGGAATCCGTCTGGAAAATCTGATCCTTTGTGTAAAGAAAGAAAAAAATGAATTTGGTCAGTTTATGGGATTCGAGCCATTGACGTATGTTCCTTTTGACCGTGCAGCGATTGACATATCACAAATGAACCAAAAAGAGATTGCACGCTTGAATGCATATCACCGGGAGGTATACGAAAAGATCAGCCCGTATCTGAATGAAGAAGAAAAAGAGTGGTTGCAAAAAGAGTGCGAACCATTTGCATAAAACTGAAAAAAGAAAGTATGCCATAAGAGAACAAACTACTTGCATTCATTCCTTTTTCCACTGCGGGATTACTTTATAGATCAAGGTTGCATACAGCAGATACAAAAGCAAAGCTGCGATCACGTCTAAGAAAGAATGTTGCTTTAAGAACATTGTAGACAGACAGATCAAAGAGCAAAGCAGCAATGAAGCCGGTCGCAGCCATTTGATCTTTTTGATCCGCGGACTTGTGACCAAGGCTACATGGATCGCTACAGCGTTAAAGACATGAATGCTTGGAAAGACATTTGTATGCGTATCACTATCATAAATAAATTGTACAATATCTGTCAGGATATTTGGATGTGCAAAAGCTTCCGGGCGAAGATTTTGTTCATTAGGAAAAAAGTAATAGATCAACAGGCAGGTTGTCATTCCTGTAATCAAAGTGATCACACAATGATAATAGTCTTCTAAGTGATCTTTTTGAAAATAAAGATATACAATGACAACTAACACATATAAGAACCACAAAACATACGGAATTACAAAAAGTTCATTGAAGGGAATGATATCATCAATAAAACAATGGATCGGTTGAAAAGATACATCATTTCTTGCTTCCAGCCATGTAAAAAAATGCATGTAAACCGGGATATATAATGCAAAAAGAGCATGTTTGTTCTTTTTTAAAAAATTCAATAACATAAAATGTATCCTCTCTGTATCTGTTTTATTAAAGCTTCAAAAATGGATGTACCGGCTTTTCTGATACATCTGCTTCATGGAATAGGAAACTGCTCGTATGGTAGCGGTACACCAGCAAGAATTGCTTTAGCAATTCTTGGAGTGCAAAGCGCCGGCTTTGCACTTTTTTATGGAATAGGAAACTGCTCGTACAGTGGTGGTACACCAACAAGAATTGCTTTAGCAATTCTTGGAGTGCAAAGCGCTGGCTTTGCACTTTTTTATTTTCTGGTCTGTTGATAATTTAAAATATTTTATCTAAGGTGATTGCACGATTACCATTTTGGAGAATGTTTCCAATCTATATTTTTGCGGATATAAGCAAATGTCTTGTCTTCGCCTTCATCGGCAAGCATATGCAAAAGACGTTCCAAAAGTTCTTTTGTATCCTTGTGCAGGATATAATGTGATTTGTTCTTTTCATAATAAGCTAAAGGAAAAGAATCATCGTAATTCTTACGATTGTAGTTTTTGCTTGCTGCGATGCGGTCGCAAAACATTTCCAACACATATCTGGTCGGCATTGGCATTCCTTGCAAGCCCTCATCGGGATTTAAAGTGAAGTCGATCCAGTATTCAAAATGGTGACGATTACGTCCTTTGTGATGAAGCCATGAAGAAGAATATCCCTTTGTTGCTTTTTCACCAAAGTTTGGACTCTTTTTACCGCCTTGGAAATTGCGGACACTATTGATAAATTCGACCGGAGAATATTTCGACCAGTCATGCATGATTCCCTGCTTATAAAGTCCGGCACGAAAACAATAATGACGAACCAGATTCTTATGATGCAGGATCGTTCGTAAATGTCCCCAAAAGTTATACCAAAGACTCATCAAAAAGCCACCTTTCTTTTTGTGGAATAGAAAACTGCTCGTATAGTGGTGTACTCTCGGAATCTTCTGAATGAAAAATTTCGAGAAGGATTTTTGATATACAATG
>OGKR01000325.1_pt1 | contig 53480 bp, 50 predicted proteins | sample 1572431 | NCBI WGS metagenome assembly OGKR01 (sample SAMEA2582079, study PRJEB24529) | metagenome | biome: Human gut stool | place: China | collected 2011 | reverse complement strand
GGTCTTGTAGTTATTGTGGCAAGTGGACAGGTAATTTTAAATATAATTAAAATTACAACTTGACATAATGCTGATAATTAGTTAATATAGTATTTGAACAAAAGTGAAAAGAAGTTAAGGAAACTTGGCTTCTTTTTTTGTGTAAGAAAGAAGCAAAAAAACAACTAAGAATAAGGTTAAAAGCTTAAGGCAAAGAAAAAATATTATGTTCGTATTCGTACATATAAAATGGTAAACGGTAAAAAAGTTTATTCTTCTTGGTCAAAGGTGAAGAGCGTTAAGACGAAATAAAATCACGCAGGGGCGAACATTGTTCGCCTCTTTTTTATGATTAAAAAGTTACAAAAGTGTTACAAATATTAAAATTCGGTATCGCGTTAATTTGCACTTGACAATACCACTGTACCCTTATATAATGTAATCAATGGTGATAATTCCACTTAAATCCCATAGATTTCAAGTAAATCCCATTAAGATTACATCAAAATTCACGAAAGGAGCAGAAGTTATGCGTTTGTTTGTAGGTACTTTAGACGGTTATAAACTTGATTCTAAAGGCAGACTTTCTGTTCCGACTAAGTGGAGAGAACGCCTTGGAAAAGAGTTTTATATGGTAGCTGTTACCGTAAGGGGATGCAAATGCCTTACTCTTTATCCTGTTGAACATTTTGAATCAACATATGATGCAATGCAGCAGGGTACTGAAAATCAGAAATATGATGCCACTACAAGCTTTCTTGATAATGCAGAAGAGGGCGTACTTGATGCCCAAGGCAGATTTACCGTCAACCAAAGGCTTAAGGAAGCTTCTGCTCTTACAAATGAGTCAACAGTTGTATTTAAAGGTAAAGGTGCTGTAATTGAAATTTGGAATACCGACGAGTATGAAAAAATTTATAACACTTATGACCATACACAAGGTATTTATGACTTGATGGATAAAGTCAAGGGGAATGAGCAGTAATGGAATTTGTTCACAAAAGTGTGCTTTTTGATGAAGCAATAAAGGCACTTGATTTAAACAAAAATAAAATTATAGTTGATGGCACGGCAGGCGGCGGAGGCCACAGCGGTGAAATTGCAAAAACCGCTAAAAGAGTTATTTCAATAGACCAAGACCCCGATGCAATAGAAGTTCTTAACGAAAGACTCGGAAATAAAGAAAATGTAACTATCGTTCACGATAATTATTCAAATATAAAAAACATTGTTTCAAATCTTAATATTGATAAAATTGACGGTCTGCTTCTTGATTTAGGAGTAAGTTCGTTTCAACTCGATACTGCCGAGAGGGGATTTTCTTTTCATAAAGATGCCCCGCTTGATATGAGAATGAGTAAAAGCGGACTCAGTGCCTATGATGTTGTAAATAATTACGATGAAAAAGAACTTGCGGATATTATTTACAGATACGGAGAAGAAAAATTTTCACGAAGAATCGCGGCAAATATAGTTAAATCAAGAGAGGAAAAGCCTATTGAAACAACTTTTGAGCTTGTAGATACAATTAAGGCCTCAATGCCGCAAAGGGCGATGAGGGATTCACACCCTGCAAGAAAAACATTTCAGGCTATAAGAATCGAAGTTAATGCGGAACTTGATGTGCTTAAATCAACACTTGAAGACGCATTTGAAATTCTTGCACCGGGTGGCAGAATTGCTGTAATTACTTTCCATTCATTAGAAGATAGAATTGTAAAAGAGCAGTTTTCAAAATGGTGTCAGGGTTGCACCTGTCCAAAGGAATTTCCGGTTTGTGTATGCGGAAATAAGCCGAAAGGCAAAAGTTTTAAATCAATTTCTCCGTCTAAAGAAGAACTTGATGAAAACCCGAGAGCAAGGTCATCACGACTTAGAATTTTTGAGAAATTTTAATTTGAATATATAGGACTATAAAAAACGAGGAGGAGTAAAAAATGACTAATACAGGCGATTTCAGGCGCTATTCATACAGCACGGACGCCGCATATGCCGTGCAGGCGTTTAACTATCAGCGTACTTCGGCAGCTCCGTCTTATGTTCCTACGCCAAAAAAGGATTTTAAGGTTAGAGAAAGAAGCCAAAGAAAAAGCAAAGCCCAACTTCTTCACGAGCAGAAATTGAGCTTAAAAAAAGCTTTGCAAATTTCAGTGGTGGCGGCTTTGTGCCTTACTATGCTTTTTGCAGTGCTTTATACTAATGCCAAAACTAACGAATTAACACACGAAATTTCAGATTTGCAAAAAAATCTTTCTGTTTCACAAAGTGAAAATACACGCCTTAACAGTGAGCTTGACAGCCTTGTGTCAATGAATATGATTGACCAATATGCTGTCGAGAAACTTGGTATGACTAAAATGAAATCCAATCAAATTAAGTATATTGATGTTTCACAATATAAGCAAAAGCGTATGGCTGCGGCACAGGCAATTTTGAATCAAAAGCAGGCGCAATCCAAGGCTGAAAAAAAGCCTGCAGTCAAGTAATAATATATATTATTACAGCGTAAATCTATTATGAGAGTTAAGAATATTTACTTAACTCTCATATGTTATTATTAAATAAGATAACAATTGCGAGGGAGATGATTAAAAGTGAATACATCAAAGAGAATGCTGAAAAGAATTTTGATAATGTCGTTGGTAATCATCTTTCTTATGACAACAACAGCGGTGCGAGTTTTTTATTTAACAATCGTCAGGGGCGAAGAACTTGCACAAAAAGCTGAATCACAGCAGCTTAAGGATGCAGAGATTTCCGCAATGCGCGGAACGATATACGATGCTAACGGAAATGTTCTTGCACAGTCGGCTTCGGTATGGAATGTTTTTATCGACCCGCTGAATATTAAAGACGATGAGGAAAGGCAACTTATCACAAATGAATTTGCCACTCTCTTTAAATATGACGACGAAGCAAAAAAAGATTTTTACGAAAAAACAACTCATCAAAATCATTATGAGTTAGTTGAAAAAAAAGTCGAAAATAACATAAAAGAGAAGCTTTCAAAATTCGTGTCGAAAAATAAACTCGGTGATTGCATAGGAACGGAGCAAACCACCAAAAGATATTACCCTTACGGTTCGCTTGCTTCAAGTGTTATCGGTTTTACCGGTTCTGATGACCAAGGCCTTTCCGGAATAGAAGCTTACTATGACGAAGATTTAACCGGAACAAACGGAAGAATCATTACAGCAAAGGACGCTGTTTCAAACAACATTGCAAACGATTATGAAACAAGTATTGCGGCTTCTGACGGTAATTCGGTTGTCCTTACACTTGACCAAACAATTCAGTATTACCTTGAAAAAGGTTTGAAAGAAACTATGAATGAATATCAGGCAAAGGGTGCTTACGGTGTTGTAATGAACTGTAACACAGGCGCGGTGCTTGCAATGTCATCAATGCCTGATTATGATTGCAATAACCCTTATAAGCTTACATACAGCAAAAATAAAAAAGCTATTAAAAAACTTACCGATAAAACGGCTAAGCAGGAAGCTGAAAGTGCTGCGGTTCAAAATCAGTGGAGAAACTTTACGGTATCGGATACCTATGTTCCGGGTTCTGTTTTCAAAACTTTTGTCGCATCTGCCGCTTTGGAGGAAAATGTTGTAAATTTAAACACAACATATACTTGCACAGGTGCAATCCAAGTTGATAAGTACCGTATGAAATGCCACTATCATCCCGGCCACGGAACAGAAACACTTACACAGGGACTTGAAAATTCGTGTAACCCGTTTTTTATCACAATAGGTCAAAAATTAGGTGTTCATAACTACTTCAAGTATTTTGACGCTTTTGGATTCACGCAGAAAACAAATATAGACCTTCCGGGTGAAGCTTCACCGCAGTATTACAAGGAAGACCAATACGGTATAGTTGAACTTTCATCTGCATCATTTGGTCAAACAAACTCTCTTACTCCTATTCAGGTATGCACCGGCCTTTGCGCTATTGCTAACGGCGGTAAGCTTTTACAGCCTTACCTTGTTTCAAGTATTGTTGATTCAAACGGAAAAACTGTCAAAAAAACTCAAACTAAAAAGATTAGACAGGTAATCAGTTCCGATACATCCAAAAAAATGCGTGCTATGATGAAATCTGTTGTAGATAACGGTACAGGTAAAAACGGTTATGTGGCAGGTTACAGTGTCGGCGGTAAAACGGGTACATCCACTAAGCTTGGTGAATCAAAAGAGGGCGAGGGTGATAAGTACATTGTTTCATTCGCGGCTATTGCTCCGAGTGATGATCCTGAAATTGCAATGCTTATTATTGTTGATGAACCTAATCAGGATTTAGGCGGCGGCGCTCTTTGCGCACCGATTGCGGCTCAAGTTACACAGGAAGCTATGAATGTTCTCGGTATCGAGCCGAAATATGATGAAAAAGAAATGAAAGACCTTTCTAAAGAAACACCTAATGTTGTAGGAGAAAGCCTTGACGATGCAAAAGCTGCTCTTAAGGAAAATAACCTCAACTATGTTGTAATAGGTGATGAGTCAACTGTAACAAGGCAATGCCCATCAGGCGCAGATGCAATTCCTAACGGCGGTACAGTTTATCTTTATACAGATGAAAGCGAAAAGGAAACTGTAAATGTTCCTGATTTTACAGGTCTTACGGTTACGGAAGCTAAAGACCTTGCTTCAAGCAGTTCTTTAAATATTCAAATTTCCGGTAACAGTATGTCGAGCGGTACGGTAGTCGCTTACCGCCAGAGCGAAGAAAAGCAGGCAAAGGTTGAAAAAGGCACAGTTGTTACAGTGACTTTCAAAAATACACAATCAGTTTTAGACTAAAATCAATTTTGATTAAAGATATGGGGTTTTAAAATGAGGCTTAAAGATTTATTAAAGGGAATCAATGTTCAAAATGAATTTGATGATGTTGAAGTTTTGGATGTTACACAGGATTCGCGTCTTGTAAAAGAGGGCTCGCTGTTTATATGTATTAAAGGTGCGGCATTTGACGGCCATTCGGTTGCAAAAGAAATGCTTGATAAAGGTGCTGCTGCGGTAGTAGTTGAACACGATCTCGGAATTGATAAGCAAATTATTGTTGAAAATTCAAGGGCTGTGTATTCACCGATATGTGCAAATTTCTTCGGCAATCCGGCTGATAAATTAAAACTTATAGGTTTAACCGGTACAAACGGTAAAACAACCACAACTTTTCTTATCAAACAAATTCTTGAAAATGTAGGCAAAAAAGTTGGCCTTATAGGAACGGTTCAAAATATGGTGGGTGATGAAATTTATCCTGCAAAATATACAACTCCTGATCCATATGAACTTCAAAAGCTTTTTTCACTTATGGTAAAAGCAGGCTGTGAATATTGTGTTATGGAAGTTTCGTCGCAGGCTCTTGCTCAAGGCAGAGTTAATGGACTTCGTTTTGCACTCGGTGCTTTTACAAATCTTACACAAGACCATCTTGATTATCATAAAACTTGGGAAAACTATTTTGCTTCAAAAAGAATACTTTTTGAAAATTGCGATATTGCAGTTACCAATGCTGATGATGAACACGGCTTGAAAATAATTGAAGGGCTTGAATTTGATAAAGTAGTAACTTATGCTGTCGATACAAATGATGCAACATATACCGCCAAAAATGTCAAGTTTAAAGCAAGCGGCGTTGAATACGAAATAGTATCTAATGATTCTATCGGCAGATGTACTTGCCCGATTCCTGGTAGATTTTCGGTTTATAATTCACTTTGTGCCACAACTTGTGCACTCGCTCTCGGTATTGATTTTGATGATGTGCTTTCAGCTGTATCAAAATCGCAGGGTGTAAAGGGCAGAATTGAAGTTGTGCCAAGCAATAGGGATTTTACAATCATTATTGACTATGCCCATTCACCTGACGGACTTGAAAATATTATTACTTCCCTTAAAGAAATTGCAAAAGGCAGGGTGGTTACACTTTTCGGCTGCGGCGGTGACAGGGATAAAACAAAAAGGCCTAAAATGGGCAAAATTGCCGCTGAACTTTCTGATTACTGCATTGTAACATCAGATAATCCTCGCAGTGAAAATCCAAGCGCAATTATTGATGATATTCTTGTCGGTATGAAAAATATAAAAACTCCTTATAAAGTTATTGAAAATAGGCACGAAGCTATTGAATATGCAATAACTCACGCAAAGAAAGATGATATTATTCTTCTTGCAGGTAAGGGGCATGAAACTTATCAAATCCTGCCAACAGGAACAATTCATTTTGATGAAAGAGAAGTAATTGCCGAAGTACTCGGTAAAATGAATTAAATTATGGAAACTTTAACTTTAAAAGAAATTGCTAATGCACTCGGCACTCAAACAAAGTTTGATACGCAGGTTAATGCTGTTTGCATAGATACAAGAAAAATTACAAAAGGTTGCCTTTTTATTTGCATTAAAGGTGAACGATTTGATGCCCACCAATTTGCAAATGAAGCCTTAAATTTGGGCGCGGCGGCTGTTATGATTAGTGAAGATATTGAAGTGGCAGGGCCTTATGTAAAGGTTGATGATACTGCAAAAGCACTTCTGTCACTTTCTGGATATTATCGTTCAAAATTTGATATTCCCGTTGTGGCACTTACCGGCTCGGTAGGCAAAACTACTACCAAGGAATTTACTCACCTTGTAGTTAATTCGCAGTTTAATGCCATTAAAACACAGGGCAATTTGAATAATGAAATAGGACTTCCGCAAATGCTGTTTCAAATTGACAGCAGTACCGAAGCGGCGGTAATTGAAATGGGTATGAACCATTTTGGCGAAATTCATCGCCTTGTTACAGCAACAAAGCCAACAATTGCGATGATAACAAATATCGGTGTATCGCATATTGAAAATCTCGGTTCAAGGCAGGGCATACTCAAATCAAAGCTTGAAATTCTAGACGGACTTAAAGCAGGTTCACCTTTTATTATAAATTGTGATAACGATATGCTTAAAACGATACTTGATAATGATGAAATTATGCAAAAGTATAATGTAATCACATTCGGTATTGAAAGCGACGCTCAATTTAAGGCGGTTGATATTAAGGAAGAAAACGGTTCAACTTCTTTTGATGTTAAATACTCAACTTCGAAAATCATTGATGAAACCGATGGTCCGACAGTTCAGTTTTCTTTGTGGTCACAGCATATATCAATTCCTACAATAGGTATTCATAATGTTTATAATGCACTTGCGGCTTTCACAGTCGGCATAACTCTCGGTATTGATTCCAAAAAGGCGGCCGGAGCTCTTGCAAACTATGTTCCTGCAGGAATGAGGCAGAAAAGCGTAAATGTCGGCGGTATAATTTCTATTGAAGATTGCTATAACGCAAGTCCCGATTCAATGAACGCGGCAATTAAAACACTTGCTAATGTAAATGCAAATAAAAGAATTGCTGTTTTGGGTGATATGCTTGAACTCGGCGATTTTTCAAAAAAAGCACACTCAGATGTCGGCAAAATGGTTGCCGATAATAATATAGATTACCTTTTGGCTTACGGTGATGACGCAAAGTACATCGTTGACGGTGCTCAGCAAAACGGTATGAAAAATGCCTTTTATTTTGATAATAAAGATGAACTTTCAAACAAACTTTTTGAGCTTGTACACAAGGGTGACGCAGTTATATTTAAAGCGTCAAGAGGTATGAAGCTTGAGGATGTAATAAATAATGTGTACAACAGGTGGGAAAAATAAATGAACAGTACAATTGCTTTAATAATCAGTGTAATAATAGCTTTCGGTGTAACCGCAGGCCTTGGATTTGTAATAATTCCGTGGCTTCGCAAATTAAAATTTGGGCAAACAATTCTTGATATAGGCCCAAGCTGGCATAAATCAAAGCAGGGTACACCTAATATGGGCGGAATTATGTTTATTATCGGCATAGTTCTTTCATTTGGAATTACTGCTTTAATCTATTATCTTTCAGGCGGAGAACTTGAAAGTGATTATTCTTCAATTATGAATGGTCGTGAATTGGTTCTTCTTTTCGGTGGGCTTCTTTTAGCTCTCGGCTGCGGCCTTGTAGGCTTTATTGATGATTTCACTAAAATTAAGCTTAAAAGAAATGAGGGCCTTTCACCAAAGCAAAAAACACTCGGTCAACTTATTGTTACTTTAGGATATATCACTACTCTTTGGGTATCACATAATACAAGCTGGTATATTCCTTTTATCGGTACAGTAAATTTTGAAAAAAATATATTTACGGCAATTGTATTTTGGATTTTATCTCTGTTTATTATATATGGCTGTGTCAATTCGGTTAATCTTACAGACGGTATTGACGGACTTTGCTCAAGTGTAACAACTACCGTTGCAATTGCGTTTATTGTTATAAGCTATATTCAGGGTTTTGCAGGCCTTAATATTTTTGCAGGCGCACTTTTAGGCGGAGTTCTCGGTTTCCTTTGCTGGAATTGGAATCCTGCTAAAACCTTTATGGGTGATACAGGTTCGCTGTTCCTCGGCGGAATGGTTGTAGCTCTCGGTTATCTTTGCAAATGCCCGATTATTCTTCTTCCAATCGGTATTGTTTATGTTTGTGAAACTATGAGTGATATTATCCAAATAGGATATTTTAAAATCACACACGGTAAGCGCATATTCAAAATGGCACCTATTCATCACCATTTTGAAATGTGCGGCTGGAAAGAAAAGAAAATCTGCGTTGTATTCTCAACAGTAAATGCAATCGGCTGTGCAATCGGCGTGCTTCTTCTTTACTTCGGCAATTTTGCAAAATGATTTTATTTTAAATTTTAATTGAAAGGAGTGTTCTTGTGCCAAAAAATGATAACGAGCAATTAGTTGTTAAGCCAAGCAAATGGAAAAATTTTAAAGACACCTATTTTCTTGTCGGCAGTATTGATATTCCGTTTTTGGGGTTAACAATAGCACTTTTAACAATCGGTTTAATAATGCTCTTTTCAGCGTCATATCCGTATGCGTATTATTATAAGGACAGTTCATATTACTATTTTATTCGCCAGCTTATTTTTGCAGTTGGCGGCCTTGTGGGAATGTTTTTCTTTTCAAAACTTAACTATAAGGTACTGAAAGCTTTATATAAAGTCATATTTTTTGTAACAATAGGTCTTTTGGTAGTTGTATTATTCTATCATACTGATTTCGGTGATTTTAAACGCTGGATACCAATCGGACCGTTTACTTTTCAACCGTCTGACCTTGCTAAATTTACTATTATATTAAGTCTTTCGGTTTATATAAATGACCATTACAGAAAAATGAATTCGCTTAAATACGGTATTGCAATTCCGGTTGGAATTATATTGATTTTCTGCGGCCTTATTTATCTTGAACATCATTTGTCTTGTACGATTCTTATGTTTTTAATCGGTGCTACTTTAATGTTTGCCGGTGGTACAAATTGGAAATTATTTGCATTTGGACTTGCAATAATCGCACTTGTCGGCTTTCTTGTTGTAAGCTTTCCTAATCTTATTGAAAACTATGCAGGCGCGCGTATTGAAGCTTGGCTTGATAAGGATTTTGATCCTACGGGTGCAAGGTGGCAAACAAATAATTCGCTTTACGCAATCGGCTCAGGCGGATTTTTCGGAACAGGCTTGGGCAATTCAAAGCAAAAATATCTTTATGTTTCAGAACCGCAAAATGACTTCATTTTTTCAATTGTGTGTGAAGAACTCGGATTTTTCGGTGCGGCTGTAATAATACTTCTTTTCGCGGCACTCGTAGTCAGAGGTTTGATAATCGCGTCAAGGTGTAAGGATAAGTTCGGCTCACTTCTTGTAATTGGTGTTGTAGCACAAATCGGTTTGCAGGTTGTGTTTAATATACTTGTAATTACAGACACACTTCCTAACACAGGTATTGCACTTCCGTTTTTCTCATACGGCGGTACAGCTATATTTATGCTGCTGCTTGAAATCGGAGTTGTGCTGTCGGTATCGCGAAAAACAAATCAACAAAAGGTATAGGTAAATCAAATGAAAATATTATTTGCAACAGGCGGCACAGCCGGCCATATCAACCCGGCACTTGCTGTTGCCTCATATATCAGAGAAAAATATCCTGAAAGTGAAATTATGTTTGTCGGCACGGCAGACCATATGGAATCACGCCTTGTGCCAAACGCAGGTTTCGATTTTAAAACTATTAAAATTTCAGGTTTTCGCCGTTCATTTGCACCAAAGGCAATTTTGCATAATATTAAAACTGTTTGCCAGCTTATAACATCAAACGGCGAAAGCAAAAAAATTATCAAGCAGTTTAAGCCTGATGTCGTTGTAGGATTTGGCGGATATGTTTCAGGACCGGTGCTTCAAACAGCGGTTGATATGCACATTCCTACTTGTATTCACGAGCAAAATGCTTATCCAGGTATTACAAATAAAACTCTTGCCAAAGAGGTTGATAAAGTAATGCTTACGGTTGAAGATGCAAAAAAGCATCTTGAAGCAAAAAACGAAGTAATCGTAACAGGTCTTCCTGTTCGTGGCGAACTTCTTAATGCACGAAAAGATTTATCACGAAAGAAGCTTGGTATTCCTAATAATAAATATCTTGTTCTTTCATTCGGTGGTTCACTCGGCGCAAAGCCTCTCAATGACGCCATGTATGATATTCTTCTTGAAAGTGCCGAAAATGATACTTATCATCATATTCATTCAGTCGGTACTAATGGCAGTGAATTTCTTGATAAATTTAAAGAACAGGGTTTTACCGAGGGTGAAAAAGGTTTAATTAAAGGCAATGTTGAAGTTAGGCAGTATATTGATGATATGGATACCTGTATGTCTGCCTGTGACCTTGTAATCGGCAGAGCAGGCGCATCAAGCCTTTCTGAAATCGAGGCTATGGGTAAGGCTTCAATCCTAATTCCGTCACCGTATGTGGCAGAAAATCATCAATTTCATAACGCTATGGCACTTGTTAACAGAGGAGCCGGCTCGATTATTGAAGAAAAAGATTTAACTTCGCAGTCACTTAAAGAAGCAATTGATTCAATGCTTTCAAACCCTGCCAAGCTTATTCAAATTGAAGAAAATGCCAAAAATATGGCTATTACCGACGCAAGAGAAAGAATTGCAGATATTATTATTTCACTTGCTAAATAGGTAAATAACAAAATAATCACTTTTGCATAGTATAGCGTGCAGAGGTGATTAAATGGAATATTTTAAAATTAACGGCGGCAAAAAGTTATTTGGAGAAATATCGGTTCACGGAGCTAAAAATTCTGCTTTACCAATTCTTGCATCAACACTTCTAATTAAAGGTGAGAGTGTTATACATAATTGCCCCGATTTAAGCGATGTAAAAGTTACACTTGATATTCTTGCATCCATTGGTTGTAAAGTTAATAAAGAAAATGATACTGTAATAATTGATGCAACAAATGTTACAGGCAGCGAAATCAGTGAAAATACAATGCGTACAATGCGTTCATCTATAATATTTTTGAGTGCATTATTATCGAGGCAAAAATGCGCTTCGATTTATTATCCCGGTGGTTGCGAAATAGGAACAAGACCTATTGACCTGCATTTAAAAGCACTTAATGATTTAGGAGCGAATGTCAGCGTTAACGGTTCATCCATCAGTGCTTGTGCCGATTTTATAATCGGTACTAAAATTATACTTCCTTTTCCAAGTGTTGGTGCAACAGAAAATATTATTATTGCATCAGCCATATCAAAAGGTAAAACGGTGATAGTCAACCCTGCAAGAGAACCTGAAATAAGCGACCTTGCTGATTTTTTAAATCATTGCGGTGCTAAAATTTACGGTGCAGGAGAATCAACAATAGTTATTGACGGTGTAAGTAAGCTTCATCCTTGCGAACATACAATTATTCCGGATAGAATACTTGCATCAACTTATATGTCACTCGGTGCCGTATGTTCAGATGAATTAACTGTTAAAAATATTAGACAAAGTCATTTATCTCCGATTTTTCCTGTTTTTACAGAAATGGGATGTAAATTATATTTAAGCGATAATTCGCTTACTCTTGCTGCACCTAAAAGGTTAAAACGGGTAAGAAGTATTAAAACAATGCCATATCCCGGATTTCCTACTGATTCGCAATCTCCCATTGCAGTTGCACTTGCACTCGCCAAGGGAACATCTATATTGCAGGAAACTATATTTGAAAATCGGTTCAGATATGTCAGCGAATTAAACAGATTCGGTACAGATATTGAAATTAAAGACAATATTGCTGTTATTAACGGTGTTGATAAACTTCATCCTGCAAATGTTCACGCCACAGATTTGCGTGGCGGCGCGGCACTTGTGGTAGCGGCACTTTGTGCAGACGGTGAAAGTAATATATATTGTATAGAACATATTGACAGAGGTTATGAAAATCTTGAAAAAGCACTTTCATCAATAGGTGCGAATATTAAGAGGAGTAAAAATGAAGGAACAACAGAAAAAGAAACAGGCGAAACGAAAAGCATCCAAAAGAAGCAAACCGAATTCTAAAATAGACAGCGAATTTTTAGACCTTGGTATTGAGCCACCAAAAATTTATCGTGAGTCACAAAAGCGTATTACGCAGGCGCAGGAAAAGAAATCACGCCAAAGCAGTGATTTATATTCAATGACTCGCTTGGAACGCAGGCAGAGAGAAAGCAATAAACGAAAAAAGAAAAATAAAGCACGAAAAGTGATGAGCTGGATAGGTGCTGTACTTATAATTATTGCAATAGGCACAGTTTTATGCTTAACGGTATTTTTCCAAATAAATACAATATCCGCTTCGGGTAGCAAAATATATTCATCAGATAAAATATTATCACAGTGTATTATTCAAAAGGGTAAAAACCTTTTTACCGTAAATACGGATGAAGCCGCTTTGAGAATTGAAGAAAATCTGCCTTATGTTTATAAAGCAGAAATTAAGCGCAAACTTCCTGATACTATTGAAATTAAAGTGACAGACGCAAAGGTAGCATATTCGCTTTTGTGTGAAGATAATACTTACATTCTTCTTGATAATAATTTTAAAGTCCTAGAAAAAGGCGCACAAATGGCAACGGGAATTATTATCAATAAAACAGATGTAAAATCTGCGAAGCCCGGCCGTAAAATTCAATTTAAAAACAGCGATGTAGGCACTTGCCTTGAACGAATGGCAAATTGTATTAAAGAAAACAATTTTACTGAAATTACATCAATTTACAGTAAAAATATAAGCGATAATTATGTTGTTTACGATAATAGAATTACTTTTAAACTCGGTAACAGTAAAGATTTAGATACAAAGATAATGAAAGGCTTGGCGGCTTGCGATAAGCTTAACACTTCCAGTCCTAACGCAACAGGTACAATGACTGTTTCAACTGACAAGTCAATTTACTTTACAGAAGAATAGCTGTGAAGTAAATCACTTTACAGAAAATGTGACAATTATCGGAATTTGTGCATACCTGACAAATAAAATAAAAATCGATTGCAAAACATTGTCAAAAAGTTTGAGAATAATTCAAAAAAAGTATTGCAATTTGGTTACAATCTTGTTACAATATCATATGTAACGAAAACCTGTATAGGGGTATATAGACTGAAAAATAAAATTAAGGAGAATCATGCAATGGGACGTTATGAAATTGATACAGATGACTCAAAAGTAGTACAAATTAAAGTAGTAGGTGTCGGCGGCGGCGGTGGAAACGCTGTTAACCGTATGGTACACTGTAATATTCAGGATGTTGAATTTGTAGCCGTTAACTCTGATAAGCCGGCACTTGCAAAGTCAACAGCAACACATAAAATTCTTATTGGTGAAAAGGCTACAAAGGGTATGGGTGCAGGTGCAAGACCTGAAGTTGGTACTCGCGCAGCTGAAGAGAGCAGGGAAGCTCTTACAGATATTCTCACAGGTGCTGAAATGGTATTCATCACTGCCGGTATGGGCGGCGGAACAGGTACAGGTGCAGCCCCTGTTGTAGCTAAAATTGCTAAAGACCTCGGTATTCTTACTGTTGCAGTTGTTACAACTCCTTTCGCTTTTGAAGGTAACAGAAGAATGAAGCAGGCACAGGAAGGTATCAAGGAGCTTGCACAGTATGTAGACTCAATTATGGTAATTCCTAATGAAAACTTAAAGTATGTAACAGAAGAAAAAATTACTCTTCTTAACGCATTTGAAATTGCCAATGATGTTCTTCGCCAGGGTGTTCAGTCAGTATCTGACCTTGTTAACGCAACAGGCCTTGTAAACTGTGACTTTGCCGATGTAACTGAAATTATGAAGGATTCCGGCTATGCACATATGGGTGTCGGTCGTGCTAAAGGTAAGGATAAGGCTGAACTTGCAGCTCAGCAGGCTATTTCTTCTCCTCTTCTTAACACTTCGATTGACGGCGCACGCGGTATCCTTATCAATATTACTGCTTCAACTGATATTGGTCTTGAAGAAATTGATGCAGCATCATCAATCGTAAGTGCTGCTGTTCATCCTGATTGTGAAATCATTTGGGGTGCTAATTTTGATGAAGAACTTGAAGATGAAATGATTATTACTGTTATTGCTACACGCTTCGGCGATGAAGGCCCGGGCGCACCGATTAAGTCAACAACAGCTAATAAGGAAGTAGCTCCTCCTCAGCCGGTTGCTCCTGCATTTACAGCTCCTGCTCCGGCAGCATCATCAACTTCTCCTGTTTCTACATTTAATGATAATGACGATGATGCTTTCACCGACATTGTAAACTTCTTTAAAAAGTAATAAACTTTAAATGAAAAGTGCGTCTTTTTAAGACGCACTTTTTTGTTTGTTATAATATTAACAATATGTATATTATAATCGACTCGTGTTTATTAAGTGGAAAACTTTTCCTGTCAAGTAATTCGCTTTACATTTTTAACATTTTCCACAATGTTTTTAACATTTTTTGTTGCTGTACGCTCGACTTTTCCACATTCTTAACATCGTTTTCCACAGCGTTTTTAACAATTTGTATTTGTAAAGTTTATTGCCATTACATTTAAAAAGCGGCTAAATATACAAATTATGTATATTTAGCCGCTTCTGCGTTATTTACCATTCACTTTTTGTGTATGACCTGATAATGTTAGTTATTAAATTATCCCTTAAAAATCCTTTGCCTTTACCACCGTTGTATTGGTCTTGAATTTTTCCGGCTCTGATAGTTATTGCATCTGTTTTATCGGTGATTTTATCAATCGGCGGTATTTTGCCGAAATCGTAATTATCATCAACTATGTCAATAACATTATCTGCAAGGTTTGTAAATTCTTCCTTTTCAGCGGATGTCATTGCAAATATAACCAATTTGTTATTGTTAGGGAAGCGTAATCGCTTTTTGTTTTTCACATTAAGTGAATATAAGTACATTCTTGCTTTTTTTACGAGGTTACCCTCAGGATGATGCAAGTGGGTGAATTCATAGCCGAATGCTGTTTCATCATCTGTATGAGCTGTTTGCCCAAGTCCGTACATATCCCATTTGCTGTATGGCGCTGTCATTGATTTAAAATTGATGTTATAATCTTTTCTGTCAATTTTAAATGTTCCAACAATGTCTTCTTCACTTACTGCACCTGCGAGTATGTAAATTTGGTTATATTTACCGTCAAGATTTATGCTTTGACCCCTGCAAGCTACTGCGTCATATTTAGGCTTCTTGTTCTTTCTGTTACCGTGCGGAATGTAAAATTCAATTCCGTTGACTTTTATGTTTCTGTCAATCAAATCAATAGGAAGTGAATATCCGCCGCCTTGTAATATGATATGCTTCATATTATCATAATTTGTGAAAGCCTTAACATTGTAATTGAGCCTCATTGGCGAATATGTATTATTGTTTTCACATTCTTCTGATTTTGCAAATTTGATTTTTAAAGTCATTGTTTCAAACGGCTTTAAAGTAACACGAATAACTTTACCGTTAACTTCTGCGTGATTTCTTATAAATTCTTCGCTTGTATTAACTTCGTCAACCTTTTCAAATTCACGGTAAACACTTAATGCCGCATTTTTTTGCTCAATTGCGGTTGCATTGTTAAGCCTTACTATTAAAGCGTTTTCATCATCTTCGCTCATTTTTACAGCTCTTATAACAATGTTATCGTGTGTTATTTTTAATAAGCTTGCAAGCTGTGAGAATTCGCCCTTGCTTTCACTTTTCTTCACTTCGCAAGTGATAAGCTTTCTTGCAAAGTTCATTGATTCTTTGTTAGTTCCGTTATCAATATCACCCTTATGGCCATAAATACCAAAGCTGAAGCAGTTTCTTCCAAGGTCTTGCAAATCCTGCCTCGTTTCTTTCGTAAATGCACCTAAAGGTGAGTGAATACAAGTGAGGCGCAATGTGTTGTTGTCAGGCTTATCCCAACCGTGCTTGCAATCTGTAAGTATACTTACACCGAATTCGCCGCTTGTATCGGTAATGTCCGCCCATTTTTGAGCAGGTACTTCATAAAGTTTTTCGTTATTGTTTTCTCTTTCTGTATATCCTACTCCGGAATCATACTTCGCAGTGTAATTTGATGCAGAAAGCGGAAATACAGCTTTTAAAAGCGTTCTTCTTGTTCTCCATTCAATTTCGTTGTCTACTCTGATAACTTTGCTGCCAGGGTAGAGTGAAACTGTTTGAATTATTGTTGAATATTCGGCTTCTCTTGTAATTTTAATTGCAATTCTTGCAGGCCCGTTTTCAACTGTTTCAAATGTAGGCGTGTTTGCATAGCAGTAAGGTTGTTTGTCAATATCTTCTTTCCTCAGTTCCCAAGACGGGTATGCAAGCGAACCTGTATCGTGAAGTAAAGCAAGCTTAATCGGTGCTTTTATAAGCTGCTTGTTAAGCTCTTTATCAAACAGATGTGCAAGGTCACCGTTTTTGTTGAAAATAACTTTATATTTACTGTTTTCAAGCCTGTGTTCGCTGACTTCAAGGTCATTTTTTATTTTGCATTCTTCGTCACTCGGTACTACCGCATAAATGTGTACTGCATATGACGGTACATCTGCAAAAAATATAATTTCAAAATTCTTGCCTGTTTTTTTGACGATTTGGCTTGGCACTTCCTGCTTCTGCTTATCAATTACCTTAACAAAAGGAGTGTTTACATTTAATTTGATTTTAGCTTCAACGCTCTCTTTTCTTCTGTATTGTGTAGGGTTTGATACAGAAATTGCAACTGCATTTTCAGGTATCCAAGAAGTATCCATACTTCTTGAAAGAGCCTGAATGGAAGATGTTAATTCACCTTTAAATTGAGCTATTGATGAATAATAGTCATCCCACGCGTCATTGTACACTTCCATCAAGGATGTGCCGGTAATATCATCGTGAAATTGATGTTTAATCGAGCGCTTCCAGGCTTTGTTAAGATTTTCTTTAGGATATTCGTAACAGCCGCAAAGTTCGGCGAATGAGCAGACAAATTCTGCACTGTGCGCCATTTGCTCACTTTGATAATCTAATCTTTTGCTTTGCGTTCTTGAAGTGTAACATCCGGCACCGTGATTTGTCATAAGTAAATCACCCTTATACCTTGGGATAAATACGCCGTTTGAACCGTTATTGTATTTTTTAAGCTGTGTGAATACCTTATCGCTTCGCGCACTTTTTACTTTGAATAGCTTGTTTTCTTCTTTAGCATTTGCCTTTACGCTTTCGCAAACACTTTTAACACTTTCTTCAGTCGGTGAGCCGCCCCAGTCTCCTGTTCCGTAAAGGTGATTTACCCAAGGAAGCTTCATATTGGTTTCCATATAAGCTTTGCTTATTCCGTCAATAACGCTTAAATCGGCACGCACATCACCGCTGAGTTTATATCTGTAACTTTTAGCGTTTAATGATGCACCGATTTCGTTTCCGTCAGCACCTACCCACATACCGATGTCAAACGGTATGCCGTATGCACTGCCCCAAGAAAGTTTTTGTGTACTGAAACCTAAAAGGCCCGCGTCATTTATGATTTGCGGTAATTGCGCACCAAAACCGAAACAATCAGGTAAAAATATATCCTTGCTTTTTATACCGAATTTTTCATAAAAATAGTTATTACCGAGAAGTATGTTTCTGGTAATAGCTTCAGGTGAAGGAATGTTAACATCACCATTTTCATATTCGGAGCCGGCAGGATTCCACTTATTTATTCTTACATATCTTTTGATTTCTTTAAATGCTTTTGGATAATATTCTTCAATAAGTTCATATCTGTAAGCGCCCTCAAAATTAAACAGATAGTTAGGATATTTTTCAATAAGGTCAAAGTTTTTGCTTAATGTGTCCGGAATGAATTTTTCAACCGTGTCTGCAAGAGTCCATCTCCAAACTGTATCGAGATGAGATGTTGCAACCATATAAGCTGTTTTCGTCTGCATAATTATACCTGCTTACTTTTCAATAATTTCATATGTAAATTCGTACTTTTCCTGAAGAGCCTTAACTTTATCTTCATTGTCTTCAATAAATGTTTCGCTGTAAACGCTTTTTCCGTCTACCGAATAATCTTTAACAATTTGGTTGAGTGCTTCCCACGCTTCAGCTTCCTGTGCGTAACCGTCCTCAAATCTGATTAGGAATTCTCTGTGTTTAGGTAAAATAACTTTCATTGTCTATAACTCCTTAATTATAATATGCTATTATATTATATTATTTTTAGGAAAATATTTCAAGCTTTATTTAAATCTTTAATAACAAGTTTAGCTTTTTCGTAAAGTAAGTTGTCGGCATTTTTTATCGCGTCTTCTTTGCTTATGTTTTTTTCGACTAAACTGTACATTTTATCTCCGAGTTTTACATTTTCAATATCTCCACTCATGACAATACATTTTTTGTCGTATTTCTTGCAAAGTTCGCTTATTTTGAATACCAATTTTCCCATTAAAGTTTGCTTGTCCGTTTTTCCCTCGCCGGTAATTACAATATCACTTGCTTTGATTTTTTCTTCCAAATCCGCCGCTTCACTCAATATATCAAATCCGCTTTTGATTTTTCCGCCGTATACAGAATAAAGAGCACCGCATATTCCGCCGGCACTTCCGCCGCCCTTTACATTTCTGATGTCACGCGGTAAAAAAGCGTTAATCATTTTCAGCCCGTCATCAAGCTCTTTTACCTGCTTATCATTAGCTCCTTTTTGCTTTGCAAATACATACGCCGCACCGTTTTTGCCAAAAAATACATTTTCTACATCACAGGCGAATGTAAAGTTAATATCCTTTACAATATTTGTAAATCCGGCTCCGTAAATATTATTTAAATCCTTGCCGGCAGGAAAGTCGATTTCATCGCCGTCTATATCGCGGAATACTGCACCGAGTGCGGCCAGCGCACCGGCACCTGCGTCGCAGCATCCGCTTCCGCCTAATCCGAGTATAATATTCTTAAAACCCTTTGATACAGCGAACTTTATCAGCTCTCCCGTACCATATGATGTGGCGTTCATTACATCTTTTTTCTTTTGCAGGCCGCTTGCTGTGGCTGTTTCAATAATTGCGGTGTCACCGTAAGTGTATATATGCCCTTTAACCTTTTTTAAATATATGTCACTGCAATATGTGTAAAGTATATTGCCATTACAAAAATCACATAAGCATTCGCCAAATCCTTCACCGCCGTCGGCAAACGGCAGGCAGGTTATGCTGTGCTTTTGAATGCTGTCAATTCCTGCTTTTATATTTTCACACACTTCTTTTGATGATAAGCTTCCTTTAAAGCTGTCAGGAACGATTAAAATGTTCATTCAGTATACCCCTCAATGCTTTTTCAAATTTTTCGTCTTGCTCTTTTGTTCTTTTTGCCGGGCCTTTTAAATGCTTGCCTGCTCTTCTTACTTTCTTTGCAATGTGGCGTGATGTTAAAAGCGTGTCAATGTTGTAATCGTTTATAATCAAACCGTTTTGGTTAATTATTATTGCACCTTTTGCAAGTGCCATTGCCGATAATCCGTAGTCTTGTGTTATCACAATATCTCCGGCTGAGCATTTGTTTACCAGCGCAAAGTCGGCACTGTCATTTCCTTTTCCTACTGTAATTATCGTTACGCTTTCAATATTAAATTGATGGCTTGTATCGCAAAAAATAATGCTTTCACAGCCAAATTCGTTTCCTATTTCTATTGCCGATTTTGTAACCGGGCAACCGTCTGCATCAATTAAAATTTTCATATTTTAATAATACCATAATTGTATTAACTTATCAAATATGATATTATTTGAGTGGTGATATATATGAAACTTATTATTATTCGTCACGGTGATCCTGATTATGAGCATGACTCATTAACTCAAAAGGGTGTACGCGAAGCGCAGTTGCTGAGTGACCGTATTTCACAACTTGATGTTAAGGCTTTCTATTGCTCTCCGCTTGGCAGAGCGCAGGATACAGCGTCTTACACTCTTAATAAAATGAACCGCACTGCAGAAACTTTGCCGTGGCTTTGCGAATTTGGGGGTAAAATCGTATCAGGCTTAAAGCTTGTTTCCTGCTGGGACAGATTACCGAGCGTTTGGACTAAATATCCGGAGCATTATGATTATGATAATTGGTATAAGTCTAAAATTATGCGTTACGGTACAGTTGAACACAAATATAAAAATGTGTGCGAAGGTATTGATGAATTGTTAAAAAAGCACGGTTATGAGCATAACGGCAGGGTATATAAGGTTAATAATTCCAATCACGATACCATTGTTCTTTTTTGCCATTTTGGTGTTGAATGTGTGCTGCTGTCACATATTTTTTCTTGCTCTCCTATGGTGCTTTGGCACAATTTTGTTGCACTTCCGACTTCTGTTACCACTTTGATTACCGAGGAAAGAGAAAGGGGTATTGCATCTTTTCGCTGCCAGCAGTTTGGTGATATAAGCCATCTTTATAAGGGCGGGGAGGAACCTGCGTTTGCGGCACGCTTTTGTGAATGTTTTGATGATGATACAAGGCACTGATTTATTATAAATGAATTTTTATACCTATTTTGTAAAATATAATATTGTAAAATAAAAAAAATTATTGTATTATATATTTTGTAAGAGTTCCACAAAAATATCTAATAAAGGAAGAATATTATATGGAAAATAACGAAGCAATTAAACCATTTGGCTTTAAAGACAAAATAGGCTATATGTTTGGTGATTTCGGTAATGATTTAACATTTCTGCTTTCTTCAAGCTTTCTTTTAAAATTTTATACCGATGTAATGGATGTTGATGCATATGTAGTCGGTATAATTATGATGATTGCCCGTTTTGTAGATGCTTTTACAGATGTGGCAATGGGCAGAATTTGCGATAAAAGCAAAATGACTCCTGCCGGTAAATTTAAACCTTGGATAAGAAGAATGTGCGGCCCTGTTGCAATCGTTTCTTTTTTGATGTACCAAAGTTCACTTTCAGGTTTGCCAAAACCTGCTAAAATTGCATATCTTTTTATAACATATATTCTTTGGGGTTCTGTTTTTTATACTTCAATCAATATTCCTTATGGTTCAATGGCTTCTGCCATTTCCGAAAATCCTGATGACAGGCAGTCATTATCCACTTTCAGAACAATGGGCGGCGTACTCGCCGGTGCTATTATTATGGCTGTTGTTCCTCTTATTATTTATAATAAGGAAAACGGCAATGAAGTTATAAGCGGTGCTAAATTTACACTTGTTGCAGGTATTTGCTCCGTATTCGCAATCATTTGCTATCTTCTTTGCTATCATTTGACTACCGAGCGTGTAAGGCCTGAAATTTCACAGGAGCAATTAAAAAAGAATAATATCGGAAAAATGCTTTCAAATGCATTTAAAAACCGAGCTTTAATTTCTATTATTGTAGCAACAATTTTTATGCTTATTTCTCAGCTTACCATTCAGCAAATGGCGAATTATGTATTTCCGAATTATTACGGTAATGCTAAAATTCAGAGCCTTTCGGTTGTAATGATGGGCGGGGGCATGATAATTGCGGCGGTTATTGCCAAACCTCTTGCAAAAAAGTTCGGTAAAGCAGAAATAAGCGTTGTTTCAAATATGGTTGCCGGTATAGTATGCTTTTTGCTTTATTTTATCAGGCCTCAAAATGTTTGGGTGTATGTTGCATTGCAATTTTTATGTTGGTTCGGTTTAGGCATTTTCTCTATGGTTGTGTGGGCACTTATTACAGATGTTATTGATTATTCGGAAATTAAAAACGGTATCCGCGAAGACGGTTCCGTTTACGCCCTCTATTCTTTTGCAAGGAAACTCGGCCAAGCCCTTACATCAGGGTTATCGGGTGCACTTCTTTCAATGATTGGTTATAAAAAATCAACAGCATTTGATAAAAATGTTGTTGAGGGTATTTTTGATATTTCAACTCTTCTTCCGGCAATCAGCTTCATCTTGCTTGCACTGATACTTTGGTTTTGGTATCCGCTTAAGAAAAAGCTTGTTGATGAAAATGTTGAACTTTTAAGGCAAAAGCACAATAAATAAAATACTGCAAAATAAAAGACGATGCACAGCATCGTCTTTATTTTTATTCCGGTTTGCTTATTCTTTTAATTGCTTCAAAGCTTTCGCTTGAAATAATGTGTTCAATTCTGCAAGCGTCTTCAACAGCGGTTTTTTCATCTACCCCTATGCTCATAAGCCATTTTGATATTGTAGTGTGCCTTTCATATATTTTTTCGGCAATTTTCCTGCCAGAATCAAGCAAAGTAATGTAACCTGACGGGTCAACTTCTATGTATCCGTTTTCCCTAAGGTTTTTCATTGCAACGCTGACACTTGGTTTTGAAAAGCCTAATTCATTTGCTATGTCTATTGAGCGAACTGCTCCGTTTCTGTTTTTTAATACTAAAATTGTTTCAAGGTAGTTCTCTGCTGATTCTTGGATTTTCATATTGCACCTTCGCCTTATTACATAATATACAATTTATTATAACATTAAGCTGTATTTTTTTCAAGTTTTATAAAAAGTTAAAATTTTTTCTTGACAAATCAGTTAGGCGGTGCTAACATATAAACGGTTAGAGAACACTAACAATCGTTAGCAGAACCTAACATAAACATATTTTATGTGTAAAGGATGTGTGTATTATGATGCCTATTACTTTAGCAGACGCAGGTGAGGAATTTACCATTCAGCGTATTGCAGGCAAACCGGAAATTAAAGCCCATCTGGCTGACCTTGGTTTTGTTGTTGGCGGAAATGTTACGGTTATATCATCATATTCAGGTAATGTGATTGTTAATGTTAAAGGTGCCAGAATTGCTATCAGTGAGGGAATGGCACAAAAGATTTTTGTTTAATTTTTATTTTTAATAAATATTAAGGAGGAAACAGGATGAACACTTTAAGGCAAGTCAAGGTTGGGCAAACCTGTATCGTTAAGCGCGTGCACGGTGAAGGTGCATTGAGGCGCAGAATTATGGATATGGGTATTACCAAGGGCGTTGAAATTTATGTGAGAAAAGTTGCACCGCTCGGTGATCCGATTGAAATCACTGTAAGAGATTATGAACTTTCAGTTCGTAAAGGTGACGCTGAACTTATTGAGGTAGAATAAGGCTTATTTTTTAGCACCCGAGTTAGTTAGAACTAATGAAAATTAGAAAGAACTAACATAATGAATAATGTTTTAGTATGAAAGGATATACATAAATATGAGTATTAAAATTGCTCTTGCCGGTAACCCGAACTGTGGTAAAACAACTTTGTTCAATGCACTTACCGGTTCTAACCAATATGTCGGCAACTGGCCGGGCGTTACGGTTGAGAAAAAAGAAGGTAAACTTAAAAAGCACAATGATGTAGTTATCACTGACCTTCCGGGTATTTACTCACTTTCTCCATACACACTTGAAGAAGTAGTTGCCCGTAACTATCTTATTGATGAAAAACCTGATGTTGTTCTTAACATCATTGACGGAACAAACCTTGAAAGAAACCTTTATTTAACAACTCAGGTCGTTGAACTCGGTATTCCTGTTGTTGTTGCAGTTAATATGATGGATATCGTTAAAAAGAATGGCGATAAAATCAATATTAAAGAACTTTCCAGGCAGCTCGCTTGCCCGGTAGTTGAAATTTCAGCTTTAAAGGGTACAGGTGTTATGGAAGCAGCCGAAGCAGCTATTGAAGCAGCAGGCGGCCCTGCAACAATTCCTCAGCACGAATTTTCAGGTGCTGTTGAGCATGCAATCGCTCATATTGAAGAAGCTGCTCTTAATAATATGCCTGAAAATCAGCAGCGCTGGTATGCCATCAAAATTTTTGAAAGCGATGATAAGGTACTTGAAAAGCTTAACATTTCAGATGCAACTCTTGCTCATATTCAAAAGGATATTGAAGCAGCAGAAAATGAAATGGACGATGATGCTGAAAGCATTATTACAAATGAAAGATACCTTTACATTTCTTCAATTATTAAAGCTGTATATAAAAAAGCTCATAAAGGTAAGCTTTCAACTTCAGATAAAATTGATAAAATTATTACAAACAGAATTTTAGGTCTTCCTATTTTTGCTCTTATTATGTGGGGTGTATATTTCATCTCAATGCAGTGGATAGGCGATATGGGAACTAGCTGGGTAAATGAAGTTCTCTTTGGCGAATGGGTACCGGGACTTCTTGAAAAGTTCCTTGAACCACATCTTGCTCCTTGGCTCTTCGGTCTTATCAATGACGGTATCGTAGCCGGTGTCGGTGCAGTTCTTGGTTTCGTTCCTCAAATGCTTGTTCTCTTCTTCCTTCTTGCAATTCTTGAAGGTTGCGGTTATATGAGCCGTGTAGCATTCGTAATGGATAGAATTTTCCGTCACTTCGGTCTTTCAGGTAAGTCATTCATCCCTATGCTTATCGGCACAGGTTGCGGTGTTCCTGCTGTAATGGCTTCCCGTACAATCGAAAATGAGCGTGACCGTCGTATGACAATTATGACTACCACATTCATTCCTTGCGGTGCTAAGCTTCCAATCATCGGTCTTATTGCCGGTGCTTGCTTCGGCGGAGCCGGCTGGGTTGCAACATCAGCTTACTTCGTTGGTGTTGCCGCAATCATTGTTTCAGGTATTATGCTTAAGAAAACAAAGAAATTTGCCGGTGACCCTGCTCCGTTCGTAATGGAACTTCCTGCTTACCATATTCCTACTCTCGGCACAGTTCTTCGTTCAACTTGGGAGCGTGGCTGGTCTTTCATCAAAAAAGCAGGTACAATTATTACACTTGCAACAATCCTTATTTGGTTCCTCCAGGGCTTCGGTGTAGAAAACGGTGCCTTCGGTATGGTTGAGGATATGGATAACTCAATCCTCGCTAAGTTCGGTAATTTGTTTGCATGGCTCTTCATCCCACTTGGCTGGGGTGGTTGGAAACCGGCTGTTGCAGCTGTTACAGGTCTTATTGCTAAGGAAAATGTTGTTTCAACATTCGGTGTTCTTTATCACTTCGCAGGCGAACTTGCTGAAAATGGTGATGAAATCTGGGTTAACTTTGGTAAAGACCTTGCAAGTCTCAGTGGCGGTCATGCTGCTCTTGCAGGTTATTCATACCTTATCTTCAATCTTCTTTGCGCTCCTTGCTTCGCAGCAATCGGTGCTATCAAGAGAGAAATGAACAATGCTAAATGGACTTGGTTTGCAATTGGTTATCAGTGCGGTTTTGCTTATATCATTTCGCTTATTGTATATCAAATCGGTCTTGTATTTGCCGGTGACATCAATGTTATTGGCTTTATTGCTGCTCTTGTTTGCCTTGCAGGTCTTCTCTATATGCTTTTCAGAAAGAATAAGTATGATGATAACAGACTTACAATCAATACTAAAGCTTCAAAGAAAGATAAAGTTAAAGCATAATTTAATTTAAAGAAAGGAAGTATTTGTATGCTTGCATTTTTAAAAGCAAATATTTATAATATTATTGTTATTGCGGTTATTTTGCTTGTTGTTTTCTTAATCATACGAAAGATAGTGAAAGATAAAAAGGCAGGCAAGAGTGCGGTTTGCAGTGGCGATTGCAGTAAGTGCCATTCAAATTGCAGTCACAAAGGCTGACCTTTAAATTAGTATAGAATTATCCGTCTGTATCTGTTATAATGATGCAGACGGATTTTTATTTTTAGGAGTTCTTTATGATTAAAACAGTTTTATTTGATTTGGATGATACCATTTTTGATTTTAAAATGAGCGAAAAAATTGCTATTATTAAAACATTTGAAAGTTTCGGCTATGATGTAACAGACGAAATGATTTTAAAATACAGCCAATATAATATTTCACAGTGGAAAAGGCTTGAGCTTGGCGAAATATCACGAGAAGAGGTTAAAGTTAACAGATTCAAACTCCTTTTTGATGATTTGGGCTTGGATTTATCACCTAAAAAAACAACTTCGGTTTATGAAGAAAATCTTGCAAAAGGTCACTACTTTGTAAAAGGGGCAGAAGAAATGCTAAATTGCATTTATAAAGATTATGATTTATACCTTGTTTCAAACGGGGCAAAAAAAGTGCAAGAGGGAAGAATGAGTACCGCAAATATTTCCCATTGCTTTAAAGATATATTTATATCGGAAGTAGTAGGGTATGAAAAGCCTAATGTTGAATTTTTTAATTATGTTTTTTCAAAAATAAAGGATTTTAACAGGGATGAAACCGTTATTATAGGTGACAGCCTTACATCTGATATTTTAGGCGGAAAAAATGCAAAAATAAAAACCGTTTGGTTTAATCCAAACGGTAAAAAATGCGAAGATATTGTGCCTGATTATCAAATTTCAAGTTTAAACGAAGTAAAGTCGCTTTTAAATTCAATTTAATTATTTAATCTTTTTTCAAGCTCCTTGGTGCTTAAACAGTTGGCACTTTTAAGGAGCTTTTTGTATCGATCCATATTATATTGCGAGTGTTCCGTTTCCTTGCTCCAAAGATGCATTACCCAGCTTTCTTCACCAAAGTATGTAACAATCAATACACCTATCACTGCCATTTTGATTTTTGATAAAACATCATAATCGTAAACAGCCAGAAGAAAGTATTTGAATAAAAAATACATTGCTATTTGCTCATTGTATATTTCATTTGATATTTTATTTTCTTTTCCTGCTTTTACTTTTTCTACCCATTCTTGATTTATTACTTCGGGGTTATCAAATACTTCAAAAAAGTCAATATCATCATTTCCCTCGTCATATGTGTCCAAATCTTTTTGTATTTCTTTTCCGTAGTCTAAAAGTTCAAGCAGTCTGTCTTTAATATGCTTGTCCCTGTTTTGAATGATTGAATATGCTTGCTTTCTTGCTTTAACCAAATAGTAATATGTTTGCGCGTCAATTTCGTTAAGCTGCGGTAATCTGTCGTTTACTTCATCAACAAATGTCATTTTTTCTTTAAGGTTAAATATCATATCACTTGCTACCGGGCAGGAAAATGAAATACCCTTTTCTTCAGTACCGCCGAAATCGTTAATAAATCGCGGAAATGTTCTGCAAGTGTATGGCGTATGCTCACCGCCTATTGCAATATGCATATCGCATAAATTTTCTTTATTTAAAAACGGACAACGCTTTTTTTCTGCTAATTTAAAAATTGTATTGCCGAATTCATCTTTAGAAAGTACGCTGTCTATTCTTTCTCTTATTTCACCCGATATTGTTTTGTAATATTTAAGTGATTTTTCATCTGCGTCCACTTCCCAGCCTTGGCAGCAAGAGTCCGGGCAGGCGCCGGCAATACATTTAAAATCTTTATAAAAACTTGGTGTTCTTAATATCATATTTATCCCTCAACACTGAATTTATATATTTATTTTATCACGGAAATTAAAAAACGCAATATAATTTTATTGCATACTTTTGCTATTGATGATAATATAAAAGCTGTATGGTAATTGTTGGGGGCTTACTTATGACAAAATTTCTTATAAATAAGATAAAAAGTAAATATGATGTTTCGGCTTCTCTCGGCCGTGAAAAAGTCGGCACAATGAGTGGCTGGTGCGGAATAATTTGCAATGCTTTTCTATGCATTGTTAAATTTATTATCGGTACTGTGTCCGGTTCTGTATCAATTACGGCAGATGCGTTTAATAATTTGTCTGACGCAGGCTCAAATGTTGTTACTATCGCCGGGGCTAAACTTGCAAATAAGCCTGTGGATAAGGAACATCCTTTCGGTCACGGCAGGCTTGAATATATATCCGCTTTGATTGTATCGTTCATTATTCTTTTAATGGGGTTTGAACTCGGTAAATCTTCTGTTGTTAAAATATTTAAGCCTGAAAAAGTAAGCTTTAGCATAGTTTCAATTTTTGTTTTGCTTCTTGCAATTTGCGTTAAGCTTTGGATGGCTTATTTTAATAATAAGCTTTATAAATTAACGGATAATATAAATCTTAAAGCTGTTTGCCAAGACAGCCTTAATGACTGCATTGCAACTTCGGCTACAATTATTTCACTTGTAATATCTCATTTTACGGGCTTTTACCGTATTGACGGAATTGTGGGCATTTTTGTTGCTGTTGCGATTATTATGTCCGGTGTCGGAATTCTAAAAGATGTAATGGGGCCGCTTCTCGGTCAGCCGCCGTCTGCCGAACTTGTAAAAAGTATTGAAGACTTAATTTTGAGTGAGTCTGAAATAGTCGGCGTTCACGACTTAATAGTGCATGATTATGGGCCGGGCAGAATTATTGCTTCCGCCCATGCAGAAGTACCGTCAAATGAAGATATAGTTCATATCCACGATGTTATAGATAATGTTGAAAAGAAAATACAAAAAGAACTTAATATTGTAATTTGTATTCACCTTGACCCGATTGATATTGATAATGAAGAAGTAAATAAATATAAGTCAATCGCTCAAAAAATAATTAAAAGTTATAACAGTGAATATTCATTTCATGATTTTAGGCTTGTAAACGGTGAAACTCATAAAAATCTGATTTTTGATCTTGTGATTCCTTTTGATAAAAATAACGATACTACAAAAATATTGAATGATATTATGGCTCTGTTTAAAGAATATGATGAAAAAATAAATGTAGTTATTACTATTGAACACTCGTTTATTTAAAGTTTATAATTATTTTATAATTTTGTTGACGGATTATATCTTAACTGTTATAATAGACTTAATAATTTAAGGGGGATTTTTATAATGAATGTTCTTATTTTCGGTGGTACAGGCCTTTTGGGTTCTGCTGCTGCTCAAATTTTTATTGACCGTGGTCATAAGGTTAAAACTATTGCTTTGCCTCCGCTTCCTGAAGGTGCACCTATTCCTAAGGAAATGGATATTGAATTCGGTAACTTCCTTGAACTTACTGATGAAGAACTTGAAAAAGCTATGACAGGTATGGATGCTTTCGTCTACGCAGCAGGTGTTGATGAAAGAGTTGAATTCCCTCATCCTGTTTATGATGCATACAAAAAGTATAATATCAACCCAACCGATCGTTTCTTGAAAATGGCTAAAAAGTGCGGCGTTAAAAGATGCGTTGTTCTTGGCTCATATTTTGCTTGGCTTGCAAAGGAAAGACCTGATATGCAGCTTTGCGATAAGCACCCTTATATCCGTTCTCGTGTTGAGCAGGAAGAGGTTGCTTTTAAATATGCTGATGATGATATGGGTGTTGCAGTTCTTGAACTTCCGTATATCTTCGGTACTCAGCCGGGCAGACGCCCTGTTTGGGTTATCCTTATTGAACAGCTTCAAAGATTTGAAAAAATGCCTTTCACTATGTATCCAAAGGGAGGCACTGCAATGCTTACAGTTCGCCAGGTTGGTGAAGCTATTGTAGGTGCTGCTGAACAGGTTAAGGGTGCAAGAGCTTACGGTATTTCTTGCTATAACTTGACTTGGAGAGAATTCCTTAAAATCGTTTACAGAGCTATGGATGGTATTCCTGATCGTAAAATTGTTGACTGCCCTAAGGTATTCTTCCAAATGTTCGGCCATGTAATGCGTAAGGATTATGCAAGCCGTAATGTTGAAGGCGGTATTGACCCGGTAGGCCTTGCAGATATTATGGGTATGAATCTCTTTATTCCTACCGATGATACTAAAGAACTTGGCTGTACTCCTGACGATATTGAAGCTGCAATCTTCGATTCAATTAAGCTTTCAAAGGATTCATTTGAAGGCAAAGCAAAGCTTCTTGAAATGAAGGGCGAGTAATTTAAAATTACATATTATAAAAGGCGGCTTTTGCCGCCTTTTTCTTTTAGTTTTTATTTATCTTTAGGTCGGCAGATAAGTGCTACCGTAAGACCGCTGAGCATTGCAACGGTAATTCCGACTGCACACGCTTGAAGTCCGCCTGCCACTACACCCATAAAACCGTCTTTTTGTACGGCTTCCTTTACACCTTTTGCAAGGGAAGCACCAAAACCTGTTAGCGGAACTGTTGCGCCGGCACCGGCAAAATCAATCAAATGTTGATATATTCCGAGTCCGCCGAGCAGTACGCCGATACATACGAATAAAACAAGAATTTTTGCAGGAGTCAGCTTTGTTAAATCTATAAGTAATTGACCTATAACACAGATTAAACCGCCAACTATAAATGCTTTTAAAAACATCATTTTTATATCACCATATATAATTTTTGCCATTTTGATATAAATATTCATTTGCATTTTGAATTTTGCAAAAAATAAGGAAATTTGCGAAATTTAATATAGCTTATGTTATTGATATGACTTGACAAGTGTGATATAATGATAATTAAGAGAGGAAAGATATTTTAGGAGGGTTTATACTATGGCAATGACATATGATTCAGTTGTTCAGGCAACAAGAAAGAAATTTTTAAACACGGATGTTTCTTCAGTTCAGGGAACTCTTGCTTTTCAAATCAATCTTATCGGTAAAGTTGAGGGAATTTTCTATATTGAAATTAAAGATGGTCAGGTTCACGTTGAGCCTTATGAATACTATGACAGAAATGCAATTCTTACCGTAAATGCAACTAACTTTACAAAGCTTATTAACGGCAAGCTTGACCCTGTAATTGCTTTTACAACCGGCAAGCTTAAAGTTGACGGTGATGTTAATGCAGCACTTGAACTTATTAAGTTTATAAAATAAAATTAAAAAGGACTGTATTAAAATCAGTCCTTTTTTTATTGAATTTATAGTAGGTGATTTTATGTTTAAAGAAATCAAAGCAAGTGATATTAAAGAAAATATTTGCGATTTGCTAAAAAACAACTGGGGGCTTGTTACAGCAGGCAACAGCGATAAGTTTAATACTATGACTGTTTCTTGGGGCAGTATGGGTGAACTTTGGGGGAAAGACAGTGTGACTGTATATATTCGCCCGCAAAGATATACGGAAGAATTTATGAATTCTAATGACCATTTTACCCTTAGCTTTTACCCACTTGATAAAAAGCAGGCTATTCACGGAATTTGCGGTTCAAAGAGCGGCAGAGATGTTGACAAGGTTAAGGAATGTAATCTTACACCTAATTTTGATGAAAATGCTCCGTATTTTGAAGAAGCACAGCTTGTGCTTGTTTGCAAAAAAATGGCAAAAAGCAAGTTCGACCCAAAAGATTTCACAGATGCTTCAATTGACGGCAGATGGTATCCTGAAAAAGATTATCATTATATTTATTTTGCAGAGATAGAAAAAGTCTTGATTTCTGAATAATTATGTAGTATAATACTTTCACAAAAGGTAGGGGTTATTCCTTATTTCATAGTGTAGCGTACGGGCCCTGTGCAACGGGATGCTACGAACCTTGTCAGGCGGGGAACCGAGCAGCAATAAGTGGATTATTCTGTGTGCCGCAGACAAGTCTGTGCGTTACATTATGAAATAAGCTGTCTCTGCCTTTTAATTATATTAGTTAAGTGTAGGAGTGATGAAGATGTATCAGGTATTGTACAGAAAATACAGACCTAAAGTTTTTGCTGATGTATATGGGCAGGAGCATGTAACTTCTACGCTTAAAAATGAGATTAAGGAAAACAGAATTGCTCACGCTTATCTTTTTACAGGTTCGCGCGGTACAGGTAAAACAACTTGTGCAAAAATTTTGGCAAAGGCTGTTAATTGCGAAAACAGTATTGATGGTGAGCCTTGTAATGAATGTGAGGTTTGCAAAGGGCTTGATAGCGGTACTATTTATGATGTTGTTGAAATAGACGCCGCTTCAAATAACGGCGTAGATAATATCCGTGATTTAAGAGAAGAAGCTAATTATACACCGAGCAGGGGTAAATACAGAGTTTATATTATAGACGAGGTTCATATGCTTTCTACCGGCGCATTTAATGCTCTTCTTAAAACTCTTGAGGAACCGCCGGCTCATGTAATATTTATTCTTGCCACAACTGAGGTTCATAAACTTCCGGCAACAATTTTGTCACGCTGTCAAAGATTTGATTTTAAGCGTATTCAGCCGGAAACTATGTCAGTCAGGTTGAAGCAAGTTGCACAGCTTGAGGGTATGGAGCTTGATGATGATGCGGCAATTCTTATTGCCCGTATTGCAGACGGTGCATTGCGTGACGGACTTTCTATTCTTGACCAATGCGCAGGCAGAAGCAAAAAAATTGATTCTGCCCTTGTAAGTGAAGTCGCAGGTTTGGCAGGCCGTGAAGCTTTGTATAAACTGACGGATTGCATTTGCACTCAAAACAGTTCATCTGCTATGACTGTTATATCCGAACTTTATCAAAACAGTTATGATATGGAAAGGCTTTGCGTTGAGATGATAAATCATCTTCGCAATTTTCTTATTGTTAAAACAGTTAAAGACAGCAGAGGCTTGATTATTTGCACAGATGATGAGTATAATTCCATCATATTATCGGCAGAAAATTTTACACTTGAAAATGTAATTTTTGCTCTTGATTTGTTTCAGGATGCTTTAACTAAAATTAAAACAGGGGCAAATGCAAGGGTTGAGCTTGAAATGGCATTTGTTAAGCTTTGTGAGCCGAAACTTGATGTAAATATTGATTCCCTTGTTGATAGAATTTCAAAGCTTGAGCGTGCAGTTAACCGTGGTGTTAATGTTTCGCAACAACCGGCGGTTGTTGAAAGTACAAAGTCTGTTGTTGCAGAAAACAAGCAGGAGGTTAAGGCTGAAAAAGCTGTTGAAGAAATTAAAAACGATACTTTGCCGCCGATAACATCTTCTAAACCAAGCATTGAGCCAAAAGCTTTGCAAGGTAAAAACGAAACTGCGGTTAATAAGCCGCAGCAAACTGTAAATACAGATGATTCCAATACCCAATATGAATTTGAGCATTGGGGTGATTTTATGGATGTTATTCATAAGCAAAATATAGCCTTGTTCGGTGTACTTGCGGGTTCACGCGGGTATATAAGAGGGGAGTATTTCTTAATTGACAGTCCGAACCCGACAATCATTCAGTTTTTAAAAACTCCTACTTATTCTAAAGCAATTAAGCAGGCACTTTATGATGTTACAGGGCAAAGCTTTAAACTCGGTATTTTTAAAAAGAAAGCAACAGACGCACCTAAAAGAGATTTGCTTGAAGATTTAATTCATCAGGCAGAGGATAATATCAAAATAAATTTTGAATAAAATATAGGAGAATTAACTATGAAAGCAAGACTTCCTCAGGGAATGGGCGGCGGTCCGCAAAATATGCAAAATATGCTCCGCCAGGCTCAAAAAATGCAAGAAAATCTTGAAAACAAAAAGGCAGAACTTGAAGAAAAAGAATATGTTGTAACCTCAGGCGGCGGTATGGTTGAAATTACCGCAAAAGGTGACCATACTATTAAAGCTATCGGTATCAACCCTGAAGTTGTTGACCCGGAAGATGTAGAAATGCTTGAAGATATGCTTGTTGCCGCTCTTAATGAAACTATGCGTCAAATAGATGAAGAATCAGAGCGTGAACTTGAAAAGGTAACCGGCGGTCTTAATATTCCGGGACTTTAAGTTTAAACTTTATAATAACATTATATTTCTAATTACAGAGGTAATAAAATGGGCTTTGACCTTGCACCACTTCAAAATTTAATAGACCAATTTGAGCGTATGCAGGGTATTGGGCATAAAACTGCTCAGCGTATGGCGTTTTATGTTCTCGGCCTTTCTGATGAACAGGCACGCGAATTTGCACAAGCCATAACCGATGCACATACAAAGATTAAGCAGTGTAAAGTTTGCTGTAATCTTGCAGATGATGACTTATGCCCTATTTGTAAAAGCAAGACAAGGGATAAATCCACTATTTGTGTAGTGCAAGACCCTCGTGATGTTGTTGCAATTGAAAGAACACATGAATATAACGGTACATACCATGTTTTGCACGGTGCCATTTCACCTATGGATAATATCGGGCCTGATCAAATTCGTATTAAAGAGCTTGTGACAAGGCTTGGCAGTGAAGAAGTGGAAGAAGTTATTATGGCAACAAACCCAACTGTTGAGGGTGAGGCAACAGCTATGTATATCAGCAGGCTGCTTAAACCTATGGGTATTACTGTCAGCCGATTGGCTTATGGTGTTCCTGTCGGTGCTGATCTTGAATATGCAGATGAAGTTACACTTTCCCGTGCACTTGAGGGAAGAAGTTTAATATAAATTAAGGAGTGGTAGACTTGGATAAAAATCAAAAGCAAATAATTGCAAATAATAAAAAAGCCTATCACGATTATTTTGTGCTTGAAACTTATGAAGCCGGTATAGAACTTTTCGGCACAGAAATTAAATCTATCAGAAACGGCAAAGTTAATCTTAAAGATAGCTTTTGTTCGATTGATGACGGTGAAATGTTTGTTATCGGTATGCATATTTCCCCTTATGAGCAGGGAAATCGCTTTAATCGTGACCCAATGCGTAAAAAAAGACTTCTTCTTCATAAAAAAGAAATTATGAAACTTTTTGGTGAAAGTCAGCAGCAGGGGCTTTCAATAATTCCGCTGAAATTATATATTTTCAAGGGCAGGGCCAAGCTTGAAATCGGGCTTTGCAAAGGTAAAAAGCTTTATGATAAGCGTGCAGTTCAGGCAAAGAAGGATTCTGACCGTGCCATTGAGCGTGCTATGAAAGGCAATTATTGATGAAAATCACTTGCAGTCAATGCGGCAAAACATTTGAACTTACTCAAAATGAGATAAATTTTTATAATTCTAAAGGGCTTGATTTACCAAAACGCTGTAAATCCTGCCGCGATAAAAACAGCGGAAAATATATTGTGGCTTATACTCAAAAGAAGCCTGAAAATTTAGTTTTTTCAGTTCTTTTCTTTGCGCTCGGCGTTGCAATTTCATATTTCACTTTTAAGATGAAAACACTTTCGGGTATTGTGCCTGTGGCAATCATTGTCTGTTCGTTTTTACTTTCTTTTGCTTTATTAGTTAATGTACAAAAGCGTAAAACAATAGATGTTTCGTTTAATGAAAAATATCAATATAAATTTTATGATGCTCAAAATTTTCTCAAGCATTATTATAAGCATAAAAACGATGTCGGTGTAACAAGCTTGGAAAGTTATTTGAAACTTGCAAATAAAGTTATAACAGATAAAAAATCAGTGCATAAAACTATTTCAAACGGTGATATAATATATTATAACAAGCAGACTCAATATTTTGTTGTTCTTTCAAAGGCAGGCTATATTCGCAGTTTGTATAAATCATCATATAATCATTATTTAAAGCAATAATATGGGGATGAAAGGATTTCGACAGGGTTGGTGAGCCTTGATCAGCGAGTAGAGGAGTTGCACCTCTTTAAAAGTAACACTTTAAAATTAACTGACAATAATAAATCAGTAGCTCTTGCTGCGTAATTAGCAGCTTGCGTTCTCCCGAAGAATGCCACGACTTTGGATAGAGCGTCGACTTAGTGGCGAACATGAACGAAAGTATTCCTCGTCTTTCGTCAGGTATTAGAGGATACCGTAGCATATAGGCCGTTTACCGCCGATATGTGAGGGGATAACCCAAAAGGTAAAATACACTCGTAGAGCCCTTGGTAAGCCGATTTTGGACGCGGTTTCGATTACCGCCATCTCCACCAATAAGCAGCTAAAATCAATGTGTTTTAACTGCTTTTCTTATGCCTAAAATGGCTTGGTTGAGCCAAATTTCTGATTTATGTACATAAATGAACTATCCTAAAAATGCCTCAAAATGCCAAAAGTGTTGTACAAATTGATGTACTAAATCGGCTTGGTTAAACCAAAAATCAATAATTATATTCATCTTTTTGCTGTATTGTCAATAAATATTAAAATTTTTAGTAAAAAAATCAAAAAATATGACTATATACTATTTGAAAGGAGAAACGCTTTTTAAATATAAGGTCAGAATTTTTTGAAAGGAAATTTTAATATGAGCAAAATTGAAGAATTATTTAACGATTATTATAAAGAATCAGATGAAACAGTAGATACTCCTGACAAAATCAGCAAGATTAGAGAATATGAGTTTTTTATCAAATGCAAGTTAAAAGAGTATGAATTAACTCCAAAGGATGTTTTTGATAAATTACCACAAGATTTTAAAGCTTTATATACTTCGTTTCAAATAGGTGCCAACTACGGCTGTGTTAATGATTTTTATGAAAACGGCTATCTTGAAAATGTAAATATGCCACTTAATAAAATAAATCAAATAAGAAATTATAAATCGCTTTTTGATATTTTTAACGGTTCGTATGCTTCTTGCGATTTTAACGAATCTTATGTTAAACTTGTAAATAAAATAATGAATTTTGGGATAACATATCCTGATTATACTGCAAGTGATTATGAATTTTTCGGTGAGTACAGAATGAAAAATTCAAATGATTCAACGCTTATTGATAACGGAATAAATTTCAAAAGAATATCGCTTACAATGGAAAATCTGTTTGATGAAATGAATAAAAATTTTAATGTTTGCGTGATTGAAAGGGCAGGCGAGTTTATGGCTAAACTAATAAAAATCAGACCGTTTGAACTTGAAAATGTAAATACCTGCAAATTTATAATTAACTGCTTTTTAATTAAAAACGGACTTTTACCTATTACATATTCTGCCAAAAGCGACCTTTCTTTTGTTCTTGCATATTCTCGTTTTTTATTGACCGGTGACTATACCGATTTGGCATATTATCTTTATAGCGAAATGGAAGATTTTTGGGGAGATTTTGAGCAAAATTATTTTGACGATGACGACGAACTTCCTTTGTAATGAATTCTAAAAGAAAACACTCAAGCTTATCTTTCGATACTCTTGAGTGTTTTTTAGTTGGGATATTCTCTGTGCCCGTCAGGATATTCTAAATAAACTTTTTCTTTTTCAAGGTCATAAAGTGCAACCGGTATGCCTTTAGACTTTAACCTTGCAATGGTTTTCTTTGCACCTTCAACAAATAATTCGTCAAGCCTGTCATATAACTCGTCCTCATATTTGTTTTCGTCATATTCATAGTCAATATCTTTTATTTTGCTATTTTCAATCAATTTTTTCACCTCACAGTCAATTATTTTCGTAAAAACAATTAAGCAATTTATATATTTTTTTGACGACTAATTCATTATGTTCGTTTTGTCTTGTGTTATCTTTTTTACCTTCGGGCATGAATAAAGAATTTGAAAGCGCCATAATTAATTTAGCTGTTTCATTTAATTTCTTTCTGCTTGGAATTCCTATTCTGAAGAAATAAGTAGTTTCGGCGAATCCTTTTACCTTACAAGATATTTTTCTCAATTCATCTTCACATTCGTCATAATTACGATAAAGTTCTTTATTTTCTTGATATTTTGATTCGTTAATAACATTAGAATAAACATTTGCATAAAATGTTAAATAATATACAATTTCTTTCTTTAAATCTTTATATTGTTGAAGTGGCATTAACCAAATTGAGGTCAAAATTTGACCTATAATAAAAACTATTACTCCGCTTATGACAGTGATTATAATGCTAAAAATTCCTTTTATCATATCATTCTCCCTAGACAATTTTAATGAAAAATAATAACTTTTTTTGATTTTTTCTAATGATGTTAAAATTCTATTTTTATAATACCATAACTGAATTTTAATTACAATATTTGTCAAATTAAAGTCTATTTTATAAGACTTTTGATTACAAAAATTAGTTGTTTAATTGACAAAATTATTGGTATATAGCATCATAAATAGATAAATTATGTTCGTTTTTAAGCCATGATTTTTGAAAAATTTAGCTATTTAATGCGCGATTTTATATTTGATTTGTGTTTGCTTTTTTGTTTTTCTACTGAAAAAACAGCCATAAGTTTTGAAATAAAATACGGTAAATTTATAAAAATAAATATTAAAATTTAATTTGAACTGCTCAAAAAAATGTCGTTTAATATGCAGAATGTGACTCGAAAATTATTATATTGATAATAAAAAATTCCTAATTAAAAGCAAAATAGACAAAAATTTCGGCGAAAAATTGAACGCTATTTATGTAAATATTTTTAATAAAAGTTGATTGAAATTAGATTTCTTTGATACAGATAGCTATTGATATAGAAATATTTTTAATGAATTTTTAAAAGCTTTTTCTTTAGATACTGCTGATTTTTTCTTGAAAATGTTTTTTATTTAATAAAAATTTTACTCAATTAAATGAAACTTTTTTTTGAAAATTCGGCTCGAAATTTGATTGAAAAATCAGTGGATTTTTTTGAACTTTTAATTCAAAAGTGGGTATTTTTGGAAAATTTTACTACTCAAAATTGAAAAGGTAAAAATCACCACTTTTTTCCTTTAAAATAGGGCAAAAATGGCACTTTTCGTACGAGGTAGCGATTTACCCTAAAAAATCGACATAAAAGTATAAAACCATAAAAAGTAAAAATTACTAGCAATAGCTATAAAATTCATGCTACTAAAAAGAAAAATCGGGAGAAGAAAATATTAGAAATCTAAGAGATGCAATTTTTTATGACGTATGATATAATGTCTAAAAGGAGTGCTTTCTATGTGCGAAAGAAGAAAAATTAAAGATGAAGACCTGATGAAATTTTTGCAGAAGGTGCAAAAATCATTTTGGCAAATTTAAGATTAAAAGGAATAACTATTGCTAAATACGATGGCGAAAAAGCTTATTTTGAATATCCCGACGGAAGGCAAGATTATGGAAAAAAATCTGAAATGTTGCAACTGTCTTCCTTATGATAGTGAGAAGAATTACGATACAAAATTTATGCATGAGTAAAATTCAAAATAGCAAAAGCTATTTTGCTAATCTGCCACTATTTTTATAAGGAGGAAAATAAATGAAAAACAAAACTAAAATGTTATCAATCGTTTTGGCGATTGTTATGATTCTAACAAGTGTCAGCATTGGCGTGCCGACATTCGCAGCAAGTAAACCGAGTGCAACGCAAATTACTTCAATTAAGGCTGTTGATAATGGCTTTAAAGTTAAGTGGAAAAAGAAATCTTGCACAGGTTATCAGGTGCAGTACAGTACCTCAAAGAAGTTTACTTCAAAAACTTCTAAAACTTTGAAAGTAAACAAAGCAAAGACTACAAGCAAAACTGTAAAGAAGTTAAAAGCTAAGAAAAAGTATTATGTAAGAGTAAGAACATACAAGACTGTTAAGAAAAAGAAATACTACTCAAAGTGGTCAGCTAAATACAGCGTGACTACTAAGGCTAAAAAGAGTTCTTCAAGCAGTAGTTCAAGTAATTCTTCTGTTATTGCAATTCGGTCGGTATCGTATATAACCGGTAAAAACTATGGCTTTAAAGTTACTTGGAATAAAGTCAGTGGTGCGCAGAATTATGATGTTCAGTGTTCTTTTGATAAAAATTTCAAGCATGATGTTTATCGTTTTAGTTCAAACAACGGAACTACAACTACGAAATCTTTTACTGAAATAGGCGAAAACGATGACCGAGATTATTATGCAGAAAAAACATGGTATTTCAGAGTAAGATATTATGATAAGAACTTTAAAGCCAAGCCTTGGTCAAAGGTTGTAAGTAAGATTTCTTATGAAATGAATGATTACCAAAACCTTATGAATAATGCTTTTAATGAAATGGGAATTGTTTCAACTGATTCTGATTTCGATAAAGTTATCAAAATTCAGCGTTGGATTGATTCGCATTGGAAATATGGATATGCTAATGAAGAAATTCAAGCAGGATATTCATTAGTAAAAAATAAAAAAGGTGTTTGTGAGGATTTTGCTGATAATTTTAATATTTTTTGTAAAAAAGCAAATATCCAAAGTTATAAATTGGGCGGTGCAAGTAATAATCGAGGTGCGCTACATTCTTGGAACTTTATTGAAATTAATGGGTATTGGTACAACTATGATTGCGAAGTGACATTCAATTCGGTTGATGAATTGAAGAAAAATAATGCTTTTCCTACTCGTTTTTGCAAAGAATCATGGGCTACTTCTGTTTATAAACTTGATAATTATTCACAAAATATCTATGATTGTGCAACGCCAAAAGCTAACGATTCTATGATAAACAATATGCAAAAGCAGTTGAATGAAAGACTTTACAAATAATAAATAAACTAAATTTAAGAACTATCAAATTTTGTATTTGATAGTTCTTTTTTTATGCATAAAACTAAATAATTGAAAGGTGGTGAACGGTAATGAAAAAATATTTTTCAGGATTTATTTAGAATGAAATTTAAAGATTTTATTTTATTTTCCGGAAAGTAAATTAAAAAAATTAAAAATTAAAAGTCTCAAAGAAAGGAGAGGACTATATGAAAATTCAAAATAGAACGATTGGGAAGCGCATATTAGCTGTGCTATTATCATTGCTTACAGTATTAAGCTGTATGACAATAGGATTCGCACCGGCATATGCACTTGATTCGACAGCTGAAGAATGGAACGGACATCACCGGTTTTCTGTTGATGGAAAAGATGCATATTGTATTAACTACGGTAAAGCTTCAAATGGCAAATTTGAAACAAATGCTGCTGCACAAAAATTTTGGTCCAGTTTAGGTTCAACTAAACAAAACAATATTGAAAAAGTTCTTACATATGCAGGTGATAAAGGCTATCTTAATATATAAAAATCCGAAATTTGTTATTATCCGTAACAATTTCGGCTTTTTTATTTATTTAATCTTTTAGCTATCTGAAGCAGTAAGTCTAAATCGGCGGAAGAAAGATTTTTTGTTTCATTTCTCAATTCTTTCTGTTTAATGATTTCGGTTTCATTTTCTTCAAAAAATTCTGCTGGAGTAATTCCAAAATAATCGCACATATATAGCAATTCCGACAAAGATGGCAATGCTCTTCCGGAAGATATACTTTGAATATAGCTTTTACTGTGACCTAAATCAAAACTCATTTTGTATTCAGAAACATTTTTTGAATTCTTAATTGAGTTATTCTTTTTCTAATAAAATCTTTATTCATTGAAATGCCTCCTTTTTTATTCATATTACACTAAAATAATCGGTAAAAGACCGATTGTATTAGTAATTATACTTGCATATACCGTTAGAAATAGTATAATTAAATTGTGATTCCTAATTTTACTAATATAGCAATTTGAAAAAATTTTAAAAAATTTCAAAATAGATGAACTTTTTAGATTTTTTGATTGTCTAATAGGTGAAAAGATACATAGGAGGTATAAAAATGTATTGTAAAAAATGTGGTTTTTTAAATGAAAAAAACTCAAATTTTTACAGTAATTGTGGTTCAAAATTAATTGATGACAGTTGCGATAATAATGAGGTTAATAAAAGAAAAAATGCAATTATTAATAAATTCAATGAAGCAAAAAAATTATTTGATATGAAGATGTATCAGCCGAGTTTGAATAGTGCAAGACTTACATTGGAGTTATTAGTTAAATATCTTTGCAAATTAAATAATATAACAACAAGTGATTATGATAAAACCATAACACTTGAACAAATGATTTCAGCACTTAGTGAAAATAATATCGTATCAGACAACAATATTGACTTGCTTCATAAAGTTAGAATTTTAGGTAACAAAGGTTCTCACAATGTCGACGACAGTGTTAACGATTATGAAGCAAAAAATGCAATTGATTTGTTAGAAAATTTGATTTCAAATGTTATTAATCTAAATATGAACAATCACGACACAGAAAATCAAAACAATAATATTCCAATGAAAAATCCTGATTATTACAGTTTAAATAGACCTTTTTATGGAATGTGGTCAAACTGTATGTCAATAGAAGAATTAAGAGTTATTCCGGAGTATTGTTTGCTCGAATCAAAAGCAAATAATGGTGATATTAATGCAATGCTTGATATTGCTACAGGATTTTTACCTAAAAGGGAACCAATATTCTTTAGCGAAAACAGTCTTGTCTGTATGCCAAAATACCATTATAAGGGTAAGGAATATTATAATAAAAATGCATACGACGCAAGATATTTTTACTGGATTTATAGAGCGTGTGATTGTGCTTGTGATTGTTTTGAAAACGACAGAGATTTTCCTAAAAAATATATTTCAACTGCATTGCTTGAATTAATTAAGTATTTATTATACACGATAAATTATGCGTATTTTTGTGTTAATTATGTTGATTCAAAAACAGGGAAAAAATCATATTTTAATCAATACAGTATATATGATTTCAGTACATTAAAATATAAAATACTCGATTTCACTTTTTTATTGATGATAATGTTAGATGAAAATGATTATGATTTTAGTGTTTTTGCTCCTGTACATAAGGAAACAAATTTTAGTCAGATTGAATATATAATATATTGTTATTTAGTTGGTTTAAATATTTTGAATCCTAATATAGCTCAAAAGAAACTTTCGGATTATGTAAGTGGAGAATGTTTAGCTATTGAAGATGAAGATGCGAATATACCTATATCATTTTGCTTACTTGAAAAATATTTAAATGATGATTTGAACAGAAAAAATTATGAATTCCTTTTTACTTCGTTTAAAGATAAATTACCAAATGTAATGTTTGCAAAAAAAGAAAACCTAAACGGTTTGAATCGACTTTCACTTGATAATGTTGATATTTATTTTCTCGCAAATTGGATAAAACAAAATAACGGTAGAATGGAAATATTATCAATAGACGGAGAATTAATGGAACCGATTTCGGTCAATGATTTTGATTTGCAAAATTTTGGGGTATGGAAAATTAAAGATTTGTGTATTTTTTATTATGTAAAGCCAAATACAAATAAACATTATAAATTTGAATATAAAATAAATAGAAATGTTATTGATGAATTAGCATATAAATCTGTAAATGAATACATAAATTCTGTAGTTTCAAACAATAATGTATTAATTGATTTGTGGAAAGAAGCTCGTTTGCCGTTTGGCATTGCTTCAAGATATCTTAATTATTGCAGAATGGTCGTGTTTGAATATTAAATTATTATGAGGTTAATATGGAAAAAGAAATATATGAAAAGCTTGTTATAGGTGATACAACTGTCTTTGAACAGGTGTTTAAAGAGACCTATAAGGACGCATATTTGCTTGCATTCAGTTTTATGAAAAAGCAAGAAGATGCAGAAGATGTTTTGCAGGACTCTTACATAAAAATGTTTAACAACATTTCAAAACTGCAAGATGCCGATAAATTCAAATCTTGGTTTAATCAAATTATTGTAAATAACTGTAAAAATGCTTTGAAAAAATCCAACAGGTACGCCTTAAATTTCAGCGACATAAATGACGAAGATACCGACACTGATTTTGAAGATTCACTTGTTAACGAAGACGAAACTTTAAATCCTGAAGATGTGATTGATAAAACAGAAATTACAAATATTATGGCAGGAATTATAAATTCACTTCCTGAGGAGCAATCACTTTGCCTTCAAATGTTTTATTATCAGGATATGAAAATAAACGATATTGCATCGGCTCTTGATATTTCTGAAAACACGGTAAAATCAAGACTTCGTATTGCTAAAGATAAAGTGAGTTCAAAGGTTGAAGAATTTGAAAAGAAAAACAATATCAAGCTTCATTCAATTTCGCTTATCCCATTATTCTTCAAAATCAGTGTTGATAATTCTAATTTTCCACAGCTTGACTTTTCAAAAGCTGTTTTGCCATCGCTTGCAGCAGGAACGGCAGGCGTTTCTCTGGCAGGTACATCAACTGCTTCATCTGCAATTACTTCTGCTCATACAGCCGCAGGTGTTGCAACAACAATAGCTTCAACCACGGCAAAAACAGTGGCTGCGGTAGCGACTAAAAAGATAATTGCTATAGCGGTTGCGACTGCAGTTACAGTGACCGGTGTGGGTGTCGGTGCAAAGCAAGTAGCGAAAAAGGTTTATCAAAAATCAAATGCAGAAAGTACAAGCATTACTCAAACGGTAGAGGTAACAAGTTCAGTCGAAGATAAAGAAGCTGTAGAAAAAGAAATAGAAAAATATTCTGTTGATGATTATAAAACGAATGTTATGCCAAGCGCTGCAGTAAAATATAAAGATTATGTTTATTATTGTAACTATAGTATTCCGATGGGAAAAGACATATCCAAGGAACCCGAAGTGGTTGAAAATAAATCTATTTGTAGAAAAAACAGTGATGGAGAAATTGAAATTGTTGTTGATGAAGCATATGCACAATCATTGCTGTTATATGAAAATAAACTTTTTTATGCAAGTGTTAAGGACTTATCTTTATATATGCTGGAACTTGATTTGCAGAATTCAAAACCCATTAAAATTAATGATTATGAATTAGTACAAACATATGGCAATGGATATGACAGAAAACACTTGTTGGATTACAAATTACTTAATGGAAAAATTTATTATATTTGCACCGATAAAGATGTTGTATACGGAGATAATATAGAAACCTATCAAGGTGACGATTTAGCTAATAGATATGTTTGTGAATATGATATTTTGAAAAATAGAAATACGATAATAGAAAGTAGAAAAAGTGATGATTTATTTATTTCACGAAACAAAATTTTTGAAATATCGGAGCAGTATTGGGAGGACGAATATGTTTATAATGCTTTCGAAAATGATGAATATTTGATTGTGATAAATAAAAACAGTGATAGAGATAAATATAAGTGTACAATAATTAATAAATTGACAAAAAAAGAACAAGTCTTGGATACTGGTACAGATGAACAAAGATACAATTATAGTAATGTATGTATTATAGATAATTTATTTTATGCATTTGTCGACGAATATGACGGTGAATATATTGGCGATTGGTGCTACAAAAATGTTGAAATAAAACTATGAAAAAGTTACTTGAACTCCATTACATTTCATTATCAAGCCAAAATGATATTAATCTTGACTTGATGTTAAAAATAGAAAAAAGATTGGAGGAAGATGAAAAATAACACCTTAACACAAGTTTTAACATATTAAAAAAAGAAAGGACGAAAATTATGAAAAAAGCAATAAGCTTATTAACTGCATTTGCAATTTTACTTACAAGTGTTATTTTATTTAACATTGTTGCAAATGCAAGCTATGAAAAGAAACAATATAAAAATTATATATATTGTTACGATGAAAATGGTGACCTAAATATTTGTAAATATATAGGTAATGAAAAAGACATTGTTGTTCCACAGCAAATCGATTCTCACACAGTAAAAATCATTGACAGCAGTGCGTTTTTAGAATGTACAGCTGAAAGCATTATAGTACCGGAAGGTGTAGAATCAATTGGATATAACGCTTTTTGTGATTGTAAGAATTTAAAAAATATTTCTTTACCCGAAAGCCTTAAAACTATTGGCTGGGGAGTTTTTATCAGGTGTTCATCACTTGAGAAGCTCGTCATTCCCAATAATGTTATAGGACTTAGCGATGGCGCCATTACATATTGTGATAATTTAAAAGAAATAGTTATAGGTACAGGGTGCAAATCTCTTTACTATAATGCAATAACTTACAATCCAAAGCTTGAGAAAGTTGTTTTTCTTAGTCCTACGACCAAAATATATGATGATTTTGTTGGATGTGAAGGTGATGTAATAGAAACAGTGGATTCTTGGGCAACTATTTATGGTTATAACAAATCATTTGCAAAAGATTATGCCGATAAATACGGTAGAAAATTTGTCGCTTTGGAACGCACATGTGACGGTGTAAATCATCATTATTACAAAGGCGCTAAAATAAGCGCAACATGTACAGAAGGCGGTATTGACGAATATATATGCACTTGCGGTAGCAGTTATACTTTGTCAACCAATTCGCTTGGTCATAAATATTCTGAATATTATCAAAATGTTAAACAACCAACTTGTACTGAAAATGGCACAGTAGCAAGATATTGTGAAAGAGAAAATTGTGAGTCATATATTGATGAAAAAGAAGAGCCGAATTCAGCATTGGGACATGATTTTTCAGATGATGAAAAATATTGCTTAAGGGAAGGCTGCAATGCTATGAATCCTGATTATGTCGACCCAAATGCAACGACATCACCTGTTATAAAAACTGAACCTACAACTCAGCCTTCGACTGCATCTTCACCTACTGACAGTTCAAATAATCAATCTACTACAACGACTACAAATTCAACTGCAACAAATAACAGTGTAAAAAAATTAAAAACGCCTAAAATTTATAAACTTAAGAAAAAGAAAAATACCGTATCAATTTATTGGAATAAAATCAATACGGCAAAAGGATATGAAATATCTTATTCGACAAGCAAGAAATTTAAAAAGAATTCAACTAAAACCATTAAAGTAAAAAGCAATAAAAAGAATGTTACAATTAAAAAATTGAAAAAAGACAAAAAATATTATATTCGTATCCGTGCTTATAAAACAGTTAATGGTAAAAAAATTTATTCATCTTATTCTAAAGTAAAAAGTACAGAATTATAAAAGGAAAATATAAATATGAAAAAGGTTATAAGTGTATTATTGTCGGTTTTAATGGCAACAAGTATTATATCAGGGCTTAATTTAACTGCCTTTGCAGCAGGCAATTCAAAAGTTGAAGCTACCGAAATTCAACTCGGTCAAACAGTTAACAGTGCTATCACAGAAACTAATGATATTGATTGGTATAAATTCACAACGCCAAGCTCAGGTAAAATAACTGTAAATGTTGTATATGGAATGAAAGTATTTGATGCATTATTATTTCAAGGGGAAAATTTAAGACAAGTCGGTGGAAATAGTTGCATTGGTAAAGAAAGTGCAAATGCGGCATATAGTACATATACAATAAAAACTGAAGCAATTCAAGACGCATTCTATTTGAAAATATCAAAATATGATTCAAGTTATTACGGCAACTATTCAGTAACAGTTAATTTTGAATCTGCAAATGAATCATTCGGCGAGAGCAGTACGCACAGGGATGATTCATTTTTTACAGCAAATACAATAGATTTGAATAAGCAATATAACGGTCAAATAGCTAATGATAACGATGTGGATTATTATAAATTTACTATTACTTCGTCCGGAAAAATTGATTTTTCAATAACAAGTTATGTGTATACTTTTTACAGTTCTGAATTTGAAGTTTATGATTCTGAGAAAAATACGATAAAAGAAATTTATTTCGGTGGAAATAATACAAATGGCAAAACCGAGTATATTACAAAATACTTGACAGCCGGAACATATTATTTATATGTTAAAGGTCAAACAGGAAATTATAGTTTCAAAGTAGATTATTCTTATTCGCCGGAATCTTTCCCTGAATCATCAAATTATCGTGACGATAGTATTTTAAATGCTAATGCTATAAGTTTAAATAAAGATTATTTCGGTCAAATTGCAAATAATGATGACGACTATTATATGTTTAAAATTTCTAAAAAAACTGTTGTCACTCTTGATGTAAAATATGAAGGAAATTTAAGCTATAATATTTATAATTCGAAGGGTGAAATTGCAAAGTATTTATCTTCGAATGGTGGTAATGGCAAAAGAGATATTCTTGAAATAATGCCGGGAACCTATTACCTTAAATTCACCGGAAGTGAACAGAATTACGGTTTTAAACTTTCCACATCTAAAAAGCCTGCAAAAACAAAGCTTAATAAACTCACAGCATCAAAAGGTGGTAAAATTAAAGCAACTTGGTCAAAAATAAAAGGTGCGAGCGGTTATCAAATTGCATATTCAAAATCAAAGTCATTCAAAAAAACTATTGCCACCAAAACAATAAGCGCTTCTAAAAAGACCTCTTACACAGGCAAAAACTTCACTAAAGGCAAGAAATACTATGTTCGTGTTCGTGCTTATAAGAATTATAACGGTAAAAAAGTTTACGGCTCTTGGTCAAATGTAAAATCAGTTAAAGCAAAATAAAGTGCAAACAACCGTAGGAGAATTTTTTTCTACGGTTGTTGTATATGACTATTAAAAAGCATTTGTTTATCTAATGAATAATATAAAATTGTTGTACAAATTGTTGTACAAGTATTTTGCAACGCTCTCAAACGCCCTAAAATAAACAACTTTTCAGCACAAAAGAATATTTTAAAACGGACATCTCCACCAGCAAAGAATAATCCGAAACTTGTTATCATCGGTAACAGTTTCGGATTTTCTGTTTATATAGACACAAGGCAGGGTTAATTTCCTGCCTATTTTTTGTTTTATGCTGTGTGTTGCATTATTTTAATACGCTTTTCAAAAGCAAGTTTCCCGAAGTATTTGTAACTGTTTGTTGCATTATATCTGTGATTTGTATATAGGTATTTAGCGTGAAGCCTGTACTGATATCATTTACATACTACGATACAACATACCACCATTATTTTTAATATATGAAACCATCATTTTATTATAAAACTTGAAAAACTGAGTAAACTATAGTATAATCAAATTAACAAAAATGACGACAGCGGCAAAAATATTAAATGAGGTGATATTTTGGAAATCAATAGAAACATTTACTTAAACAGACTTGTTACGAGAAAGCAAAACGGATTTATTAAAGTCATCACTGGCATCAGAAGATGTGGTAAATCCTATCTATTAAATAAAATATTCTATAATTATTTATTATCCGAAGGTGTAGACAAAAACCATATTATCAAGTTTGCATTTGATTCGGCAGATGATTTATTGCTTATAGACGAAGATATTTTAGATATCAGTGAGCAAAACAGAAAAGTCGATCCGAGAAAATTTATGAAATATCTTGCAGGCAAGATTTTCGATGACGAAATGTATTATCTTCTTCTTGATGAGGTTCAGTTGCTTGGAAATTTCGAGGCTGTATTAAACGGATATATGAGAAAGGATAACTTAGATATTTATGTTACGGGCAGTAATTCTAAATTTCTTTCAAGTGATATTTTAACTGAATTTGAGGGTCGTGGCGACGAAATACATGTTTTGCCTTTATCATTTTCGGAGTTTTATTCTGCGTATGACGGCAGCAAGGACGAAGCTTTTGACGACTATATGGTGTATGGCGGACTTCCTGCGGTTGCTTTAATGAAAGCCGACGAACAAAAAAGCAACTACCTTATTACGCAAATGAAAAATGTATATATTAAGGATATCGTCGCTCGAAACAATCTTAATTCCGATCAGGAAATCAGCGAGCTTGTAGACATTTTGGCATCGGGAATTTCATCTTTAACAAACCCAAGAAAATTAGAAAACACCTTCAAATCCGTTAAAAATTCAACACTCTGTGCCTCGACTATCGATAAATATATCGGTTACTTAAAAGACTCTTTCTTGCTCAGCAAAGCAGAGAGGTATGATGTAAAGGGCAAGAAATACATCAGCACACCTTATAAGTTGTATTTTGAGGACACCGGACTTCGTAACGCAAGGCTTAATTTCAGGCAAATAGAAGAAACTCATTTGATGGAGAATATAATTTATAACGAACTCAGATACAGAGGATATAATGTCGATGTCGGTGTAGTTGAGTTTAGAGAAAAAACTGCCGAGGGCAAAGATATCCGAAAGCAAGTAGAAATTGATTTCGTAGCTAATCAAGGCAGTAAGCGTTACTATGTTCAATCTGCATACAATATTCCCGATGAAGAAAAATGGGAGCAGGAAACACGTCCTTTTGAAAAAACTAATGACTCTTTCAAAAAAATTGTTGTGGTGGAAAAAAGTATGAAACCACGCCGTGATGATAAAGGCTATCTTATGATGGGAGTAAAAGAATTTTTACTTGATAGTAATAGTTTGGAAATTTGATTTCAACATAATAGGGAGTGTAAAATAATGTCGGATATAAAATACAACCGTATTGATGAGGATTTACAGCAAAAAATTATTTCTAACAGGGAAAGCCATTGGATAAACCCATATGCTTTTAAGGACGAAATGGCTGTCAGACGAAATAATGACATTGACAAAGCCAGTTTATGGCGTCCAGTATTTGTTCGTGATATAGAAAAAATTATGCATTTGCCATACTATAACAGATATGCTGATAAAACACAGGTGTTTTCGTTTAAAAATAATGACGATATTACACGAAGAGCACAGCACGTCCAACTCGTTTCAAGAATTGCACGAAATATTGGCTCAATCTTAGGATTGAATCTGGATTTGATTGAGGCTATTGCATTAGGGCATGATATTGGTCATACACCTTTTGGACATGCCGGTGAAAGATTCTTAAGTGAGTTGTATCATAATGAAACCAATAGATATTTCAATCATAATGTTCATAGTGCAAGAGTATTAGATACTATTTTTGCTAGAAATTTCACAATGCAGACCTTAGATGGCGTCTTATGTCATAATGGCGAGTTTGAACAGCAAGAATATAAGCCTAAGTATGAAAAATCATTTGATGATTATGATACTGAAATTGAATTGTGTTATACAGAAGGGACAGATGCAATCAAAAAACTTATCCCATCGACTCTTGAAGGCTGCGTGGTAAGAATATGTGATATGATTGCGTATTTAGGGAAAGATCGACAGGATGCAGCGTTAGCAGGTATCATTGACCCCGATTATGAGTTCACTACTGAATTAATAGGCAAAGAAAATGCAAAAATAATTAATAATTTAACTGTTGATATTATTGAACACAGTTACGGTAAGGATTACATATCGCTCAGCGATAAGGCATTTAGTGATTTGAGTCTGGCAAAAAAAGAAAATTATGAAGTGATTTATAAAGACAAAAATATAAATAATCAGTATAGCAGTATAATAAAACCGATGTTTGAAGATATATATTATAAGTTACTGGATGATATTAAGAAAAACGATGAAGATTCTATGATTTTTAAGCATCATATAAATCCTATTGGTGATGCTTTGAGAAAATATCAAAGTATTGATTATCTTTCAGAAGAAAACAATCAAATTGTTGTTGATTACATTGCCAGTATGACGGATGATTACTTTATTGCATTATACAAGTTCCTTTTCCCTGAAAGTAAATATTCCGTAGAATATGAACCATATTTTTAATTAATATAACAATAATAAGTATTGGAGAACGCAAAATGAGTAGAAAAGAAATAAGTGAAAATGTAAAGAGAAAATTATATGCTGAATCAATGGGAAGATGTATGAATCCTCATTGCCAAAAAGAGTTATTTAGAATTAATGGTGATATAATTGAAAAGGCTCATATTGATCCTTATTGTAAAACAGCAAATAATTCATTTGAAAATTTAGTGGTTTTATGTTCTAATTGTCATACTGATTTTGACAAAAATGCAGCGTTTACTTCTGAAGAAGTATTGAAGTGGAAAGAAATCAGAAAACAAGAGTTAGATGATTTCTTTTGTAAAAAATTTAATAGTTTTGATGAATTGAAAAAGGAAGTGTTTCCGCTACTTTCTGAAAATAACCGAATTTTTAAAAATTATTATTTAGGTGATAATAAAGAATTATGGAAAAAATTTGAACCTCAAATAATAGTGAATAATAGAAAACTTAAGTTACTGTTTGAAAATAATCGTAACTTATTTCAGTATCATGAAAATAATGCATATTCTAATTTGGCATGTATAGATACTTTTATATTGCATATAGATGAATTTGAAAAAACACGGTTAGACGAAGAAAAAAACAGACAGGTTCTTTATCCGGAAGAGATAAATTCTATATTTGATATAGAACCCGTTTTTGATCATCTGTTACCATCTACAGAATCGTTAGAGGCTTTAATAACGAATTTAAATCAACAAGGGAAATTTGTAAATATATCAATAGGAGAGGAAATTCCTTATATTCAAATTGTTGACGGAGAAAAACCAAGGCTGCTGTTTTTATTTGATGCACCCCAATTAAGACAGTTATATTTTGATTATAACTGTTTTAGAAAAACAGGGGTTAGATTGGAAAGTCTAAATTTTGCATTGATGTATCTTAAACATAAAAAAATCAAATTTGAATTTATAAATTACAACAATTTGAGAGAAATAAAAGTTGATGAAATTAAAATGATTTTCATTTATGAATATTGTTTGAGCGAATCTAAATTATTAGAACTATTGCCTGATAACGGCTCTGTTGTAGTTAATTTACACAATTGGAATGGAGAAAGTTGTATTTCAAAGCAGGCATATGAGCGTGCAACACAAATGAATGTTACATTGTTAACAATGAATGGGTTTTATGAATATGTTGATAAATTCAAATATAGCAAATGATATTTCAAAACATATAAGACAAAATATGTATTTGTTTAGTTCATTTGAAAATGTATATTTATTTGGGTCAATTTTAGATGATAGTAAGTTCTCAAATGATATTGATTTATTACTTATTTACTCAAGTTATTCAAATAGAATAATAGATGATTTGAATCAGATTTCTTCTATTTTAGAAACTATGTATAGATTACCTATTGACTTTACTGTGTTAAGCATTGAAGAAGAAAAAGATATTGAGTTTTTAAAAAGAATTTATCCGAAGTATATGAAATTAAAATAAGATCAGAATTCAAGTGTTGTACCTGATTCTCTCAATATCAATCCTTGCGATTCTAATTCTAATATTTTATTTTTATAATAACTTATGTATCAATAACCCTCTTGATATTTGTTCTGTATCAAGAGGGCTATTTGTTCTATTGTGTCTTTTATGAAATTGTTTAATTATGTCTTGTTATCCTGATTTTTGTCATTGTTTTTGTTCTCGTCTTGCTCGGTAATTAGTTCGAGAAAATAATGAGCAAGTTTTTCTAATTCGTAATTCGGAATGTTCCATTCGCTTTTTGCTGCCATAAGGCAACACTCTTATTTATTTTATATCTGCCTCCTTTAATTTATTTTGCCTTTTGCTTTGTGCTTGTTTTCATATTATCTGCCTCCTTTTCAAGCACACAATACGCTAATGTGTTTTAGAAGTCAAGTACTATATTTTGCACGATTTTTTGCTCACAGGCTTGCATAAATCCCCTGTAAGCCGTTTTTAGTTTCAGTCCGACGAGTTACTCTATTTTAGATTGAACTCGTCAATTTTTGCTCACAGCGTTGCCTGATTTTTCAAAAATAGGTTTATCATACGGCAACGCTCAAGTGAATACGCAAAAGCCTTGATTTTCTGCGAAAAACAGGCCTTACTGTATACGAATTTGGAATCATACGCAAAAGTATTACGATTTGAAAAGCCGACAGGCTTTGCCGGACGGCGTTTTCGGGCATTTCAATGCCCGAAAA
>OGKR01000321.1_pt1 | contig 53710 bp, 82 predicted proteins | sample 1572431 | NCBI WGS metagenome assembly OGKR01 (sample SAMEA2582079, study PRJEB24529) | metagenome | biome: Human gut stool | place: China | collected 2011 | reverse complement strand
TACTCTCGAACTATATCGTATGTCAGTCTGGCTAAACTCTCTCACAGTCCCTTTAACGACACGCCAGTATGTCACCTATAATATATAATTATAAACTGATTTTGTCAATATTTTATAAATAATTTATCAATATAATGATTATTAATATATTTACAAGAGTTACTGTTAGCCACAAAAAGCTAAGTAGTCCTTAGTTAAAATATCTCTTGGAATAGAGAATATTTGCTCTGTAGTGCCCCACTCTACAACTCGGCCATCATTCATAAAGACAGTGTAGTCTGCAATGCGTCTAGCTTGTTGTAAATTATGAGTAACAATGACAATCGTTTGTTTTACTTTTAACTCTGTTAGCAATGCCTCAATATGCAAGCTGTTTTTTATATCAAGTGCAGAGCAGGGCTCATCAAAGAGCATTACGCGAGGATCTACAGTCAAGCTTCGCGCAATACACAGACGCTGTTGTTGACCACCAGATAAAGAACTTGCCAAGCGCTTCATATCGCCATTAATTTCGCTATATAATCCAGCCTGCTCTAAACATTGTATCGCTTTAGCCTTTCTGTCTGCAGAGGATAACTCTTTATAATAATTTAGAGCAAATACCATATTATCTTCAATGGTACCAGGAAATACGGTCGGTTGTTGTCCGATAAGACCGATTTGGCGACGTAACATTTGCGGATTCATTGAGTCTACCGATAGGCCATCGTAAATAATTTGTCCATTAGTGACTTTTTTCGGTGACTGTAAGCTACCGTTAAGCGTAGCTAACAATGTACTTTTACCACAACCAGAGGGCCCAATAACAGCCGTAATAGCATGTTCTGTAATAGGCAAGGTTATGTGTTGCAAAATAGGATGCTCATCAATGGACACCTCTATATCTTTAATATCTAATATGATGCTCATCAAGACCGCCCTCCTATCCAGCGACAAATGATATTAATGAAAAGTAATATAACCATCAATACAAAGGCTGTAGCATAGGCTAAATCTACTGAATAACCTTCGTTTACCAAAATGTACAAATGATATGGCAAGGCCATAAATGGATCCGTTATATTCGGTATAGACCTAGTATATAATACGGCTCCAGTATACATAATCGGTGCAGTGGCCCCCATTGCATAGGCCGCTCCAAGGGCTATAGCGCTCAATCCGTCGCGCATGGCACTCGGTATGACCATATGCATCCATATATAACTTGATGAAAGCCCCATATTGAGAGCCGCCTCATAAGTTTCACGAGGAAACTCGTGGAATACTTTCACAAGGCGCAACGTAATAAAAGGTATAACCATTACCGTTAACGTAATTGATGCAGACAATAAGCTTTTATCGATCCCTAAATATAAAATCAGTACACTATAACCGAATAAGCCAATCAATACAGATGGTAATCCAGACATACAGCGTAGCGTGAATAAAAAGCATTCTGATTTCCAACGAGAAATATTGCCATATACCATGTAAAGGGCACAAGGAATACTTACAATAGCCGCCATAGAAGCCGTTAATAGTCCCTCTAAAATACTGCCGATTATGGCAGGGAATATGCCCCCTTCTACACCGAGAGGCATGCCTGCTGGATAAAGCCAAAGGAAATCAACGGTAATTAATGGTCCACCATGATACACAATATAACTACAAGCAGCGATGAGTATCGCCATAACTAGGACTAGACTGCCATAAGCCCAAGTAGCTAATACAAGATTAGATAACTTCATGATGACCGTCCTTTCTAGTTTTCCAAGAATACATATAGACTAGAACATTAGTCAATATTAAAATCATTAGCAATACTAAAGCCGCTACATATAAACCGCTATAATGCAAGCTATTGTACTCTACACTACCCATTTCAAGCGCAATAAGAGATGGAATCGGCTCAGCCTTACCTAATAAGTTAGGTAAGATGGGCGCATTACCGACAACCATCATAACGGCCATGGTCTCTCCCATAGCACGGGAGAAGGCTAGAACAGAACTAAGAATGATGGAACCTTTAGCACTAGGTAACACTATAGCTTTCATAGTATGCCACGGCGATATACCAAGGCCCAAAGCAGTTTCTTCATAGCTCTGCCGATAGGTTTCGATAGATTCCGTACAGTGAGTCACAATATAAGGCAAAATCATAAAGGCTAATACGAGACTAGCCGATAAAATAGACTCACCAGTAGATAAAGAAAACATGGATTGAATGGCCGGAACCACTACGGCAAGACCGATAAAACCAACAATAACAGAAGGTATACCGGCAATCATATCTATAGTAGACAAACAAAATTGACGAATACGTGGTGATACACCTAAGCTCAAGCCTACCGAAGTACCAATACCTAAAGGCAACGCCCATACTAGAGATAATAGCGATACATAGAGGCTCGCAGAAATAATATAAGCTAGACCTAATACAGGGCTCTGTACCATAGGCTTCCAGACTGTACCAGTTACAATATCCGTCCAAGACATATGTATCAAGGCGGGCCACGCCTCTATCGCCATATAGAGGACAAGCCCTATATATAAGGCAAGAACAGACACCGCCATAATCGGTACTATGCCAGATGTAAAACGATCTGATAAATGCATAGACTCTCCTTTCATAAGAAAAAAGCAAGGCCGTAGCCTTGCTTTTATTCTATCTGATTAGTTTACAGGAACAAAGCCCATTTTATGAATAACTTTACGGCCTTCTTCAGACTTCAAGTATTTTGTAAAAGCGTCTGCTACGCCGCCCATATTACCTTTACCTACGATAAGAAGTGGACGTTGAATTATATAAGAACCATCAGTAATCGTTTCATCTGTTGGTGCTACACCATTAACTTTGAATGCAACGATTTGGCCTTTGTTTTGAATCAACATGCCATACGATGCGTAACCAATAGCATATGGATTCTCTTTAACTTTAGCTACAAGGGCACCCATGGATGGAGCTTGAATAGCGTCTTTAGTTACCTCTACAGAACCCATGATTTTTTGTTGGAATACTTCATGAGCACCACCACCAAGGTCGCGTGTCACTACGATAATTTCTTGGTTAGGCAAGGATGGATCTACTTGATTCCAAGTTTTGTACTCACCAGAGAAGATTTTAATAATTTCTTCTTTAGTAAGATTATCTTTTATGGCATATAAAGGATTTTCAGGATTTACAGCAATTGTTAAGGCATCAATACCGACTTTAATTTCGTTGTAGTCTTTTATTTTTGCTTTTTCGCTGTCTTTCACTTCACGAGCTACTAAACCGAAGTCCGCAGTACCATCGATAACCGCTTTAATACCAGTGCCAGAACCACCAGAAGATACATAAATAGTAATATCTTTATCTGGTAAAGAGCTATCTGCATGATTCCAAGTTTTATTTTTTTCTGTAAAATCTGTAGCGATTTTAGAAATAACTGGTGCCAATGTGGAGGAACCATTATATGTCAATTGAGTAGATTGAGAGCTTTGATTAGAACCACAACCTACAGTAATAAGCATGGCTGCACCAACACAAGCAGCGAGTATAGCACGTTTAGTAAAACCTTTCATATACAATCTCCTTAAAATAACAATAATTAAGAACTATTCAGCATTAGTATAATTATACCAAAATATAAATCGTCATTACAATAAATTTCAAGGCCTATAGAATGTAGTATATCTACCACATGTTACTATATCCTAAGCCTACTATATACATATAAATAACATTTTTCTGTAAAATAATCATATATCAATTAATTTAATAATTCTAACGCTTAATTTAGTACCATTAACCATTTACATAAATCGTCTATAAATGGTATTATTAGCAGTGCACTAGAATTTGGTTATTATGAAAGAAAGGTAATAACTATGTTTTCATTTCTACAACCAAAAGAGGCAAAACCATCGGTTCCACAGAATATGATTATGAATTTATATTACAAATATAGATTTCAATCTCTAGCCGGTATATTTATTGGTTACGCTGCGTACTATATCGTTCGTAACAACTTTGCCTTATCAACTCATTTTTTATCAGATATCTTACACATGAGCAAAACGGAAATCGGTTTGCTATCTAGTGGTATGCTTATCGCCTACGGTCTAAGTAAAGGCTTCATGAGTAGTCTTGCTGACAAAGCTAGCCCTGCAAAATTTATGGCTTTCGGTCTTATTTGCTGTGCAATTATCAATATTTTTATGAGCTTTGCCGACAGCCTCGCTTTCTTCTTAGTATTAGTAGTTCTTAATGGTTTCTTCCAAGGCTTTGGTGTAGGCCCATCCTTCATCACACTCGCTAAATGGTATCCAAAACAAGAACGTGGTCGCTTTGGGGCAATTTGGAATATCTCCCATAATCTTGGTGGCGGTATCGTAGCACCAATCGTAGCTGCTGCGTTATACTTCACCACTACTGATCACTGGCAATTAGGCAGCTATGGTATTCCTGCAATTATTGCGATTGTAGTAGCTGTTATTATTGGCTTCTTGATTAAAGAAAGTCCAGAACGAGAAGGCTTACCACCAACTAGTGAAATCATTGCCGATACAGCTCATAAAGCACATAGAAGTGCAGAAGCACCGCACCTAAGCACAAGACAAATTTTTGTACAATATGTATTAAAAAATAAAAATGCTTGGTATGTGTCTCTAGTTGATACATTTGTTTACATGATTCGTTTCGGTATGCTTACATGGTTGCCTATTTACTTATTACAAGTGAAAGGCTTCTCTAAAGCAGAAATGTCCATCGCATTCTTATTCTTTGAATGGGCAGCCATTCCTTCTACAATTTTTGCAGGTTATATTTCCGATAAATTCTTTAAAGGTTATCGTATGCCACCAGCAATCATTGCAGTAAGTATTATCTTCTTCTGTATCTTTGGCTATTGGCAAAGTGAATCCCTCTTATGGGTTACATTCTTTGCTGCTGTCGTAGGTTGCCTAATCTACATCCCTCAATTCTTAGCATCTGTACAAACTATGGATATTGTACCTCCATTCGCTGTAGGCTCTGCCGTTGGTCTTCGTGGCTTCATGAGTTACATCGTAGGTGCCAACCTTGGTACAACTCTATTTGGTGTTTTAGCAGATAAATTTGGTTGGAATGCAGGTTTCTACCTCTTATTAGTAGCATGTGTTCTTTGCATTACATTCTGTGTACTTGCACACTTTGGCGCAAAAGAATTAGATGCTAAAGAAGCAGAACTTGAACAATTACAACCAGCTGAAGCAAACAGCTAACAACTAAATTCTAGAGCAAACCAAAAGGTAGCAACATATACTGTTGCTACCTTTTATTTATTCTTAAAGAAATTTGCCAAAAACCAAATAATTGGCCCTATGAATCTCACCTTCTTAACAGTATCCATTTTATCTAGAATAGGCTTAGTTATCTCTGCATTGCTTTCAAGAGACACATATTTTTTATCAACATAAACGCCTTTGGAATACTCTGTCGTATGAACCCGTTTTTCAATAGTAAGTATATGCGTACCATCATCATCTTCATACTCTTCATAACGAGAGAAAGCACCAATATCTATATCTGTATCTATATCCCCTCTTGTACCTATTGCCATCTGATAACTTCGATGAACTACGTTCATATCAGATGGTATTACTTTGCCACATAACTTTGTAAACTGATATACATCACGCTTTTCATTCCAACTGATCCAAAACTCAGCATTATTCCTATGTTTAACCAGCTTATACTTATACCAAATTCTCCTATGAGTATCAATGTAACGAATTTTGCCTAGGATCGTATATAACTCATTTCGGATACGCAATGTATCGCCATAGTTAAATTTCATAAAACACTCTCATTCCCAAAACAATATATATTATTAATTACTATGATTGTACACATAATATGAAATTCTGCCAATTGCCAATACAGATATAGAAAAAAGATCTACAATGATCTGTAAGGCCTTATATATTTGGGTAAATCGAGGGCTTATATTGAATACTCTGCACGATTACTATATTATTTAAACTCTACATTTTTAAAAGGGGCCAATAAGGGTCACCAAATAGCCTTTCCATTCCTCGCCTTGTTACACCCTTTATACCCTATATTGTGTATAAAAAACAACTGTTTATTTTGATTTTTACAAACAAAAAAGCCCCCGCATCATTGATCTGCACCCATTTTCTTGGACAGATATAATTAAGCTACTTTTTGAGAATGAGTTCGGTATTCTACCGGACTCATTCCTTTTAATTTGAGCTTAATGCGTTTTGTATTGTAATAAGTAATATAATCCTTTAATTTACTGATGAAATCTTCATAAGAAGCAAACTTGTCTAAATATAACAACTCTGACTTCAACAAGCCAAAGAAGTTTTCCATCACGCTATTATCCAAACAATTTCCTTTTCGGGACATGCTTTGGATGATAGCGTGATTTTTAATGTCTCCTGATACACTGCATGTTGATATTGCCAACCTTGATTTGAGTGCAGTATACACCCTTGGCTATTAGGTCTTTCCTGAAACGCTTTATCTAGCATAGATAATACCTGCACTAATACAAGTCTTTCAGATATTTCATAAGATACAATTTTACCGTTATATAGGTCTAAGATTGGTGATAAATAAATCTTACGTCCAAACACGTGAAACTCTGTAATATCTGTGGCCCATTTTTGATCTGGCTTTGTTGCAGTAAAGTTTCGCTTAATAATGTTGGGAGCGATTTTTCCTTCAGTACCTCTATATGAGCGATATTTCTTTAGACGAACTTTACATGTTAAGTTTCCTTCCTTAATAATACGCATTACAACTTTATAATTTATATGAATGCTTAATTTATGCAATGCTATTGTAATTCGGCGATACCCATAACGACCCTTATTCATCGCCACAAGTGTGCGGATAGCTTCTCGTTCCTCTGCATATTTTTCCCCCTTTTTTATGCTAGCTAAGCGTGCATAATATGTACTACGACTAATGCAAAAGTACTCGAGCATAAACTGAAGGGGATATATTGTTCTTAATCTTTCGATGGCAATTGTTTGTGCTTTTTTTTACAGCTCTATTGGGTTTTGCAATTTCACGCATTTCTTTCATGAAGTCATCGTAAAAAGACATTTCATATTTCAACCGAGCGATTTCAGCTTCTAGTTCTTTAATCCGTTCTTTATCTGATTTTTTTGTTGAATCTACTTGTACGTTTATTTCGTTCTTAGTCTTCATAGGTGGCCTGCCTTTAGGCTTAGGTTGCAATCCAAAAAAAACTTCATCTAAATATTTTTTATTCCATGCTGCAATTAGACTTGGATTATCTATATTAAATAATGCTGCTGTTTCTTTAAAGGATAACTTATTCTACCACCTAGTTTCAATAACTTTATGTTTAAATTCTGCTGAAAATATACGTCTATTCATTTTTTAGATAAAGAACTATTATTTTCGTATTTGAATAACCAGTTTTTTATTGTGTGTCTTGATATATTTAATTGGTTTGCTACAGAATGTATACCAAATCCGATTTTAAATAGATAAAGAGCTTGATCTTTAGTTTTTTGAGAATATTTTGACATAGAAAAACTGCACTTCCAAAAATTGTGTCCAATTTTTGGGGTGCAGTTCAACAACAAAGCCCTCTATAATATCAGCTAACTGTGGAGCCATAGCAGCACGTCTAAGCTCTCGTTTTTCTTTATATGTCATCGCACTCATCGTGGCTTTCACCTCCTTATTCCCCGATTCTTGCCTGGCATCGTTTAGCCAGCCACTCATCAAATAAGCGTGAATGAATTAAGCGTTTGCCTTCTCTTTCCCCTACCTTCATAGATGGGAAGTCAAAATCTTTAGCCCATTTACGAATTTGTTCAGGCCCTACACGAGCTTGCTCAGCAGCCTCTTCAACTGTAAGACAAAAGGGTCTATTAAACCGTTTATTATTCATAACTACCTCCTCCAAGCGTATTCATAAATTGTTCATGTATATTTTGCATATTTTTAAAGTTTAATTTGTATAATCACCTTAGAAAGGAGGTGATTATATGGGTAAAAATCAACATGTTGTGCCATCCAAAAGTGGCGGTTGGAATGTCAAAGGTGCTGGAAATTCTAAAGCAACTAAACACTTCGACACAAAGCAATCGGCAATCGATTACGGAAGACAAGCTAGTCGCAATCAAAAAAGTGAATTAGTAATCCACAATAAAGATGGACGGATAGCTCAAAAGGATAGCCACGGACATGATCCGCATCCACCAAAAGGCTAGTCATAATTAGGAGTTAGTACGGCGATATAGTTTGGCGAAAGCTCGACATCATCTTCAGTGATAACCGCAACTACTGTATCGTCGTCTTCCCTTTTTATAACAATCTTTGTATATTGGTCTGTGTTTAAAATACTATCTGGTTTCATTTTTATTCTCCTTTCGACACAATAAATACTTTTGATATAATCACCTTGAAAGGAGGTGAAAATATGGATTTTATTACTGTAATCATTTCATTAGCTGCTTTATTACTTTCTCTACTTTCATATTTACGAGAAAGAAGATTAATAACGGTTGATTTTGATACCAATTGTTTTGCATTAGATGCCACAAAAAACATAAAAGCTGCTGATAATATTTTTGAAGATTCGCCTAATCGATATGCAATTTTTACAACTGCAATCATCGTGAATGCTAGTACTGCCAATAGCTCTTATTTTGATTTACGAGCCTATAATCCTAAAACAAACGAAAACCATTTCCTTTGCACTTTATCTAGTCTTCCTTTATTAAAAAACAAGCCTTCTTTATTAATTAGTCCATTCGGACCAAGAGCTTTGGAAAATTTCATTATTGATTTGCCTAAATCTCGCTGTGGTCCCATCACATCAGGAAGTTGTTTAGAGTTGCCCATCTTGATCGTTCTTAATAAAAATATTTCTATTGAAGAGGGCGTCTCCATTGAATTTAAAATTCCTCAATACGCTTGGTTACCATGGCATCGCTCATCTGTATCAACATCTAATCGAAAAAAATTTAAGTTCTACAGAGTTCATTACGATTTATCCAATTTTCATAAAATTTTAAACAGCCAAAATGCTATGGATACGCCTAATGAAACAGAGGAAACCACTACAGCAATAAATGGTAAGTAGTCCCCAAAATCACCCCCTGTTGGCTCAACTCTTATGAATTTATTTTGATAATTAAATTGTTCTCTATTTTCTTTTGTATAAATCCCCCCTACAGGGTTCTTTATCTCTACACCTCCTCTCTACTACCACTAACGTTGTTGGTGGCTTTATCTTCTTTCACTTGATTTCTGTTATAAGCTCAACGGCTTAAGACTCACGTCCAGCAACTACAATAATCAAAATGCCTGTCAGCACGAGCCCTATAATATATCCGATGACAAACTCCATATTTTCACCGCCTATCTATTGCCACTAACGCTTGTTGGTGGCTATTACTTTTTTACAGTTGCGTTATCTTTCAAATACGCTATTACATCAGTCATAATATTTTCCACATTTGTGATCGTTAAGCCATGTGCTATTACTATGGAAATCATTGCGTCTACTATGCTCTGGTGCGTTACTTTTGTAATAAGTTTTACTATTTTCATGGTCCCCCCCTTATCGTCAATGCCGAGATACATACACATCAGCAATGACATCAATGATGCGTTCAGCGTCAGGTAACATATCATAAGTAATATCCATAATTTTAGAGATACCTAATGCCAATGCGATGGCTTTCTTACAATGCATTTCAAAATTAGGCAAAATCCATCCAGAATTATTGCGATTTCTAACCTTATGGCAAGGTATTCCACTTATCTCTGCCACTTGATAGATATAATCTGTTAACAAAGTGTGTGCACTCGATTGTCTAATTGTTTCAAGGCAAGCTACTCGTGTCTCTAATTCTCTAATTCGTTTTTCTTTATTCATCTATTCCTCCCTTCTCAATAACGGTTTAACCGTAATCAACAAAAAAAATAATATCATATATGCCACATTAAATACGTCCTGTATCTTTTCAATATGTGGAACATCAGGATAAGAACGTTTCTGCGCCCAATTTTCCCATGTATCAACAGATACTCCTATCGCTTTAGCTGCGGCAAGTTGTGACCAATCCTTTGACGCCCGTAACATCTTTAACGTGTACTTCATGAGAACCTCCTTTCATTTTTTCACCACTTGTTTACAGTCATCATTCCACTACGGTTTTTCCATAATGCCCATAAACAAAACTTAAATTCTCGTAAAATTTCCGTAAAATATTGATTTTATTACGATTTTATCGTAATATATGGGTATATTAATTAATATGATGCGTTACAAAGAGGCTATTATGAGTGATTTAGGCAACAAGGCTATTATGGCTGAGAATATTCAACGACTAATGGACAGTCGCGGAATTGATCGCAATAAAATATGCGCTGATTTAGGGCTAAAGTATACTACGTTTACCGATTGGGTAAAGGGAAATACATATCCTAGAATCGATAAAATTGAGTTATTGGCAAACTATTTTGGCGTCCCTAAATCTGAACTAGTAGAGAAATATACAGACGGCTATTACAACGACCGTGAAGCAGCCGAATTCGTGGAATACCTACGCACACGTCCAGGGGCTCGTATGCTCTTTTCTGCTGCTAAAGATATATCTAAAGAGGACATGGAAAAAGCTGTCGAATATATAGAATTACTCAAACTTAAACACAAATAATAGGAGGTGAATCTTATATGTTTTTCTTTTTTCCAGAAGGAGTTCCTAGCAACTCAACTAATAATTACCAGTCCCCTTTTGAGTCTATTAAACAAATAGATGATAATGGCAATGAATATTGGTATGCTCGAGATTTACAAGAAATACTTGAATACTCAGAATGGAGAAATTTTAGTAAAATTATTGAAAAGGCTAAAACTGCTTGTGAAGCCAGTGGCAATGCGGTTTCTTCCGAATTTGTTGACGTCAACAAATTGGTAGATGTTGGGGCTAGTTTGCAACGCACTATACAAGATATAGTACTTTCTAGATACGCTTGTTATTTAATCGCTATGAATGGTGATCCTCGCAAAGAAGTAATTGCACTAGCTCAAACCTATTTTGCAGTGAAAACTCACGAGCAAGAGCAATTAGAGTTACAAAAAGAAGACAGCTTGCGTTTGCAAATCCGACAAGATATTAAAGAGCACAATATATCTTTAGCCGAGGCTGCTAACCAAGCAGGTATAAAAGAACCTAAAGATTATGCTATTTTTCAAAACGAAGGCTATAAAGGTCTGTATGGAGGTTTGGGCGTAAAGCAAATTCACGCTAAAAAAGGTCTAAAGAAATCTCAGAAGATTTTGGATCATATGGGCAGTACTGAACTTGCTGCTAATCTATTCAGAGCTACACAGACTGATGAAAAATTACGCCGCGAAGGAATAAAAGGAAAAGAAAACGCCAATAAAGTTCACCATGACGTAGGTGCCAAAGTACGTCAAACCATCAAAGAATTAGGCGGCACTATGCCAGAAGATTTAGAAACACCGACTAAAAGTATCCAACAAATAAAAAAAGAAAGCCAAAAGAAGCTTTCAAGATAATACACAAAGGAGAGTGTTATCTTGATTGTAAATTTAATTTACTGTGACTTACCACATGCCCATGCTGTGTCAGAGGAATGTGTAGATATAGATACTAATAATATCTATATAAATAAAAACCTCCTGCACGACCGCATGCGAGAGGAAATTAAGCACGAATTAATGCATATTATTAATGACGACTTCTATTTAGACCAACATGTTAATCTAGTAGAACAAATGGTCCATAGGTCACATATAAACGATTCGGAATTAGAAAGCATCGATTTTTATCATCATTTTAATCTTTGATTGCATGTTAGGAGGTATCATGACGATACAATGTGAAATAGACGCATATATAAATGAACGCTTAGATGATCAGATTAAATGGTACGACAAAAAGAGTAGTTCTAATCAAAGAAGATTTAAAAGGTGTAAATGGGCTGAAATGGGACTTGGAGGAATAATAGCCGTATTGACACCAGCAATCACAGCTTGTGAGTTTATAAAATATATAATCGCAACATCATCTGCAGGCATTGTTATTTTGGTAGCTTTACATGGTTTGCACAATTTTCATGAAAACTGGATTGAGTATAGAAAAACCTCTGAGCTACTAAAAAACGAAAAATACACCTACTTAAATAAAGCAGGTGTATATAAAGAGTTATCAGATGATGAACGATTTACATTGTTAGTCGAACGATGTGAATCAATTATTTCGCATGAAAATATAAACTGGGCCAATATGAATAGTGGTTCTACAAGCAAGAAGTAAGCTTAGTATCATTAGATACTGGTTGATATGTTCTTTCAAACACATCAGGCTTACAAGGATATTGCTCACCACGTATACCTGTAATTATCCAATCTCCCACTGAAGCTTTCATTGGGCCTTCTAAGGTTTGAATAATAAGTTCTTTATCAGTTTGGAATGCCTCTATTACAATTGGCTTTTTCATAAATCTTTGTTTCATTTTTATTCCCCCTTGAAAGGATGTGAATTTATGGGTTCTTTTACTATTTTAACCCCTGCAACAAGAAAGAACATTTTTATTAGTCACGCTTGGAAATACAATATCGATTACTATACAATACTCAGATGGCTAAAAGAGTCATCTATAGTATACCACAATTATAGCGTACCGGAACATGACCCATTAGATGCAGGGAATACCAGAAAATTAAAGGCAGCATTAACAGAACAAATGCGCCATGCGAACATCGTTATAATCATTGCCGGCATGTACACTAACCACAGCGGCTGGATTCAATATGAGATTGATGAAGCTGTTAGAATGAGGAAGAAAATTATTGCCATTAAACCGCGCGGTAATGAACGTATACCTTTAACAATACAAATGGCGGCTCACAAAACTGTTAATTGGAATAGTACATCTCTAGTTGACGCCATTAAGACTATATAAAAAATAAGCCCTCACTGCAGTGAGGGCTACTAAAAACTACATACCTAGCCTTAGAGAAAAGGTATTTCATTTTTACTCCAATAACATTATACCACAAAACCTCTAAGGCTTATTTCTTATACCTAAATTTAAGCCTAGGAGGTTATTTTTATGGCTAAAAAACGACCTGATGGACGCTACCAGGTATCGAAAACCATCATCGGTAAGCGTAAATTCTTTTATGGCACCACTAGGAAAGCGGCCATAGAAGCTATGGAGAAATACATAAATACTAATCAATCATGTGCTAATTTCGATGATACTATTTCATTAAACACCTGGATTAATATATGGTTACAACTAAAAGAAAAGACCATATCCCCTGCCACCTATCAAAGTTATACTGGTATTATCAATCGTTACATAAGAGATAAAATCGGTGGCGTGAAGTTAGCCGAAATTAAACCTAATACATTACGGTATGTCTTTGAGTCAATGGATGGATTGTCATCAAGGACTATATCCTACACTATGACAATTCTAGGATCCATATTAGAGCCGGCGGTAAAAGATGACATTATCCCTAAAAAACATAGACCGACCAAAACAGGTTAAAGTCCGTCATATGGTAACGTTATCTGCAGATAAAGTAAAAGACTTCTTATCCAATATATCAAATACAGAGCATCACGCACTATTCAAATTAGCATTTGCAACTGGTATGCGGCGTTCTGAATTACTAAGCTTGAGATGGTCGGATATCGATGTCAAAAAATCAACTATATCCATTTCTCAGACTGCACTCAAAATCGGATCTACTGCAGTCATATCCAATACAACTGAGACAACATCCTCTAAACGGGTAATAGCAATCGATACAGAAACACTCCAGGAGCTCATGAAGCATAAGGCGATCATAGACAAGCGCAGAATTAAAACAATGAACTGGATTAATAATAACCTTGTATTTCCTGGTATAAAAGGCGGTCCTCAATGTCCTGATGAAGTCAGCAAACTATGTAAGAAATACGCCAGTTTAATCGGTAAGCCCTCTTTTACTATGCATGGTACTAGACATACTCACGCCACCCTTCTTATCGAAAATGGAGCCAATATGAAAGCCATACAAGAACGCCTAGGACACGCTTCATTCCAAGAAACAATGGATACCTACTCACATGTGACACCTAAAATGGAAGATGACATCGTAGAACGTATTTCTAAAATATTCTGATGTCAAAATGATGTCAAACCACGCAAGACTTTATGATGTCAAACAAAAATAAGGGCTTACAGAATTACCTGTAAGCCCTTATTTAATCAGCTTGGTGCGGATTGAGGGTTTATACTCAACACTCCGCCCAATTACTACATTATTCAAAGCCTACATTTCAAAAAGGGGCAAATAAGGGGCAAGCATTATTTCTCTTTTCCGTATAGCCGTTCCATGCCTTGACGTGTTACAAGCCAATTCTTACCAGATTTTCTAGCTTCATCATCGGTAAATTGTTTATTTGCATACCTCTTTAAGCAGCATTGCTTGATAGAATCAGCTGGTACATTCCATCTTTCACCAGCCTCTTGTGTAGTCATTACATCAGCTAATTTCATTATAATACTCCCAATATAACTAATAGATTGTAAACGGATAATATAAGAGCAATAATACTAATTATTAAAGTTAATCTTGAAATCATATATTTCCCATTGATATAATGGTGAGGAAGAGTGGGGCTCTTTCGAGCCCCTGTGGTTACTCCTTATTAATCGCCGTTATCACCGCAGTTGCTAGTTGGATGATAGCTATTACTAAGGGTAGCCACTTTTTTATTTTCTTCCTTTTCAATGGTTTCACCTCCTTCCCTATGTCTACATTATAACACGTTTTCGTGTTATATGCAATAGTTTTTTATTATTTTTACAAACAAAAATAGAGCCTACCAACATAGATTTAATCTAGGTTAGTAGGCTCTTTTATTTATAGTTGCGTGTATCCACCATTACACGCTATGGAGATGTATGGATCACTTCCTTAATGTTTGAACGCTACCCCTATAATTGCGCCACCACTTAACACTTGTGATATATTTCGTTGCATCCGCAAGCGTTTAATGGTTTTCTTGTCGTTCTCTATTTGCCCTTTCAATTCGGTCAAAGAGTTCTGCATTTCGTTTAAGGTAACTTCTTGCTTCATTGATTGAAGCTTGGCTTGCATCAATTCGTTTTCCAATTTGTTGATTGTATTGTGTGCTTCGGTCAACTCTGTCTTTTGCTTCATGACTAAGCTCTGAGCTTCGGTCAATGGAAGACTGGATGCTTCGATTGAGCTCAAGGCTTTCTCGTTGTTTTTCTTGAGCTCGTTCCACTGCGTTAATGGTACGCTGATAGTCGCTTCCGTTTGGCTGGTAGAGGATATATCCTGCGCAAAGGATGAAGATGATGCCAATACAACCGATAATAACATAGCGGTAAGTAGAGTTATTAAATAATACTTTGATTTTGTCATGCATTATTGCCCTCCTGCGTAGTCAGTAATTCCCCTAGCGATAGCACGAACGATAGTGTCTAAATCATTAGTTAACATAGCATGGTCTTCTTCGTTATCAATAAATGCCATTTCAACTAATACAGCTGTTGCATCTGTACCATTTAGCACCCAAAGGTCATCACGTTTTTTAACACCACGATCAACTGTATTAATGCTTCTGATGATTTGGCTTTGAATGTCATTTGCTAGTCGTTGCCCATTAAAGGACTTGTACAAAGTTTCTGTACCTCTAGCTTGCGTGTTAAAAGCATTGCAATGAAGTGATACAAAGATATCTGCACCCCAAGAATCAGATTCAGCACATACAAGGCCTAAATCATCATCTTGCAGGGTTCTAACTTCACATCCTGCAGTCTCTAAATACCGTGCCAACATTTTGCCCGCATCACGGGCCACATCACATTCACGTGTCCCATATACCGGGTTAACTGCTCCACTATCTAAATTAATATCATGTCCTGGATTAATGAATACTTTCATTTCTTATCCTCCTCTTCTAATTTATCTGGAATGCCATTATTGTTCTTATCTAGCCAAAGTCCTAAGAAGCCTACAACAGCCATTAATACGCTAGGGATGAATATATGATCTATGATATTAAGCCCTACATTAATCAGCTTGTTCGCCTCGTCAGATACGTACCCGCTAACAAATGACATAACATACTGAGTTATTACCAATAGAATGGGCGCCAGCATAATAAATACTAGCGCCCGTGTAGCAAATACACCTGTAGGGTGGATGTTAACCACCCTTACAGATTGATATGATTTTTTAACTGTATTGATGAGATTTGGTGGAATGTTCATGTAACGCCTCCTTTATATCATCAACACGAGCTTCGATGCCATCAACACGAGATGTTAACTTAACATGCTCTGTGTATGCCTTAGTCCTCTGTTCACGAGATAACTTAATTTCTTCCTTTAGGTCTTTTAACGTTTCAATTAAGCTACCCATTTTCTCTTGAATCATTAAGTTATCTTGAACTCTCTGTAAATCTAATTTTTCAAGCAACGGAATAACCAACAATCTATATCCCGCCCCTGCTACTACGCCTACGATGGTAAGCGTTGTTAAAATGTCGTTCAGCTCGAACTGCCAATTCCACATTCTTCTTTTATCCCTTTCTCCAATAACCAATAATATCAATAATATACCGAGTGTTCGCCGGTACACCCCAAGCTTTAATTATACGGCTATTTCGCTCAACATAAACACTATTGTTATTTACATTAACGCTTTTTTCTATTAATCGCACAGCAACTGGCGCATTTGGTGGGAGCTGTGCGACCATACCCCCATTTCCAGAAGGGTTAGTCAATATAAAATCAAAATGCAAGTATCCCCAGCCTGTTAACGGGTCGAATGCTAAGTAACCTCTATCGGCACCATATGCACCGGCCTTAGCATTACCCCATACAACTTCATATAATTCAACTGGTTGTGAAGTTACTTGTCCACCACCGCTTCCAGGGTCTCCTTTAGGGCCTTTTAACGCTTGAAGTTGTTCCGCCGTAAAATCAGAATATCTAAAGGGTTCGCCTTTATCACCCTTTGGCCCTTTAAGTGCGTTAAGTTGTTCCTGTGTAAAGTCGCTATATCTAAATGGCTCACCTTTAGGGCCTTGTGGCCCTCTTAATTTTTCAAGCTGTTCTGGAGTAAGTTGTACATTAGATGCTGAAGTATACTGATTAATTTCAGATTTTTTAACATAGTTATCTAATTCAGTCTTTTTGCTATATTTGGTTTCAGCATCGGTTTTTCGTAAATAACTATTTAACTCTGTTTTGTATGCATACTTGGGGTCGCCTAACATTGTTAGATAGCTCATTAAATCGACTTTCTTTAAATAAAGATTATCAGCATCTGTCTTTGTTGTATATCCACTAAGGTCTATATTAGCACCAGTACCAGGAGGGCCTGGTTCACCTTTATCTCCTTTAGGGCCTTTAAGTAATGCTAATTGCTCAGCAGTAAAATCGGAATATTTGAACGGTTCACCTTTTGGGCCAGGTGGTCCAGGAATTCCTTGTTCACCTTTAGTTCCGTCTCTTCCTGGTGGCCCAGGAGGACCTTGCAATCCTTGTTCACCTTTTGCTCCGTTAACTCCGTCCTTACCAGGAGGTCCTGGTGGCCCTTGAATACCTCGCTCGCCATTTACACCATCAACTCCATTTTTACCAGGTTCACCTGGAGGACCTGGAGGGCCTGGTGGCCCAGGGTCTCCTTTTGGCCCTTGCAATTTAATAATTTGGGTATTATCTTTGACAATGATTTTATCATCATCATTAGACTTTATATGAATATTTTCATCACTCATATTATTTCCCCCTATTGCTGATGCCTTCAGCTATTGTTATTTCACCTTTTATTAAACATTTGATAGGCTTATTACTACTCCACAAAAACAAATCCCAGTAGTGCTTACCACGGCTTAACGTATCTGTGTCCAAAGATAAAATGATTTTGCACAGCTCATCATTTTCTAACCCATCTTGAGATACAGATATATCAAACTTTGCCTTGTACTCCTCATCTGTTGGATATTTTCTAACACATGCAAATAGGCTTTCACTATCTACCATATTGGTATAACCAACATTTAGAGTAATTGTTTCTCCTTTAATCACATTAAAGTTGTGTAGGACCGGTAGTTTCATCTTCACGCACCTCGTCCAATTCCATTAAGTCATTATGGATGCATCCTTCTGTTGGGCATGTTCCATCCTCATTTAATGTTTCATAGCACCATTCACAGAACTTCATTACAGGAATATCACTTTTAATTTCAAATGTTTCCATTATTTCACCGCCTTAATTTTTAATACCATTTCTTGATTTAGTTTCTTAAACTGATCTTGCAAGTCGGTAATATCGCCATTAATCAAGCGACGTCTTAATAACATTTGTTCTAACGTTTCAAAACGCCCATTGTAATAATTTCTAATTTCAGCGATTTTTTCCGCCTTTGTTGGCTCTTTTGCTTGCGGTTCAACGAACTTGCCGTCTACATAGAATTTGCCTTTCATAAACTCGTCAAGCATGTTGTCACCGTTTTCGGAGTAAATGTAATCGGCAGCATCTGGCCATTGTTCTTTTGCAGTTGTTAACAACTGTTCTTTTGTTACTGTGTTATCCACAATGGACGTAATTCTCTCGCCCATCTCATTTAAAATAAATATATATTGATTCATAGTAATATCCTTTCGGAGGTTAAATTATGCGCCGTCACCTTGTTATATTAAAACGTATGCAACGCAATATCATTACATTAAGGCAACTATTTAACGAGTGGTTGCCGATTCACTCACGGTCTGTTTCTAAGAGTGCTATTAAGTCTTATCACATTGCTTTTAAACACATATCCAACATAGCGGATATGCCTATCACGGATATTCATTTTCAGCACCTCCAAAATGTGATTAATTCCATGCACGTAAAAGGACTTTCCTACTCATCATGTAAGAAAGTCCGTACATTACTTAATCAATTATTTAATTACGCTATTATACAAGATTATCCTATCACTAATTACGCCTTACACTTAAATCTAGGCCCTAACATACCGACGATTAGGAGAAGAGTATTCACTCGCCAACAAATTAATAAATTATGGGCAATAGATACTCCTTATTCCCATATGATTTTAATACTGCTATACACAGGCCTCCGCATAGGTGAGCTTCTTAATTTGCGAAAACAAGACATCTATAGACGATCATCATATCTCATCGTAAGGCACGCTAAAACAAAAGCGAGCGAGGGTCGTATCATCCCATTACATCGTCGCATTATACCGCTAATAGAACTGTTATATATATATACTGATGATTATCTATTTACTGTAAGTTACACAACATTCCGTAAGCATTTTCAAAATATTATGAAACAGTTAAATTGTAAGCATACTATCCACGATACCAGACACACATTCGCAAGTTTACTTGATTCGGTCGCACCGCCTAATGCTTTGCGCTCATTGCTAGGCCACAAACAAGGTGATATTACCACTAGGGTATACACTCATAAAACTATTCGTGAGCTACGTAAAACCGTGGAATTATTAAAATAACTCCCCAGTGGGGAATAGTTAATAACGTATCACAAAGCTCGTATATTAGTTATCCTATAGTGTTTAGGACGGTGTTCAGCATCTCCGGTGTCGATTTAAACATTGACGGAGACCCTTTAGTACTATCTATGTTCTTAACAGATAATACGAAATTTATGTTAACTGGTCGGCGCATACTCGGTGGGAGATCTAACCTGTGGTGTCATTGGATAGCTGTCGGATTAGCTTAATATCCAGTGGGGATTAACTTGGTTTTTAAATCAAAATACATATTGTGATTTAACATTGCCTATTGCGTGTAAGGTGTTAGTTGCATTATGTACCGACGACTCCGCAAGTACAAACACAAGAGGCGATGAGTTCTATGTGTCTTGGAACAGTGGTTTCTCAAATAATAATAGAACATCTATACGCTTTTTAACTAACCGTGGCAATGCCGGCAACTTTACCTGGCTGTGCGTTGGAATCAGCTAATTACCTACTGCAATGTACCTACTCCCATGCCGTCGTTCTATAGGCACTTATTAAACTATCTCCAGTGGGGAGCTTTTAATAATGTACCGATAGGAAATACATTCTCATTCCCTGTTTCCTTTGATAATGCGTGTTACGTAGTAGTTGGTAATGACGTGAATGGTAACAACAGAGATAACCAAGTTCACTCTTTTAGAGAATACACTAGATCCAGCTTTAAAATATTCTCTCAAGCTGCGCTAGACTCAGGTAATAAAACGACGGCATGGGGCAGATATATCGCTGTAGGTAATTAAATAATCCCTAGTGCGAACCAGTAATATGATGCAGCATATCTATCACTCGCAACAAATACAGCTTTTGTATTGTTGCTTTCGCTTACAGAGTTTGCAAAATATCTTGGTGTATCTGACCCACTCCAATACGCATCAATCGCATTTGCCATGAATATAGTCTTAAAACGAATAGGGAAGATTACTTCTGTCTTGATTACATTATCTTGTCCGCCAACTCCCCACTGGATAGTGAAACCATTAGCAAACTTTACGAAACCAGCATTTGCATCAAGTTTAGACGCTACTATAGCACCTTGTCCTAACAGGCTTTTAAGTGTACCTAAGTTAAGCACTTTATTAATATCGCTATCGTTATAATTAGAAGTAATAAAGTTAATAATTTCTTGCGAGTTATCACCTTTTGTTACTTGTAAACCTTGATTATGTTTTGCAAGCGCCTTTGTATATTGATTAGAACTAACATCCAGTTTTTTATTAAATGCATCTCTATGTGCATTTATATCTACATTATGAGCTTTAATAGATTCATCTAGTTGTTCCCCAGTAACAGCCGTTGATAAATCAACAAGTCCCTTTACATTAGGATTGTCTCCTACCCCTAAAGCAACTAATAGGCGTTGCATTGGAATTGCATTTGTTTTATCTGGAATATAAGAGGTTAATCCACTAGCGTTAGAATATCCAATCAGCTTTTCTTGCCCACTGTCACCGGTCTTTCCATATATACCAACTTCTCTCCAATAAAACCCTGTTTCAACTTTTTTATTATCAAAGTTAAATTGTAACTGCATTTGCCCATTTGTTACTTCTTTGATATTACTTAATCCAATTTCTAATTTAGGATTAACAAGAGATGTTAAGCTATCAATACTTTTTGTTAATTGTCCATCTCCTATTACTGCCTTTGTAATGATCAATCTATCATCAGCTCTCCCTGTTGCTGATTTTAAAATCATTTTATTTCCTTGTATGGTTAAACTAAGTCCCGGAAACTGTGCCATATTATCCTCCTATTTCAATTGCTTCTTCATAACCAATTGCACTTCCATAATAGAGATTGTGCTCGATTTCAATATCGCTTAACAATTTACTCATACTAATTTTTGTTTCTTCTTCTGCCACAACTAGCCCTGAAATAATCAATTTTTGTTCAAGTAATTGTTCTTCCCAAACTTCATAACCAATATGTGCTGGCTTAAACTCCTCAATGGTTTGCTGTAAACCATTGATATCTTCACACATGTCTTTTGTAAACTTTAATTCCATAGTATAGCTTTCATTCTTTGGAATTATTACTGTAGACTCATCTGATACAAAGTTATTGGCCAAGGCTTCTAGAAACTCTTTAGTGCTACTATCAGTATTATTTAACTTTGCAATTACACGGCTTCGTCTATTTTGTAAGCTATCACTTCTAGCGCTTATTCCAACAAACTCTTCCCATTTCGATAATGCATAAGTTGCAGATTGAATATTATCTTGTTTTAATAGTTCAATTAACAATAATCTAATACGTTCATGCTCTCTACTATCTGCATCACTTATTGTTTTAAACTCTAAATCTTTTGCAATAAAAAGAGGCAGATACGTAAGTATATCTACCTCTTTCCATCTAATAAAATCACTCATGCACGATCACCTCTTTAATTGTTGGTAATTGTTCATTTGTAATGTCAATATTAGTAATCCCTTTATTTACTTTTAAGTCACGATAGTCTAATACCCCTGTTTCTTTATTAGCTAAAATAGCTTTACCAATATTAGCATAAGATACATATGTGCCATTAAAAATTTGCTTTTTAAACTCCTCATTTAATACCTTTTTAACAGCCTCTATATCTGCTTTCCCCTTTGTCACTGTTAGTTCGATATTGATATCAAATATTGTTGGTGTTACTACCGTAACAGTTGCCCCAATTGGTGCATTTTCAGCAATTACAGCTTTAACTTTTTCAATTAATTCTGTACTGGCACTTTCACGTTCATTATTGATAATAATAACCTTAACTGTTCCCGGCCCATTCCATAAGGGAATTACTTTAACTAAAAAAACACCATTAACTAATCGAGCCCACTGCTCATAGTGATATACATTACCACTGGTTGCAGGTTTTCTAACTTTTAATAGAAGTCTATCTAAAAGTTCCGCATCAGTTTCCTCATCATACCCATCATAAGCAGCGGCTTCATTATTAACTGTATTTACACCATATATCCCCCCAACTATTTCTGTGATTGTATTTGCCCCTACATTCAAAGATTTTCCAAGTTGTTCAGATAGTGCCAATACTTTAGCACTTCCAGTATCACCTAGATTGACCTCCTTAGAAGTTCTAAATGTTTCATCATTGTCCGTACTAAACAAACTCCCTTTAGGTACTATCGTATTGGCTGTTCCAGTAATAGTTAATATTACATTAGATTGTGTTGCTGTTTTTCTAAATACCCCATGAGCTTCTGCATGACGTGTTAAGTATTCTCCCCATGCAGTTTGAGGAAATGCCGCATCAAGTATCAACTGCATTTCTGCATATGATTTTTCAAACTCAACTGCATTTGAACTTAAAGTGTCAAATACAAATGTTCCTTCGTGTGTACTTAATCCTTCTTTATCTATTTTTTTGAAATCTGCTAGTAGCCGTCCTAGCACATCTTGCTTACTTTGTGGTTCTAGCATTATACTTCAACTCCTATCGTATTTGGTCCATAAATTGTTTGTAACTCAATTTGTAGTGTAATGATTTTATGTTCTTGAATTACATTTACTGCATCTACATTTATAATGTATGGATTAACTAATAACGCATCCTTTACATATTCAAATAGATCATATTGGCTAGGTGTATCATTAGGCTTTTTCCCAATGAATTGTTCAAACTCAATACCATAATCATCATAATATGCTCTATAACGGTAGCGCTCTACTCTCAATGTTTTCCATACCCATACTTTGATTGCATCATTTCCTGTCACATATTTATGATTACCATTTCTATCATATTGATAGGTATCTCGTTGAAAGTCCCAAGCTAGCTCTTTGCATAGTGGCAGATTTTTATTTACGTCAATGCTACTTGGTGTATTCCCTTTCATAAATGGATTACTCATTGCCGTCTAACCTCCTACATTTTCCATATACAAAATACTGCTCGGCTGTACTTTCATCATCACCTACTATCGGAATTAGCATTACTTTATCACCTATATGCCATGTATCAGTCATGATTCTGGTCTTAGTGTAATCATTATGAATTTCATGTGTATGGCTAGAGAACTCAGCATATCCCCCACCACCTGCTCTTGGTTGTGTTTCTGAAATTATATGTCCTTTAGATTCTCTATAATGCCCTTGTAACCAATATTCATCAACCCATAAAAAATTACTGTTTAATTCCATTCCATTGAACGATACAACTAGATTGGGAGGTGGTGATACTATCGTACCAATCCCCGGCATTGCTTGCTTGCCTGCGTTTCCGCCCACATTGCTCATGATGCCTAATATTCCTGCGTAAGGATCATTATTTTTCTTCGGCACTTTCACCCTCTCCTTCCTCTGGTTCTCTAATGTACTCTAAATTCAACTCCATTGTATGTATATTATTCTCAAATGTATGAGTATCAGATTTAATGAAGAATACTCCTTTTAGTTGTTCTTCTTCAATTACTACAGAATACCCAGATATGCACTGCATATTACCTATTGCAGAAATACTTGATTCCATTTTAATTCCTTTGATTTTTGCTTTGGCTTTTGCCGCATTATCAACAGGGAACTTTGGTTTCTTAGGTGTACTTATAGTGCTAGGCTTTTTCTTTTTAGTAGCTTTCTTTTCCTTTGGTTCTGGCTGATTTTTGTAAATATCTTGGAATATACCATACTTTTTAATTAATTCATCTTCATTATCTATCCGAATCACATTACCTACAGCATCAACAGTTTTTACTCTGTTTACCATTTCCTCAATTGATTCAGAATGTGATGAGCTTATCACATCGTATGTATCCCTAGCTATATACTCCTCAATGACTGTTCCTTTTTCTACTAAATTGATTCCGTCCGCTAGTAATATAGCTGTGTAATCTTTTTGAATATCTGCCTTTGTTTTTTCAAACAACATTTGAAAAACTTCTGTACATGTTTTTTTATCTGCTACAAAATTTACTACTGTAGGTATTTCTGGCAAATTTCCAACAGATACTTCAACTTCTGCGCATACACGCTTGAAAGCATCAACTACATTTGTGGCATTAAAAACTAAACTTACTTTCGACTTTGCAAGGTATATCATTCCATCGTAGCAAGTAATATCATAGGTGTTATCATTAGTATTCCTTTTTCTAAAGAATACACGCCCAGTAAATATCTTTGCATTATCTACTGTCACTTCAATACGATCACCTAAATCAATTAAATAATTTGGAAATGATATATCTTTAGGATTATAGGCATATGAAAACTCTAATTTTCTAGCAGCTTCTTCTCTATCACCGCTCCATGTGAACTTAGAAATAAGATGTGTAATATCTACTCTTTCATCCTTTTCATTAATATGTTCTATTAGTGTAATCATAGTGGCCACTCCTTACCATTCATTTTTAATGACCGCTTAGATACTTGTAAAACTGCACCAATTGGACTTTTACCAGCTTTAACCATCATCTTATACATGTTTAATGCCTTTTTGCCTTGTTCTGCTATTGGCATTATTTTTGATACTGCCTTATTAGCTGTATCCATAAAATGTTCTTGTGGATATGCTGTTATTGCTTGCTCTTCTGGAGCTTCTGCGATTCTACTATGTAAGCCTGTAGTATCATTTTTTATCTCTGATGTTGGTTTTATGTATCTATATTCCTTGAGTGTCATCTCATAATACACATCACTTGTACCATCATGCTCATCATGATTAAATGACTCAATTGTACAGTACATAGAAATCGATGTATTTGAAATTGAAATCTTACATGGCTTACCACTTGTAGCAAATCCATCAATTTTTCTTACTAGATTATAAGGATTAGTTTCATTTGTTTCTGACCACTCATATTTTTGTGCAGGAAAAAAGCCTTCAAATGATAATGTCTGAAGGCCTCTTTTCCCTAACATATTAATTTCACCAATAGCATTAATATTTAAAGTACTATTGTTATATGTTCGCCCCACCTTAAATGAAGCTGGTGTTACTGGCAGTATAATATTTTGCCCTGCACAGGATAATGTAAATTTACATCCCTGTGGTATGCCTTTACCTCCAAAGAAGCTCATAATTGCATCAAAAAATGACATTATACTGCTCCCTCCATTCTATTAATAGAACGTTTTTGTAATTGGTAATGAATTTGTTCTGCAATTTCTAATGTTAATTCTTCTACAGATTTTCCATCATTACGAACATTAAGATTAGCTATATTTACATTAATGCTATTACCAGATGAACTACGTTTTCCTTGATTATATGCAGAATTTAATGATTGTGCATGAGGTATTACTTGTGCGCCACTTGGTAGATTTACTATTTCAGCCCCACGATCATGAATCATGGCAGGTCCACCTTTCCAGTTATCAGTACCAGAATATAGCAAAGGGATATTTAATGGTCCAAAGTGTGAACCACCAACACCCGGTACCCAGTCTGGAATGTCTACTGAAATGCCGTTGACCGCCGAAATCAAACTATTAATTGATGCTTTAATACCTGCAATAACTCCATCAAATATACTTTGGATTGGCATTACAATCCCCTCAAAGATTTGAACGATACCATTCCATGCCATACTCCAATTCCCTGTAAATACGCCTACAAGAAAGTCTGTAATACCACTTAATACAGTTGTAATTCCATTTACAACACCTTCAACTACAGTTAATGCAAATGTAAGTATCCCTGTAATTCCTGCAATAGCTACATTAAACCCTACTACTAATGCCCCTAATGCTACTGCAAGCGGTCCACCAATCAATACTTTAGCTACCTTACTTACAACAGTAAAAATAATATTGAGAAAAGGTGACATTAGTTGATAAATCCTACCAAATGATGTAGCCACTTGACTAATTAGTTTTCCAAAAGCATCAGCTACTTTCGATACTATTGGCTGTAAAGCTGTAACAATTCGGCTAACTGCACCTTTTATGATGCCCACAAAGCCTATAAAGGATTGTCCTATACCTTCTAATACTGGTTTTACCTTATCAAAGTTTTTATAAATTGCTAGACCTAATAAAGCAATTACGCCTATCGCAATCCCTACAGGACCAGTAAACACCAATGGTATTAATCTACCTATAATTGGTAATACCCTCATAGCTACGCTACCAATACTACTAAATGCTCTTGCAATCCCTTTTACTGATACTTCTAACAGCTTATTATTAATGCTTTGCCCTCTTAATACTTTCCCAATATTTGCATATGTCCGCATCAAGGAACCTATACCACTTGTAATAGGCCCTAATATTTTTGCAAAAGCAGTAAAGCCTACAATACTAAGGCCTACATCAATTGCAGTATTTTTAATGGCTGGACTTAAATTAGTAAAGTATTTAGCTAGATTACCGATTGTGTCAGCCACCTTCTGTACTCTAGGCTGCAATACATCAGCAAAGCTAATAGCTAACGCCTCTACTTTACTTTCTAAATCCTTGAATGACCCAAGCAATGTTTTCTTCATTATATCTGCTTGTGCTTTAGATGAGCCTGTTGCAGAATCCATTGAACTACGCATATCATCGTATGCTTCTTTTGTAGTATTCAATACGGCAAGTAATGCAGATGTGGATTCTGTGCCCGCAATGTCACCTGCTAATTTAAATTTTTCAGCTTCAGTTAGTCCTTGCATTTTAGTTCGTAATTGATCATACACTTTACCAAGACCAATAAATTTGCCCTGTGAATCTGTAGTAACAATTCCTAACTTTTGTAATGCATCTGCCGCTTCTTTTGGAGGGTCTATTAATCTACTTAACATCATTCGTAATGCACGACCACTCGTTGATGCCTCAATATTGTTATTACTCATGATAGCTAATGATGTTGATAATTCTTCTACAGATATTCCTAATGCAGCCGCTGGAGCACCTGCATATTGGATTGCATTGCCAAACCCAACCATATCTAAACGTGATTTGTTTGCAGCCATTTGAATTACATCGGCCATTCGTGTTGCATTCTCGGCCACATTACCTTCTTGTAATCCCCATGTATTTAATGCACCCGATACAATCCCTGCTGTTGTTTCTAAATTTTCACCAGATGCAACAGATGCTTCTACAATTGATGGTAATGAGCTCATAATTTGACTAGCATTCATACCACTTGCAGCTAAACCATCCATAGCCTCCGCCGCTTGTGTTGCACTTATTGGGAAGTCTGCCCCTAACTGTTTTGCAACATCTCTTAATTTAAGCATTTCATCATGTGTTGCACCTGCTTTTGCACCTGCAGAAGTTACTGCAGAGTCAAACCCAACAAAGGCTTTAACAGAGGCGGCACCCATACCAACAATAGCAGCAGATACAGGCATCAAGGCGTTACCAATTCCACTAATACCTCTACCTATATTTTGTAGATTTCTACCTTGCCTATCTGCCATATTAGCAGTTGTAGCCATTTGTGAATTAATTCCAGATAATACGGATGTTACACCATCATGTAACCGCATCACCAAATCAATTACTTCACTCATTCTTTATTCGCCTCCTCTCTGTCCTTAATTTCTTGCAACATAAAAGCACGGAGAACTATACGTTCCCCATGCCCCATTTTGTGAAATTCCGATGGCATTACATCATGATTGACATACATGTAATAGGCAAGATTTACATCACCATCGGAATATATTAGTTTTTTACTTCATTGACTACTTTTTTTATGTCTTTATCTCCATAACCAGATAGAGATAATACTTCACGTGCAATCAATTCCAATTCACCGGCTTTAAATAGTTTTGTGAATAAAGCTTGTTTGGATGGTACTTGGAATTTTTGTAATAATTCTTTCGCCCCAAAATCTGGAGATACAATTCCATCAGTTACTACTAGCTGTAAAAATGCACTTTCATCAGCAACACCATCTTGAGTAGCCAACATACGAAGGTCAGCAATACGTTTATAACTAATTTCTTTTACTGTTACTGTAAAAGGTTCATCAAAAACTTTTGATAATCGTGTAATTTCTAAATCCTGTTTAGCTGCCTCTTTTAATGTACCAAGGTCTTTTTCCATCAATTTATCAATGATATTGCTCATCTATTAGTCCTCCACTTTGTCAATTACATCAAACTCTGTAAATGTAAAGTCTACAGATTCTTCTACCAATGCACCTACTTTCCAGTTTGCAAGGTCTAAAGAATCAAACGTTACATCATACAATGTTACTGTTTCTACACCTTTTACATCAGGATCATCTAATTGAATGACTAATTGACATACTGTAGCTTTACCTTTCTTTAGATTTTCAGCCATTTTACTAATCATCAAAGAAGATACTTTATTCATAGTTAAACTGCCTGTACCTTCGTAACCAACATATTTATATTGTTTACTCATTGTTTTAGCTTTTTTAACTTCTTCTTTGCTTAATTTAATTGTAGCTTTAACTGCTGTAGCTTGCGATACTAAAGAACCATCCAACCATACTTGGCCATGAGAGCCTGTCATTACTTGTTGCGCTGCAAAATTCTCCATGTGTTCCTCCTATTAAATATTAATTGGTAATTGGATATCTTCCATTGCATCAAGTGGTCTCACTTTTGCTTTTAAGAATACGATTTTCTTAGTATCCAATTTTTTAACTTCATCATCAGTCATTTTAGCTAATTCCTCTTTTGTAAATAAGCCATGAGACAACTGGTATGTACGAACTGCTTCACAATCAATTTCACATGTGGAGTAATCTTTTTGTAGCAATCGTTCATTTTCCAATTGTTTGAAATAACCTAGAATTGCACTAATTAGCAAACATTTGTTCTCGTAATCATTTGTATATTTACCAATGTAAGAATCTTGTGCGGTTTTTCTGATATCGTCATAAATCATATCCATAATGTCTACAATTTTAATTGTTTGATATCCTTCTAGTTTTCCTTGGCTTGTTGTTACCAAAGAGTTCATGGCACGACTCATTTTAAACTTTTCGCCATCATACCAAATAAAGAATTTACCTTCATTTACCATTGTATCCATCTCATCTTGAGTATGACGGTCACAATCAATGACTTCTGTTAATGGTGCATATGTAGCACTTTGTGTCATATTTGTGCCTGCAACAAGACCTGCAATGCGTGCGGTATATTCTGCTGCTTTATACTCACGATCTGCTGTAACAACCTTAGTGTTACCAAAATTAATTACACCTTCGTAATCTGCATTAGAACCCGGCAATACCACCTTAATTTTTTTGAATTTATTCTCACGTGCTGTTTTCACCCACGTTGCAACATACTCTAATTGAGCAGTTTCAATTGTCGGAATTGCTAAATAATCAAAACGTTCTGTAAGCATTGCTTTTAATGGTTCTTGGAATCTATCTGCACCAGCTTTATCTCCACCTTGTTGCATCATATATACAACAACTTTCAAAGGTGGTTTGTTGTAGCCTTTTAAGGCTTTTAAGATGTAATCCTTATTTTTATCAGATAGTTCTTCTGGAATATCATCTACTGTATATACCAAGAATGGATTTGGTAATACTTCGTGTCCATTAGTTTTTGTTGCTAGTTTATCAATTACTTGCTTTGTATCTTCTAAAATCAATGCAACAATCCCACGTTGGGAACGTTGAATGGCTTCAATACCAGCTTCAATAAATTTAACTACAACTGTAGGCATTCCTAATTTAGCCATTATTTATCCTCCACTTCTACTGTTAATGAGACATCACCCATCATGATGCCTTCTTCTTTCATTTTTTCAATTCGTCCTGTTGTATCCATAAATGTAATATCCATTGTGATTTGTAAGATATCATCTTCCTCTCCTACTCTATCTTGCTGAATATCATCCACATGTAAATAACGATCACCAACAGGAAATCCCATTTGAAACAGTATTAAAAATTTATCAAACACTGTTAAATAGTGTTCTTCATCCTTATCTTCATTGCTAGGGAAATATGTAGCAATGATAGTTACATTTCTTTTAATAAAGTTCTTTGTTTGCATCTCTGAACTCATTAAAAGCTTTACAAAAAAGCACGGCATAGTGAACTCTTCTAAAACCTCGTCACTATAAACCGTGCATTTATATTCGTCATGTAGTTTCTTTGCCACAGCTTTCCATATTGCCACTTGTGATAATCGGTTAGCCATTCTTTATCTTCTTCCTCAGCTTTTTAAACATGTGTCCACCAACAGCTTCTCTTATATCATTACGATTCTTTTCAACTGTTCGTTTAAAGAAAAATGTCCCCTGTTTGAATCCTTTAATTTTTCCATGCATAGTTTTCATCACATGCCCACGTTCAACTAAATGAAAATGAGGTGATGTATTTCGCAATGTTGCTTCTAGCGTACTGCTACTATTACCATTGATTGCCATTTTCCAACTCTTGGAAATTTTGCGTTTTCTACCTTTACCAACAGGTGATGCGCTAACTAATTCCTTTTTCATTCGGTTAGCTTCTTTCCGCATAGCTTTTTCCGCCTCTAATGGATACTCTTTAATGTATGAGTCCAATCTCCCCATGAAAGTTTTTATATCCATTATTTCCCTCGTTTATAGATATGACACATCAATTCTAACTTCGTATGCTCTTCATATGGATCAATTACAGTTTTAACTTTATAGACTACATCCTTATATCTGATTAGCACACCATCAGTTATTCCACTTCTATATCTGATTGTAATCTTATGTAATTCGTCTACTTTTTCTTTATACATTTCTAGATATTGTCTGCCACGTAACGGTTCAATACGTGCCCAAATTCTGTTCGGAATTAGCCTTACTAATTTTTGCTTAGTAATTCCATTGCTTTCAACATCTTGATACGCCAGTACTTCAATTCGTTTCGTTAATCTTCCGATTCCGTCTATATTAAGCATTCTCTGTCACCTCTTTAGGATAATTTTTAGATAGTGCAATATGACGAATTATAGGAGCTAGCGTGAATGGTAAATCATGAACAAATGTTTTTGAGGAAGTTGCCTCACGATTTTCGTACCAATGAGCAACCATATATTGAACGGCTCTACGGTATAGTGGCTCGTCAATATATGGTTTCCCAGTCATTTGCTCAATATACGTGACAGCAGCAGAGATGGATTCATCGATAAACATATCATCTTCTGTAATATCTTCATCAATTCGTAAATAAAGTTTTACATCTTCTACCGTCAACATAAATTACACCTATGCTTTCTTCGCTAATTTAACCAAAGAATTGGTATCAACAGGCTTGCCATCACAAATCATTGTAGATTTACGAACAATATCATCTGTTTCGTTATCTTCATATGTTTTTACACCAATTTGATAGTTAGTATTTAATGCATAATCCTCAAATCGATAAATGAATGCTACAATATCACCTGCTGTAGCCGCATCAATATTTTTAAGATAAGGTACGATCAATACTCCACGGCCAAGAATAGAACGTTCTGGTTTGCCACCCATGCCATAGTTAACACGTGCAATTGGTTGACCATTCTTATCTGTCATGCCTTCAATATTCATGAATGTTTTCTTAGTCATTACCCATACAGAACCTTCTTCATATTCAACAGGTAACTCACCTTCTGCTTTTACAAGTGTGGCATAATCAAAATCTTTAACATCCAACTTCACGCCAGCAGTCGCATCCTTTAAAATACCTGTAGGCTGACCATTACCTGTACCGTTGATAATCGCATTCTCAATTGCTTTAACCATTGCTTTGGATACGTTATTAGAAATCATATTTTCAAATGCAGATAATGCCATAACAGATGTTTCTAAAGAAATAGATACTCGGCATTGTAGTTTGAAGTGGCCAAATTGGATATTACCAGTTGTTGCTTTTTGACGATCAGAACCTGTTCCTTCTGCAACCCATGTAGCCACAGGCATCACATTGCTTGTAGGAATTGCGAGACCAGATTTAAAGTTTGTATTGGTAACTAACGGCAATACCATGCCAACACTTTCCATTTTTTGAACAATCTTATTCAAAACTGTAGGTGGAATTACTGCCCCAATATCAGTAGTTAATGTGTTTTCATTTTGACGTAATTCAGCTGGAATTGGTGTATTGTTCATTACATATTGCATGAATGCATTACGGTATTCTACAGAATCAAATACTTCTGCCCCTTGTGCACGTTGCTCTGCTACAGGTACAGGCACTGTTGTAGCAGTAGGTACAGTATTCAAAATTGCTGTTCTACGTTCTAGTTCAGTTTCTTCTGCTTCCAATGCACGCAACTCAGTTTCTATTTCATCAAGATTCAAGTTAACTTGTGTAGTATCTTCCAACATTGCACGCAATTCTGCTCTACGTTGTCTAATTTGTTCCAAACGATTCATATTTTCTCTCCTTTTTGGTAATAAAAAAACACGCTTATGCGTGTCTAATAGTTTTGTTATGTCATGGCCAATAATGTTAGCCGTTTTCTTTTTTCGATATCTTCATATCTCTCATATTCCCCATTTGCCCTAGCACTAACTGATGTGCCTTTATATGCAGGGTTGTCTACAATAGATACGTCATATACCGCTTTTACTGATTTAATTTTTCGTGTGTATATTTTATTTTCTCGGTCAATCTCTTCTTCTTCACCATTAACAATAAAGGCAAATGACATTTTATTTAGATCGCCACGTTTAATTAAAGAATATACATCATTTCCAATCGAAGTGTCTGCTACATTACCTGTTAATTTTAAGCCTTTTTCATCAACAGTTAATTGCAATGTTCCACTAGCAGTTCTAGCAAATAGCATTCCGCCATGATTGTAATTTAATACGCATTGACTAAAATCAGTATTATCAAATGCGCCCGGTAAAATCACTTCACGATATTCATACCCAGTATATTCAGACTTCCAAATTAGTGTTTCTTCATTAAACACTGCAGCATATCCTTCTACTGTTCGTGTTTGAATATCATCAGTATCATTCTGTATCGCTTGCACCGTCATCATTCGGTGTTCCATTTTCCGGTTCTTCCTCATCTGTATCACCTCCTTTCGATGCATTAATTTGATACTTGGATAAATCCTCATATTTTGCAAAGTTAAGGCTTACTAGGCGTTCATCACCACCTTCAACCCCTTCATAACCAAATATTTCACGGATTTCATTTACAGTAATCGCCCCTGTAGGTAATAGTGCTTGACTTACCTTAATTCTACTAGCTACAGACATGTAAGATAATCGATTACTTTCCAGTATGATTTCATTCCCATGTCCTTTTTCACGGCTAGTAAACAGTTTTTCTGTAAATTCCTGTGTTAATTTAATAGCAATTGGTTCTAATACAGATTCATAAAATGCTATGTATTCATCCTCTGTGTAATCCCCACTTACAATTTTTTCATTAAGCCCAAAGTGCTTGTATACCATATCTCTAGCAAAGTCCATTTGTCCTTTGTTAAATGTGCTTATGGTGGTTGTAAGTTGTTGAAATGTAGCCTTGTTATCCAATGTTGCAATGCCACTACCATTTGCATTCGATACATATCGTTCCGTAAACTGTTTCCACAATGCTTGTTGGTCATCTTCACGAACGGTTCCTTCAAAATTGATAATCCCACGTAGTGAATTACCGTTTTTGACAGAATTAATAATTGCTGCTTTTACGGCATGCAATAAATCAAGGTCTTCTTTCAATGCCTTTGAATTGTCTTCACCAAATAATTGATGAGTGTTAAAATGCCTTTTAATATGAATCACCGCATCATATAGTACAGTCATGCTTTTACCGTTAATGAATTGGAATTTCACATATAAATTATTTTCAGTATCCACCTTAATTTCAACACTGCCAAAATCCAATGGATACAGCCCAGTAATCACACCATTTATATCACGCTGAATATAAATGAAAGCATTGTTGTAGTTAAAGTACTGTGCAACAACCTTTTCAAGAAATTCACTAGCCGTCATAAATGGATTAGGTCTTACCCCTAATATATGATTGATAGATTGTATCCCTGGAACTATTCCCGTGTCAGTTCGTCTAACATGTTTTAATTTCATTTTCCCAAGATGTCTAGCAATCGTATCTGTACAATCCCTAAACGTTGTATCCGTATATGGTACTCCTGTAAATGGTGTGAATACATTTGTATAGCCATCTAGAAACTCTGCCCCAGTTAAATTAGCTTTATCAGTATTGCCAAATCCAAATATTTTATTAAAGATATTTCGATAGTTCATCATCTCACCTCCTTTCTTAAATTACATTGTGGTAATCCTCTTGGTTTCTTTCATACTCAACATATGCATCTAACATTGATGCAAATCCATCAATTCTTTTCTTCGCATGAATAGATTTAGTTGGTTGGATGTTACCATTACGATCTACATCTATTTCCACATTAGCCATGCACCATTTCAATATAGGATTGTTGTCATAGTTTATTAATTTTGCTTCTAGTTCTGCGCCTAGCGCTTTCATTGGTCCACTCAAGGTTTTCTTGCCTTGAATGACTGGATTCATTACAGACCGCCCAAACTCTGATTTCATATCTTCTACAAAATATACTGCACTCCATCCGTCGTACCCACATTTATATAAATAGATATCATCTTCCATTTGTCTTTCTTTAAACCATTCAACAATTAACCTATAGTCAATCCTATTCCCTGGTGATTTTCGTATAAATCCTCTTTTATACCACACGTCATATGGCACTTTATCTTCATTTACTCGTTTTTCAAATAAATCTTCTGGTATCCAGTACATTTGCTTAATATATTTAACAGGATCATTAGGGACCATAAATAGTAATGTGGCACATGTTAAGTCTGTAGTTCCAGATAAATCTATACCACCTATACCATATCTAGGCTTTAATGCTCCTATATCAAATGTTGCTGTATTATTTAATTGTTCAAAGGTTAAGAATGCTTCTGATGATGTTTCACGAACATTGAAGTCTTTTGTAAGAAGATTAGTTACATGAATTGGATTATTTTGTGCAGATTTAACTTTTTCAGCTAATTGGCTAACACTCTTAATCGTTCCCAACCCCGGATTAGCTTTTGCCCAGCAATTAGGGTCTATCCATTCCTTGCGACTATCTAACTCATAAATTATTGGTAAGATGCGTTCATTTTTATAACCTTGCTCATCATCATACCCATCTACAATCTGACATGCCTCATCATATTTAATATCGTAAATGCTTTCACGAACTGTACCAGCTGTACTGGTAATAATAGTTAGTGGTTGCTCACGTGCGCTCATACCATCAACGATAACATCATATAAATTCTTATCTTTGATAGCATGTAATTCATCAATTAAGGCTCCATGAACATTTAATCCGTCAAGATTATTAGAATCTGATGCAAGCGGTACAAACTTACCATCATTCACATCACATAAAATTCTATTTACACGAATATGACAAACTTTATTTAGCGACTTACTTTTTTTAATCATTTTAGCCGCTTCATCCCATATAATTTTTGCTTGGTCTCTCTTTGTTGCAGCACTATATATTTCAGCGCCCATTTCACCATCCGCAACCAATAAAAAAAGGCCTATTGCGGCCGCTACAGTGGACTTACCATTTTTACGTGCCACTATCAATATGAGTTCTTGATATTCTCTTGCTTTAGTATCTTTATCAACAAATCCAAATAATGCCGCAATCATAGCTTTTTGCCATAATTCTAAAATTACTGGTTTTCCTGCCCATTTACCTTTAGAATGTTTGCAAAACAGCTCAATGAAATCAATTGCAACTTCTGCCCTGTCTTTATCATAAATATATTGACTAGGGTTTTCTAACTTATCGACTAAATGCTTGTACACTCTACGAACACGATCAGATACAACTATTTCACCATCAATGATTTGGTTATAGTATTCTCTGATTGGATTCATCGTCTAACACGTTCCATAATAAATTTTTTAAATTCTTCGTCATCATCTTCATTTTTAGTCTGTGGCAACTCGCTCAACAGTACTTTTATGATAGCAATATAATTTTTCATCAACGTGTTATACGCTTTTGATTCAGTCGATTCTTTTTTGCCAAATTGATTATTTCCATTGCAGTATTCTTCCACAAATCCAACTTTTTCTAACTGAATTTGTAGATCATCTAACTGCATTTCCATGTGTACAGCTTGCTCAATTGATTTTCTAATTAACTTTTTCTTTTCTTGTGGAAGTTCCTTGAAAATCTTGTTATATTCTGCAATTCTCTTCTTTTTTATTTTTTCTTTTTCTTCATTTGTCAACTCCAGTCACTCCTTTGTTAACCACACCCCTCACATGTGCGACCTGCGTTTTAAACGAAACTGCTGCCCCGGTGTAGAAAAAAATATTTTCACCATAAAAATATGGGGGGGAGTTAATTATTATCATGTTCATTATCATTTACAGCTACTAAATCACCTAACTCGTTGAATATCATCCCACGTGTCGGTCTAACTAATAGGCTTGCACCGCTCGTCAATCCAGTAGGTATCGTCATAGCATCTAGCTCTGCATGTATTGCATTGTGACATTCAATACATAAGAACATAAGATTATCCCAACCATATGCAACCGCATCATTGTTAATGTTGTTTGGGTTTAGTGGCTTTTTATGATGTACTACCCAACGTTGTCTAGTCCCATCTGCCTTATTGATACTTTTTAATCCATGGCATCTTTCGCATATATAAAGCTTTGATTCTGCATATGCCTTTGCACATCTTCTCCACCTATATGAATTATAGAAATTTTTAGAATACTCTTTTGCCATTTTTTAAAATATCCCCTTTTTTCTAGGCCACTATATTTTATACATCATATCCCATTGCTCTACGATTAATTGCATATGCTTCATCATATGTAATACCTTCACGCTCTGCTACTTTATTTAAGCAATCATCTTTAGTTGGATATTGTCCACTGTGTGTATTGATATGGCATTGCGTACAGAGTTGTATTAAGTTCTCCTTAATATCTCCACCGCCACTACCACGTGTATTAATATGATGTGGTTCTATATTTGTTCTTTGTCCGCATATTTCACAATATGACTTCCGAATTTCTTGTATCGTTTTTTTGGATGTAATTCTTTTATGCTTCATCAATTTCCTCATATAAACTAAAAAGGACCGCATCATACAGTGTTGTGCGACCTGTGTATGATGTAGTCCTTAATAGTGTGTAGTTTTTCTAGGAGGCTTGTTGAAAGTGTTCTCTTCATCCATGCCCACATACAGTATCTCATATATTGAGTGTCAAATAATAGCAACCTTTTTGTAAATTTCCTCGAAATTTTTAATTGCTCTTTTATGTAAGTTATGAACATTCTGCCTTGAACAATCTATTAGTTCTGCAACCTTTTCCCAGGTGCATCCATTAATGTACCTATCTACTAAAACAATCCTTTGCTTAGTGCTACAAATTTGATTGATCATAAATCTTGCTCGCTCTCTCTCCTGCAAGAAATCACTCCATTCTTTCATAATCTCTTCTGTAACCGCATCAAGATTTGCAACTTTATCCGCAATAGTAATTGGTTGCCCTCCACTTACTTTATCCTTACTATAATCAATGGCTTGTAAACTCATGATATCTTGTCTTATTCTAAATATTTCTCTCTCCTTACACCTTATATTCAAATCAGTATCACGTATCTGATTTAAATATTCCCTTCCAGTCATCGGCTATTATTCCCCTGTTCCTTTAATTTATCGGTCCATTCTTTCCATGTATATATTGGCATCCCTTTTGCTATTGCAAATGACCATTCACCAATGCAGCCTTTAGATGTTTCCCAGTCCCCACATAATACTAAGGCATCACATTTATTTAACATGTCCAAACATATTTTTAAGCCTTTTGAGTATTGTGTATCAAAGTACAACATGCTGAAATTGTGAAGAGGTGATAGATATGTATTGTTCTTATCTATCATTACTAGGTTTTCCATGATTGTATCAATGGAATACTTATTGGCTTTATCTCCTCCAAATGGATGAGCTACATATATTAATTGGTTTTTAATCATCCGCTTCTCCCTCTTGTACTAGATTATTGATGTGAAATGTTTCACCCTCAGCCGCATCATCTGCCAATTCTTCTTCCCATAGTTTACCCTGCGCTCTTGCACCTTTTACAAACATCTCAATTTCTTCAACTAATGGAATTAATTTATCTTGCGTTTCCTCTTCTACTTTGAGCCATGAAGTACTAATTGTACATTCATCACCTTTTTTATTTGTTATCAAAAGCACATATTTAACTTCTGTGATAACTCTAGGCAGTTGTTTATGCCATTTAAAGTTAATGGATTTAATCTTCATCCACTCTTCTTCAAACAGCTTAAATACTTTAAATACTTCAAATACTAGCGTTCTTGCTTTTACATATGCTTCTAATATCTCTGGTCTGAAATCATCTTCTGTAACCAGTTGATATGTTTCAGTAATACCAGCATTATTTACTTTCTCATACTTTACTTTCTTTTTATCCCCAAATCCAATGCTTAGTATCCTCATCTTTATTTTCCTTTCCGTTGTTTATCTTCGCACACCCAATCCCCACAGAGTACTTTATTTCGTTTGTTAGTGTGAAATTTCTTTCCGCACTGCACACAGTATCTTGTGTATTTAAATGCTTTCTCTAATCTTGCTTCACGTTCTTGCTCTAGTTGTTCCTTCGTCTTTCTAGGCTCTACTGGTTTGCCTACTCTACAATCTGGACACCATGTGTTATGGCTATCTGGTGTAAACAACCTATCACATCTATGACATTTTCTTTGCATGTTTGCTCCTTAATCTTTTACAGTGCAGCTATACCCTTTTAGCTTTCTCATCCTGTGCCTAATGGTTCTTACGTTATCCCCAACATATTTATAGGCATCTCCCTGTATATTCTTCTGCTCGTTATATTTATCTAGCTGCACTCTCCATTGAATGTAGCTTTCACATTTACTGTGGCATCCTACTTCTCTAAATTGGCACTCCCTGCATGGTGTTTTCATAATAACTCCTTACCTTTTTGTAAAATTCTTTGCTTTCCTTACATAGGTTTCTTCTTATTCTTGCTTTTAGTAGCTCATCTGAGGGAGTAACCACATAACCACAGTATGGTATAAATACCGTTTTTGCTTCTTTTGTTCTACACTTTGCAATATGATCAAGTGCTTTGCATACATTTCTGTATCTGTCATTCATAATCATATCCCTCTAATCTATTTCCTATTACTTTTACTTTCCCATTATTCAATACAAATGCTAAGTCAAAATCTAATACCGCATCATGTTGTGTTGTGTCCTGCTGGTTAATTGCCTTGCATCTCCATTGGTATTTATCCACGCTGTAATATACTTCCCCTACCATTGGTGTATCTTGTATTGATTTGCAATCAAACTCTATATGGTCCTTTTCGTATATTCTTTTCCCTAGTGTGTCTTTTGCTTCGCTTCCTCTGCATAGTGTTCCGTCCTCAATTGGTACCCATGCATATGTATCATTTTCTACTGCTAGCAATCTTATTTGTGAGTAGCTTTGCTTTATTTCATCACTGCTTACCCATTCTGACCTGTTTAAGTTCTTTCGTAGGCCTTTATATACTAATGGCTTCATGCTACCTCCTCACACACTGCATTGATGCCCAACTTCTTTAATAACTCGTGTATCATCAATCTTCCCTTTTGTGTCCAACGTGTAGATGCTTTGCACTCCAATCTTCCGTCTGTAGTCATGTATGTATGTGTCTTAGTCTTTGTGTACCCTTTTCGCATTAAATCACTGTACAAAATCCATTGACCATTTACGCTACGTTGAATGTGCGCATCATGTAGTATCTTGTTTAAAGCTTTAGCACTTAATCCATAGTCTGCAGCAATCTGTGTTACTGTCATTGCATTTGTACTGCTTAATATTTTGTCCACATAGTCAACCTTTGGCTCATATTCTGCTATTTGTTGTTTCTGTTGCTCAATAATTGCCTTTGATTGGTTATGTGCTTCTACTTCATCTGCATACAATCTCAATGCTTCTGGTAATGTCTTTGGAATATGTAGATCATAGCTTCCTGTTTTTCTAATTTGTGGAAGTACTTCGCTAGTTACCCAGCGTTTAAATTTCTTCGCACTTGGCATCTTTGATTTCAATATCAATGAATATAGCCCAGACTCATTGATTAAATATGTTTCCCTCTTTTGGCCTGTGTCGGCAATTTGCCAACGCAGCTTATCTTCTTCATCAATATGTTTTCTGATTGCATCTGCAGTATCTTTATATCCAAGTGCAGTTGCTACGCTCTTGGCCACAAAGTACACTTCATTTTCAATAATGATTGTTCTTAGTTCCCCAAACTCATTACTGTTAAATAGTGTTGTTACATGGTTCATAACTTCGCCCCCTAGTTTTAGGTAAGGGCGGATATACCGCCCCCCTATTTTATTTGCTTACCGCATCAAGTCTTGCTGTTAATTCTGCAATTTGTGCTTTCATAGCTTCAATTTCTCCGTCCCGTTTCGCTTGTGGTTCATATTCACTATGTTTACCAAATTTGAAAGATGCGCTTACGTTGTACATGTTTTCACTGCCAAATGTACCTGCAATACCAAGTAATACTTTTTCATTTGGTCTGTAGTATGCACCTAATGCCACTGCATTGGCATTTTTATAGTGGCCATATGCTACAGATGTGCTAAATTTATCATCTTTGTTAAATTCCATTGGATGTAATCCAGCTAATGCAGCTGCACTTGCACCTACTTTATTAATTCGTCCGTCCAATTGCTTAATGTCTGCTTTTAAATTTGTTAATGTATTGCTTGCTTGATGTTCTAGCTTATCAATGCGCTCTTCATGATTTTTCAATACACGATCATTAGCCTTGATAGCATTTTTATTATTTGCAATGTCCGCATCATGTTGTGCAATACGTTGTGTGTTATTTTTAATTGCATCCTTATGATTTGCTAATGTGTTATGTACTGCAGTATTGAATTGTTGTTGTGCATCTAGTGCTTTATCAATATCTTCACCCATTGTATTAATGGCATCATATGCAGCATGTAGTTGTGAACCATTTACTGCATCAGTAGAAGATGCATCTACTCTGCCTGCAGCAACATTCTGTACTTGGCGAACATAGTTTTTTACTCCACCAAAGCCTGCACGTTGTTTACTGCCTACGCTTACTACTGATGTTGCATCTGTGCCAGCAAATACATATGTTGTATTGTTTACCATTGCTTGTAGTTGATTAACTGCATCGTCTGTTACACTGTTTGTTCCCAGTGCAACACTATTTGGCTTATCCGCCACAATATTATTGCCAATGCCTACCGCATCAATTGAAGTTACTACTGCATGTGTACCTAGTGCCATTGCTCCTTGGCCACCAACTTTGCTATTTGCACCAATCACTGTTTGCTCTTGGCTATTATCTACGCTTGTATTGTTATAACCAATGAATGTGCTTTGACCAGCATTGATAGTGCCATTATTTGCCCCAATGATTACATTGTTATCACCTACTACATTATTGTTTCTTCCTAATACAATTGTGCTTGTACCGCTTACTGTTGTATTTACTCCAATTGCGGCACTGTTATAGCCTGTTACTGTTGGTTGTGTTGTATTTGGCTCTGTAGGGCCTACAACTAGATCACTTGCATATGCACCATTAACTACTGCGCTTAATACCATTACTGCTAACATTACTTTTTTCATTGTTTTCTACCTCGTTTCGTTTTAATTCCTAATTTTTTACAAATATTTCTAATTAAGCTTTGACTTACTTCTAATTCTTCTGCTATTTGCCTTTGGCTTAGTCCTCTATTAATCAATGGTTGTAACGTATCTGCATTTATTTGGTCCTTTAATCCCAATACTTTTAATGCATTTCGCTTATCCATTGCACCGTATACTACCGCACCTAGTGCCAACCAATTTATGCAATTCATCGGTACACCTGCCATGCTTGTGCTTTGCATGTTGTTCCCTCCTATTTTGCATAAACCTTTGTAGGACTATATGCAGGGCAATCTTCACATTCTTCTTTTTTCAGCCAATATAAAGTGCCTGCTGTTTTGCCTTTGAATACTTTTATTGATGTTTTCCCTTTGGGGCAGGATGCTTTTACCCATAGAGCACCACTTTTGGCTTGTCCAAATGAGTGGCTACATATCTTTCTTGGTCTACCTCGTCGCATTTATTTCCTCCTAGAATGGAATGGTTTCATCATCTACAAACCCATTTTCAAAATTGCTTGTGGTGCTTTCATTTTCTTTCAATCCATATGTAAGGACTTTGGCCACAATCTCTGTAATGTATCTCTTCCCTCCGTCTTTTTCATATGATCTAGTTCTTAGTTCACCATTTACTGATACAAAATCACCTTTCTTTAATCCACTATATTTTTCCGCATCAACCCAGCATACAATGTTGTGATATTGTGTACTCTGTTGCTCATTCACATATTTATTTGTTGCCATTCTAAATGTAAGTACTGGCTTTCCTGTTTTTGTGTATCGTAGTTCTGCATCTGCTACTACGTTACCGCTCAAAAATACTTCATTTACGTTTATCATTTACTTCATCCTCCCATTTCTCACATTCTTTACTAATTACGCATAATGCCATTATTGATACTCCTAGCATTGCCCCTATCACAATGCCTAGCCCTAGTAGTCCCATGTTTTACCTCCTCAATTCTTATCAATCTGTAAAATCTATAAGGATAACCTTCATCAGATACAGACTCAACTACACTGTCTGTTTCTACGTAATATCCTTTTGGCGGTTGGATGTAATCTCTCCATTCGCTTGGCTTCAATATTTCTGTTTTTACTTTTGGTTTTTCTAAATTCTTGCTACTGTTCCACCTGCGCTTAAATGCATCCTCTTTATCTGAATAACATGCACTCCGTTTTTCTTTTACAAAGTAGCTTGCTAATCTCACTGCATCTTCTGCTCTTCCTTGATACAACATCAACTTATGCATGCCATGTGGCCAAAGTTCATTCAACTCATCTGAATATAGTTCTGCATTGTTAACGATCAGATGGAAGTGAATTCTTCTTTTCCCCTCTGCAATATAGAGGTACTTTAATTCTTTCCCAAGTTTTTTATATCTACGTTTGAGCCTTCTTATAAAATTCTGAATATCTTTCTTTGCATCTTCCCATGTTGCAGGCTGTTCTTTATATGTGAGTGTGATGTAACAATCATTTGTAGTGAAGTTATTATCAATCAACATACGCAGCATTGCTTCCGCTTGTTTTTCATTTTGCTTTTTCTGTGCTTCTGGTGTGATGCTTTTCTTTTTTATACGCTTGCCATTCTTTCTGTATGTTCTTGATGTGTGGTAATCAAGTACCTCTATCATGTTTTTAGATATGACTTTTTTACGCTTCCTCATCGTAATTACTCCCCATGGTCGATTTGTTAATATGTTATATCTAGTTAATAAGAAAAGCCTTTAAATAAGCTTTTCCCTAGTCTTTTATGCCCATGTGTGATATAATTACGTTAGGTTTGGTGCGTAATTACGTGCTTGATTAGGCTACTTTAATTAGTGGCCTTTTCTTTTTGCCTAGGATAATTGCAATGCATGTCACCTTGTTCAATCTCTAAGTATTGGCATGCATCGCAATGTTCCATACATATAATTCCTTTAGCCTGTCTACAGTGTATGTAGGCATGGCTTTTTTTATTGCACTCATCACATATGCTGCAGTGTTTACTCATTATTCATCACCGCATCAAGCAGTATTTCTCTTGCTGTTAATGCAAGATGTACTTTGTTTTCTTTAATTGGGCCTTTTCCTGTTATGCGTAATACATATTCCCCAGTCTTTCGCTTAACAAAAATAGCGCATCCATTAGCAAGAATAGTAAAGTCTAAACTTGCACTTTTATTGCTTACGCTGATTGATGTAATGTGTTCCCTTAAAACTTGCATTTCTTCATCATCAAACATTAAATATGTTTTTAGTACATCTAGTGCTTTTTCTTTTTTGTCTTTCATGTTTTATCACCTCCTTAACCCTGCCTAACATCCAAATTGTGATGCCAGTTGTTAGTGTTAATACTATATTTATTAATATTTGCCAGCCTTCTGCTTGCTCAATTCCTCCATATAGTCCTAACCCTAATATCCCTAAGCACCATTGCACGGTTGTTATTAGATTTATAATGTTCATCTTCTATGCCCCCTTTAGCCACTTCATGTGCTGCCCTTTCATCCATGCTTCAAATTTATCTACATGTACCAGCGTTTGTTGTGGTCCCAACTGCATGCATATTTGGTCAAACTTACCTTCATTGCGGATCATATCAATCCGCCTGTAGATATACATCTTGCTCCGTCCCCATATCTTAGCTAGTGTGCTAATAGGAACATACTTTGGTTGAACACTTTCCATTCCTACTACTCCTTCTAATCACGTCTTATATTTAAATAATCCACGTTAACTTTTATTCCTAGTTCTCCTAACTCTTTAATTCCTTGCTCTACTTCATCCTTCGCTTTAGATACTCGTTCATATGCTTTAATAAATTTTTCGTCTTTCATTTTGTCTATATTTGCTTCAATTGCAATTACCAACATTAATATTCCCTCCTATTTCATCTTTCTTTTATAATTGCTATAATCACCTTGAAAGGAGGTGAAATTATGGATATGCATAGAAAAATAATTTCCTTTGCTATGTCTTTAGACATGAAAGAATTAAAAGATAATAGATTATTACTTCTTACAAACCAAGGTCTGTTATCTGCGCTCCCTGTTTTTAGTGATGATTCAAATCCACAGGCAAAAGTTCTTTATCAATTTTTAGAAAGCTCTGAAAAAGCAGCCAACAAAAATTTCATACCTAATCCAGACCGTCATATGATATTTGATAAAGATTCTATCCTGCTTAAAGACATTCAACTAATTACGCCTAATGGTACTCATAATCTAGGTTCATTCCTTTTGAATACATCACTAGTAACTGCTGTTTCCATTGGCGATTTTAAACAACCTAACTAACTTATCCATATTTAAATCACCATGTATCTTGATTGTTATACGTGGTGATTTTCTTTTTTTCTTTGTTTTCTTAATTTGATTTCACCTTTTCTAACTTATAATTTGTCGCATACTATGCGACTACATTGGTAAAAAAAATATCATTAATATCATCATAAGTTAAAGATAGCGCCTTAGAAATTTTTTCAACATCTTTTACTGTGAAGTTTTCCCCAGACTTATTAAGCTTTCTATATACTGTAGATTTATCAATCCCAAGTACATTTGCTAACTCAATAATGGAAATATCTTTTTCCACTAATTTAGCTTTCAGCTTTCTGATATTCACCATATCTATTCCCCCTTTTTCTTATTTGTCGCTTATATGCGACTACCTTTATTTAGATATTACCCTATTGAAAAATGCATGTCAACAACATTTTTCGCATTTTGTGCGATTTTATAGATTGTTTAAAAATATTTGTTGCATTTTTGCGAATTGTATTGTATTATGTAAACAAAAGAGAAAGTGAGGTTATCGCATGAGAATTGGAGAACGAATTAAGCAACGTAGATTAGAGCTAGGATATACTGCAGATGCACTAGCTAAATTGTTAAATAAAAATAGAGCCACTATATATAGATATGAAAATGGTGACATTGAAAATATGCCAATTGATGTGCTTGAACCTTTAGCAAAAGCTTTAAACACTACACCAGCATATTTAATGGGTTGGCAAGAACCGCATCAAGGATCTACTTCTACTCTTTCTAAACAAACAGAAGATTATTATTTAGATGCAGAAGCTGCAGAGTATGCGGAAATGCTTCGCACTCGTCCAGAGATGCGTATGTTATTCTCCGCATCTCGTGGTATCTCTAAAGAGGAAATGCAAGAAGCGGTAAACTATATAGAATTTATCAAATCTAGAAATAAAAAATAATACTATTAGGGGTTGTTAGTGTGATTATTAATATTATTGAGTGTGATATTCCTAATGTGAAGGCTATCTCATCAACTGGGGAAGATGAAGGTGTTCACAATATTTATATTCGTAAGAATATGTCTGTTGAAGATATGCGTAATGAAATTAGACATGAATTACTACATATCATTAATGACGATTTTCATATAGATCATCATGTTAATTTAATTGAACATATGGTAAGACGGAAAGAACTTACAGATGAATTACTTGATGAAATAGATTTCTATCATCATGTGCTATAGTGTGTAGAATGCTTTAAGGAGGCTTGTCAAAAAGCTTATTTCATGGTACACTCTGTATACGGAATCTGGGGAGACTTAGAAATAAGTTGCAACCTGAAAAGAGCTGTGTACAGATATGTACACAGCTTTTTTATTATCATGAAACCATTTAAAGATTATGACGATCAAATTAAAATTTTACAAGCTAGGGGCCTTTTACCTATTATAAAAGATGATTCACTTACTAGTTCAGAGCTTGTAGATAGTAACGGATGTATATCCATTTCCGATAATCCTATCCCATATGCCAAAACTTTACTACAAACATATGGATACTACAATATTATTAATCTCTACAATAAACCGTTTGTGCACAACGATACTTACGATAAAGATATGGATTTTTTCAAGCTTATGAGTTTACATGAAATAGATACTATAATAAAATCTCTTCTGTATTCTCCTATCTTTATGGCAGAACAAAAGTTAAAAACCACTATTGCACACTCATTTGCACAAAAGTATGGCCCATTTGATTCAACATCTTTAGCTAATTATATTGAGCCTTATTTAGATTCTTCAAATTATAACCGTTCATTGAAAAATATAGATAATAAACCGCAATGCAATGAACTTATAAATCATTTCACTAAAATTCTAACAAATAGCTCTAAATATCCTCCATTTAAACACTATCGGACAAAGCATGGTCATATTCCTATTTGGGTATTTATTAATAAGCTTACCTTTGGTGAAATGAGAAAAATGTTTGAAGTATTGAAAATACAACAGAATATCTCTAGTGTTTTTAATTTAACTCCGTCTGAACTACGTAGTACATTAATTTATCTTAATAATGTTCGCAATGATTGTGCACATGGTGCGAATTTCTTTCAACAAACCTATCCAGCATTAAAATCATCTATTAAAATTATCTCTGATTTTGAAACAACCTTTTCCATTCACAAAACTTCTTCTATAGGGAATTTATTTACATGCCTTTGTTTATTAAAACCCTTATTACCAGCATTAGACTATTATAAAACATGTGATTCTTTCTTTAATGAAGTTTTTGAAACTGTGATTGCTAAACATCCACTACCAATCATTACGCCTTACGTAATGAACCAACTTGGTGTTACGAGCTTACAAGATGCTCATGATAAATTATTTTATTTAAAAATATACAAATAAAAAATATCCCCTTACTCTGCGCCAACAGAATAAGGGGCTATGATACACCTAAGAGGTATACCACTTCAACTTCTTTTATTATACCATACCTCTTAGGCTTATTTACTATACCATTTTTAGCCTAGGAGGTATTTTTAATGTGGTGTGAAACTGTAACTACCAAAGCTGGTATTACTAAGTATAAATTTCAAGAACGTTATATAGATCCATATAGTGGTAAAACAAAAAGAATATCTGTTACATTAAATAGTAATAGTAGGCAAGCATACAAAATCGCACAAGCTGAATTGCAAAATAAAATTGATTTGGCCACTAATACAGATATTGCCAAGGATATGACATTGAATGATGTTGTATCTGAATATTTAGAGTCTAAGCGTGCCTTTAGAAAATCATCTACACAATATAGTATGGATAATTTACATAAACAGGTTATTAAATGGTTTCCTACTGATATATTATTGTCTAAGTTATCCCCTTATATTATCCAAAGTACCTTTGATAAATTCGCCTGCCAATATTCATATAACTATACTAAGCTTGCGCTTAGTCTAATTAGGCAATCATTGAAGTATGCACGGCGCATGGAGTATATCCGTGACATTTCATTTCTAGATAATATTGAACTACAAAAGCCTGTAGCAGATGTTGACCGCATCAAGAAACAGCGTTCTAAATTCCTTACTAAAGATGAACTAAAAGATTTACTTACACAATTAGATACTATTAATCATCATGTATCTCTATTATGTGAATTTCAATCTTTAACTGGTCTTAGATTTGGTGAGATGGTTGCCCTTCGTACTCAAGACTATGATGTTGAAAATGCAGAGATTGATATAAACGCTACTTTGTCTACTCGTGGTAGTTTTTCAGACCCTGCCATGCGCCTTCCTCCAAAGAATGTTCATTCTATCCGCAAGGTAAAGCTAGATTCTAGGGCAGTACAAATCATTAATCATTTTATTACTGCTAATCAAGCAAGAAGATTATGGAAATCTAAGTTTGCTGATTTAGGGTATATCTTTGTTACTGATGGTGGATTACCGTATGATCTACACTATGTAAATCGAATTATAAAAAAGCTTAACTTTCACAAACCAGTAAGTACACATACATTTAGACATACTCATATATCTATTCTTGCAGAGTCCAATGTTCCGTTAAAAGCAATTATGGAACGTGTGGGCCATAATGAGCCACGCACTACGCTTGCTATCTATACTCATGTAACTGATGAAATGAAACAAGAAGTAAATGCAGCAATTACTAATATGGGTAAGGTACTATCAAACAAATAAAAAAATGAGCCACCGCATCATGTGCAGTGGCTTTTTTCAACCCTCATATAAAAGGGGCAAATATTTGTTTTTAAAAGGGGCAATAAAGGGGCAAATTGTTGTTACAATGCGTTACAATTTGTTACTCTTTATCTTTCAAATATCCTTGTAAATGCTTTATCTGTTACAGTTTGTTACAATTCGTTACAATCTGTTAAATAGCAAATAAGAATGGTGCGGTTGGAGGGACTTGAACCCTCACGAGCGTACGCTCACCACCCCCTCAAGATGGCGTGTCTGCCATTCCACCACAACCGCATGGAATACAAATGGTGCCTCAGGACAGAATCGAACTGTCGACACACGGATTTTCAGTCCGTTGCTCTACCAACTGAGCTACCGAGGCATGAATGGCGACCCCGATCAGATTTGAACTGACGATCTTCGCCGTGACAGGGCGACATGTTAACCGCTACACCACGGGGCCGCGTATCAACTCTCGTTGACTACTCGTATATATTAACATGAGGTAACCTACTAATGCAAGCACTTTTTTCTAATTTTTTGATAAATTTTTCTAAAATATGTGAAATTTAGAACTATCTACTAAAAATCGCAAATATTAACCATTTATTTTCAGTATGCTTGAATATACTTTAAATTATACCTATAATCATAGAAATTAAAATCACCATCACCTATAAAACGGATGCTTTTATGATTTGTGACTTTATCACGAACCAACTTAAGGATAATAATAAAATTGGCACCTAAATTTCTTTAACGAAAAATAGGTGCCAATTTAAATATAATAATATAAAATTGTTTATTATAGTATTTTCACAAGTATGATACAAATTATAAATGATCCCAAGGACCGTCACGCAAGTCTTGTTCCCAATAATACTCAACCTTCATATCACTACGTTTAACCTTATCAAACATCTTAGAACGTGCCGAAGTCATCACATTTTCACTATGTTTACCACCAAAGTACGCATATCTAGACTTACCTAAAGTATACATAACAGATACATAAGGTTCTACAGAACTAATATTGCTTTTACCAATTCCTAAGTCTACAGAGATATGAGGCGTCACATTCATTTTAGCGCCTACCTTTAGCCCATGTATGGATTGCCACTTATGTTGGTCAATATAGAACATCTCTGCTGGATGTTCTCCTGGTGCTTTTGTTTTCCAATGATATCCTTCCACATAACTAGATATCCAACGGGCATTCTTATAATCTCGTGTATACCGTATATCAAAGCCATCCAATACATGTTCATAAGAATATTGGGGTGTTCTACGAATACCATCAGGTGCTGTACTAAAGCTATCATGGAAATCTATTGCCCGCGGTACTTGACGCAAAGGTGTGTTAATGTCATAAGGCCCCACCTTTTTTTCTGATAGTCCATGGTATACATTGACACTAATCGTATTTAGACTAGCTACATATTCTAATCCTGCACTAACACGAGAAAATTTATCCTTAAAAGCATAGTCATAGAATACATTGGCACCGACGTAGGCATGCTCATGTGTACTAAGACGACGATAGCCAACACCAGCAGTACCGACAACACCAAGAGTATCATGTTCTACTACTTCACCTTTATCAATATAACTTCCTTGACCGTCAATTCTTCCAAAATCTGCGTCCGACCCATTCCAATATGTAGTAGTGGAAACTTTTTCGCCACCATTACCATCTAAGCGACCTTGTACAAACACCACGGATTTTCCATCTTTACCATATTGTTTTATGGGTTGCAATGTTTCTATAAAATACTTTGCGTTCATTTTCTGCTTAGAATTATGATTACGATAATGGAATCGTGTATCATAGCTTAGATTATTATCAGTCATTTGTTTATTAGGCATTGCATAATCATGATAAGAATCTTTCTGAGTACCTTGTAACCCAATACCGATATCCGTACGATCCATCCAGCTTGATTGAACTGTTTCCCCATTATCCTTATCTGCAGCAAAAGCATATGTAGCAAAGCTACAAGTCAATGCCGTGCATACTAAAGATTTGATAATAACCCTTTTACTAACCATAATCTACCCCTCTTTTATATGAAAGTTTCATGAAAGATACTTTTATTATATATCCTTTAACCAGCTAAAGCAATAATATATCTTATCCACTTTACAGCATATATATTCTTTATAGTTTATTAGTGCATATATTTGAAAGTTTTATTATTTTAAGTATCACTAATTAATAATTATAGTGAAGGACCTTTGACTATGATAAAATAAATATATATTATATAAATAATAAGAATGTAATATAAAATACTTTGGAGCAATACAATGAAATCAAAATCACTTATAACCATCTTAATTATTGCTATTGTTGGTGCCTTAGCAGCAGCGTGGTATTTCATGTGGTACATTCCCCATACACCAGCTTATACGTTAAAAATTATCCATCAAGCCGTACAAGATAAAGATGCCGATGAAGCCTTACGTCATATAGATACGAAATCTATTGTAAAAAATATATTAGAACGGGAAGGCAATAAATATATAGACACATCCAACCCATTTGGCAAAGCTACTATTGCAGCAGCTAAAACATTTGGTCCATCTTTAATTGAAGATGTGATGCGAAAATATATTGAAGATCCAGATAGCTTTAAATCTCAGCCAACTACAACAGACACTAATAATACGGCTCAAAGTGATGACAACATGTCCATGGTCGATCGCCTTGTGGATGGTCGTCTCTTCAAAGCGCATGATGTAGAGGTTAAAAACATTAAATCTGAAGACGATGGAGATACAGCTACCGTAACAGTAACAATCCAAAACAATAAAAAAAATATGACAAAAGATATACGCGTTTTGATGCGTCATTTAGGTGATGGCACATGGGTTATTTACGATATTCCAGATATGGAAGACTTATATACAGTGACTCGTAAGTAAAAAGTAATTAATAAGACATTCAAAACCATAAAAGGACAGTACATACTGAAATAGTATTTACTGTCCTTTTATCATTGTATATTACTTGTTATCTATTATCGATCAAAGTCCACAATAGCTAGTGTTACGGTTACTTGGGAAATAAGTCGCTCTGCATCGTCCATCATATCAAAGCGCCACACATGGGACGTTTTCCCTTTTACCAGTAATGTGCCGTGAGCTGTTAAGGCCCCTTCACATCGTACAGGGCGCAAATGATTAGCTGTTACAGATTGTCCAACACCAAATTTATCTGCCCCAATAAGTTCATTACTCATCATGCCGGAAATGATTTCAGCAAATGCCAAGGTTGCACCACCGTTTAGATAGCCTTGAGGCTGTTTGTGGAATTCTCCTAAGTTCATTTTTGCAATACATGTAGTATCGCTCGTCATACGAGGTGCTTCAATTTGTAAAGATTCTATCAAATTCATAGTGTTCGTTTCTCCACACAATACGCTTCTAATCTATCATCAAAAACAGTTACACCTAAGCCATCTCCATCAGGGACGTGCATAACCCCATCTTTAAATGTTAAGTCTGGATAGATAAGATCTCGTTCAAAATATCTATTAGAATCAGATAGATCTCCTGCCATATAGGAATCACCTAGAGCCGCTAGTTGAGCATGCATCATTTTAGAAACGCCCGACTCTACCATGCTTCCCACCCAATACGGAATATGACATTCTCTACAAAGATTAATAGCTGCTTTAGTAGGTACGAGACCACCCATACGGCCTACTTTTATGTTAAGTACATCAATTAGACCATATTCAATAGCATAGGATAAATCATCATAACCCAATATAGATTCATCTAAACAGATAGGCGTTTCAATATGCCAATCATCGTTGTTGAGGTGTTCCCACTTCCACTCCTTATAGGATTGAAGCGTTGTTATAGCAAAAGGCTCTTCTATACAAGCTAACTTCAAATCGTTAAATTGACGGACCTTATCAATATCATCATAAGAATAGCTTTGGTTTGCATCAGCCGCCAATACTAAATGGGGATAGTGTTTGCGAATTAAACTTATTCGTTTATAGCCGTCTGTAGGGTTTATCTTTATTTTAATGCGCTTACATCCATTCGCCACATGAGCTTCTACGGCATCTAGCAATTGTTCCATCGGTACATCACCGATAACAACGCCGCTTTCAATGGTATCTTGTAAAGGTCGTCCCATAATATAAGAAACGGAGTTTACACCTAATCGCTCACAATGAAGGTTAATCAATGCATTTTCTAAGGCCGCAATAGTCATAGGCATATGATCTCGATTTAGCCAAAACTGCAACTGCCGTACATAGGTCATGAGCGGTTTAGGCCGCATCATGCGCAAATTAAAGATATAATCATCCACTAATGTTTTCCAACATGTATCTACGGTTTCCGCTGTATAGAATGGTTCTGTGAAAGCCACACACTCACCATAACCGACATAACCTTGTTGGTCCTCGATGCGAATGACGATCGTTTCTCGTTCTTTTACTTCACCTTTGGCAGTTTTAAAGTTAAACTTTAACGGCAATTTAAGGCGATATGTAGTTATACTTTTAAAGTTTAAAATATCATTCATA
>OGKR01000314.1_pt1 | contig 53991 bp, 49 predicted proteins | sample 1572431 | NCBI WGS metagenome assembly OGKR01 (sample SAMEA2582079, study PRJEB24529) | metagenome | biome: Human gut stool | place: China | collected 2011 | reverse complement strand
TATGATAGGGGTCTCCAAAACCTTTGGTGGGAGTTCGATTCTCTCATCCCCTGCTTGTAGAAGCCTTGGTTTTCAAGGCTTCTTTTTTTCGTGTTAATTCTTGTTATATGTTTTCTTTTTTCACACACCATCCAGTTAATATTCTTCACATTTATATATTCCCATACTCAGCAGTTTCAATGTGAGAACGTGATGTGGCAAACGCATATCAGATAAGTTTTTTAAAACCACTTGCGCTTGCGCGGACAGAAGCAGATAAGTTTGTGATGCTTGTTGACTGTAAGAATCTTAATCTGGATAAGTTACCACAGCTTTTACATAGAATTTATGATAAGCAGGATATAAGGATCGATCTGTATGGCAGATGCGGGATTTATTATGTACCGGAAGATATTACATTGCAGGTATCAGATATGTGTGACCGTGCCAAAATTACAAAAACCTATATCCCGAATCAGTATGTGAAACCATATGCCATATTTAATGAGCAGATGAAAGAGGATTATGAGCAGAGAAGCAGGGCACTTCTTTGTCGTTCTATCCGAATATCTATAATTTACCCTGCTTTTTACTATACTTAGTCTGATTGTTTGTACGGCAGGAAAAGGTAAAATAGTCTTATCGAAAGGGAGGTAATTACAATATGAAAAGAAAAAAACTTGTAAGCATGTTATTGATCACAGCAATGACAGCAACACTTTTCGCCGGATGCGGTGGCAACAGCGGAAATAACGGAAAGACCTCAAATGCAGGATCTTCTGCTGCGGGAACAGAAAGTTCTGCAGATGCAGGAACAGAAAATGGTGATGTGAAAGAGTTTACAGCATTCTTTGCAGTACCGGGATCTGAGATCAATGATGACAATGAGATCCAGCAGATCATTGCAGAAAAAACAGGGGTGAAGGTAAAGGAGACATGGCTTACCGGACAGACAGCAGATGAGGCAGTCGGAACAATGATTGCCGGTGGCGAATATCCGGACTTTATTGAAGGTGGAAGCGGACAGATGCAGTTATATGAAGCAGATGCATTGATTCCACTGGATGATTACATTGAGCAGTATCCAAATATCAAAAATCTTTTCACAGATTTAGAGTGGGAAAAACTTCGTCAGGATGATGGACATATTTACTGGATTCCACAGTTTAGCTGCATTAAAAATGAAGAAAAAGTTTGTACACATAATGATGAGGCATTCTGGATCCAGGCAAGAGTTTTAGAGTGGGCAGGCTACCCGGAAATAAGAACCATGGATCAGTATTTTGATCTGATCGAAGCATATAATGATGCAAATCCTACCATGGAGGATGGAACAGCAAATATTCCTTATACTATTCTCTGCGATGACTGGAGATATTTCTGCTTAGAGAATGCACCACAGTTCCTTGATGGATATCCAAACGATGGAAGCTGTATGGTAGATCCGGATACACTTACAGTACTTGACTACAATACATCTGATACAGCAGTGAAATACTTTAAAAAATTAAATGAGGAGTACAAAAAAGGTATCGTAGACCCGGAATCTTTTACACAGACATATGATGAGTATATCGCGAAACTTTCTACCGGACGTGTTCTTGGTATGATCGATCAGTGGTGGGATTTCGCTTACACAGCAGGTGATGCATTAAAACAGGCAGGCTTAGATAAACAGGGCTGTGATTACATTCCACTTCCGATCACAATTGATGAGAGTGTGAAAAACCAGTGGCATAACTCAGGCGGAGCTTTCAATGAAGCAACAGGTCTTGCTATCACAACAGGATGTGAAGATCCGGATGCAGCAGCTAAATTTGTCAGTGATCTTTTAGATCAGGATACACATAACCTTCGTTTCTGGGGGGTTGAAGGTGTTGATTATCAGGTAGATGAAAACGGCGAGTTTATCAGAAATGATGATCAGAGAATGCAGGCTTCTGATACAGCATACAAAGCATCACATTTATGCTCATACTCATACTTCCCACAGTACAGTGGAACAAGTGATGACGGAATCAATGCAAACAAACCGGAAGGACAGGCAAACGAATTCTTTGATGGTTTAAATGAAGATGTAAAAAAAGCATTTGAAGCATATGGCGTAGAAACTTATGTAGAGATGCTCGGAACAAATGAGGCTCCTGGTGACTGGTATCCGATGTGGTCTTTCTCAAATAACTTTACGACAAGTACACCGGGTGGTATGGCATGGACAAAGATTGGTGAAGTAAAACATGAACAGCTTCCACAGGTTGTCATGGCAGATGATTTTGACAGTGCATGGGCAGCTTACATGGATGCATATAATGCATGTCAGCCGGAAGATTTCCTTAGTGAATTACAGACAGAACTTGATACAAGAATGGAACAGGCTGCTCAGTTCAAATAAGAGAAGAAATATAATTTAAAAACGGGCAGATGGAAAACATCTGCCCATTTTTTTAAGGGGTGAAGTCATGTCGTTAGCGAGAACAAAATCAAAAGAAAAAATAAAAGAGAACCGGACTAAAATTACATGGAAAGAGATCAAGAGGCAGAAAGTTTTACTGTTCTGGGCTGCGATCCTTGTCATCTATGGAGTGATATTTTATTATCTGCCACTGGCAGGATGGGCAATGGCATTCCAGAATTACAAACCAAAGCTTGGTATCCTCCATTCACAATTTGTCGGATTAGACAAATTTAAAATGTTATTCTCGGATATGACTTTTATCCGGGTAATCAGAAATACACTTGCAATGGGTGTTATTAACCTTGTGGTAACATTTGTGACAGCGATCGCATTTGCAATTTTATTAAATGAGATGGTCACAAAAGGCGGGAAAAAAGTGGTACAGACGATATCTTATCTGCCGCACTTTCTTTCCTGGATCATTGTAACAGGTATTTTACATGATATGCTTTCCGGAACCGGAATCATAAATGAAATGCTTGTAAATTTACATCTGATAGAACAGCCGATCAACTTTTTTGCACATCCGGGATATTTCTGGCCGATCGTTGCATTTGCAAATGTGTGGAAAGAAACAGGATGGAATGCAATTATTTATTTAGCAGCGATCACAGCGATCGACCCGTCACTTTATGAAGCAGCAGCGATTGATGGTGCCGGAAGATGGGCGAAAATTAAATATGTTACTCTGCCGGGAATCAAACCAACTATTATTATTTTACTTTTAATGAATGTAGGAAATGTCTTAAATGCAGGATTTGAGATTCAGTATCTGTTAGGAAACGGACTTGTACAGAAAGTATCCCAGACCATTGACATTTATGTATTAAAATGGGGTATCAGTCAGGGAGATTATGCAATCGGTACTGCAGCAGGTATCTTCAAGAGTCTTGTAAGTATTATTCTGATCGTAATTGCAAACCAGATTGCAAAACGAAATGGAGAGGAACAGTTATTCTAGGAGGTTTTGGTCATGGCAAAGACACAAAAAAGAAAGAAAACAAAAAAGATACAGGTATTTCCGATCGTAAATGCGGTCATAATGATCCTGTTTGTGATCATTACCCTGTATCCGGTATTAAATACATTGGCAATTTCATTAAACGATGGAACAGATGCCTTAAGAGGCGGGATTTATCTGTTGCCGAGAAAGTTTACATGGAAAAACTATACGACTGTGCTTCAGAAAGATAATCTGATCACCGGAGCTTATATTACAGTCGCAAGAACGATCATCGGTACGGTTCTTGCACTGATCGCAAATGCGATTCTTGCATTTATCGTCAGCAGAAAAAGATTTTTATTCAAAAAAGAAGTATCTCTTTTCTGGGTTATCACCATGTATGTAAATGGTGGACTGATTCCGACCTTCCTTTTATACAAAGGACTTGGACTTACAAACAGTTTTTGGGTTTATGTAATTCCGGGCATGGTAAGTGCATTTAATATGCTTGTCATCCGTACATATATGAATGGTATACCTGACAGTTTAGAGGAATCTGCGCAGTTAGATGGTGCGGGATATACAACGATTTTCTTAAAAATTTATTCTCCGCTGTGTAAACCGGTATATGCGACAGTTGCATTATTTGTTGCAGTCGGGCAGTGGAACTCATGGTTTGATGCAATGTTATATAACCGTATGAGTGATAACTTAACAACGCTTCAGTATGAGTTAATGAAATTATTATCATCCGTAACAAACCAGGGAACCAACGCAGAGGCTATGAAAAATGCAGTAGGAACTGTTACACCAACTTCTGTTCGTGCTGCAGCAACCATTATCACCATGCTTCCTATCATCTGTATTTATCCGTTTTTACAGAAATACTTTGTGACAGGACTTACCCTTGGCGGTGTCAAAGAGTAAAGGACAGAAGATCAGGCTGTGCAGAATTTGTGCCGGAGCACAAACTAAAAATGCCCTGGAAAGCGGCAGGAATGGAGATTAAAATGGCAGGAGCAGTTTTGACAGGAAAATACCGCAATGTTTTTAAAGAGTGCGGATATTCTGAGGATGAGATAACAAAAAGAGTAGAGCAGACATTTGAAACCATTTTTTATGGAAAAGAGGAGGAAAGGTTTTACCATGAAGTGGGAGATGACATGGCTTATATGGAGGATACCGGAAACCATGATGTCCGTACCGAAGGCATGTCCTATGGGATGATGGTCTGCGTACAGATGAATAAAAAGGAAGAATTTGATCGTCTCTGGAAGTGGGTACGCACTTATATGTATATTGAAAACGGACCAAATAAAAATTATTTTGTCTGGTCCTGCGGGTTAGATGGAAGTAAGAATGCAGACGGTCCTGCTCCGGATGGAGAAGAATATTTTGCAATGGCACTGTTTTTTGCGTCTGCACGCTGGGGAGACGGAGAAGGAATTTTTAATTACGGCGCAGAGGCAAAAGCGATATTAAGAGAATGTGTCCACAAAGGGGAAGCATCACATCCGGGAGAGCCAATGTGGGAGCCATCAAACAAACTGATCAAATTTGTGCCGGGATTTGATTTTTCTGATCCATCCTATCATCTGCCGCATTTTTATGAGTTATTTGCAAAAAATGCAGATCCCTGTGACCGGACATTCTGGGAACAGGCAGCGGAGGCAAGCAGAGGTTATCTGCATTTGGCATGCCATCCGAAGACCGGATTGTCTGCCGAGTATGCGGATTATGATGGAAAGCCTCATATTGGGCATCAGGAAATTTTCGGACGTCATGACTGGTATTACAGTGATGCTTACCGTACCATTGCAAATATCGGCATGGATCATCTCTGGTTTGAAAAAGATCCCTGGCAGGTCGAAATCGCAAACAGATTACAGCACTTTTACTGTGCCGAGCAGAAGGAACACTGGGACGGAGTATTTCTGACCGATGGAACAAGATTAGAGGAGAAGGCACTTCATCCGGTTGCCATTGTTGCAGTAAATGCACAGGCATCTTTAGCGGCAGACGGGCCATATGTGAAAGAATGTGTGGATCGTCTGTGGGATACGCCGCTTCGTACCGGAGACAGAAGATATTATGATAATTTCCTTTATATGTTTGCAATGCTCGCACTTTCCGGAAATTACCGGATCTATCAGAAGTGATGTTTTATACAGGAATGGGGATGGAAATGAAAAAACAGGTATATAATCCATATCTGCCATCGTGGGAATATATCCCGGATGGTGAACCATATGTTTTCGGGGACAGAGTTTATGTCTTTGGATCACATGACAGATACAATGGGCATGTGTTCTGCCTGAATGATTATGTGTGCTGGTCTGCGCCGTTAGACAGTCTGGGGGAATGGCACTGTAGTGGAACCATTTACCGGAAAACAGAAGATCCTTTGAACAAAGACGGGAAAATGTGTCTGTATGCACCGGATGTGACAAGAGGGGCAGATGGAAGATATTATTTATATTATGTTCTGGATAAGGTATCTGTTGTATCTGTGGCAGTAGCAGAAAAACCGGATGGTCCGTATAAGTTTTATGGATATGTGCATGATAAAAACGGAAACCGGATCGGGGAGCGCAGTCAGGATGAACCGCAGTTTGATCCGGCTGTACTGACAGAGGGCGATAAAACGTATCTCTATACAGGATTTTGTGCGGCGAATGATGCGTCAAGGCACGGTGCTATGGGAATGGCACTTGGTAAAGATATGCTGACAGTCATAGAAGAACCACGGATCGTTCTGCCAAATCATGTTTACGGAAAAGGAACCGGATTTGAAGAACATGAATTTTTTGAGGCACCGTCAATCCGGAAAAAGGGAGATTGTTACTATCTGATATATTCTTCTGTTGTGATGCATGAACTTTGTTATGCAGTCAGTAAAAATCCTCTGGAAGGTTTTACTTATGGAGGCGTGATCGTCAGCAACTGTGACGTTGGCATTACAAATGGAAAACCGGCGGAAAAACCTGTGGCATATGGTGCAAATAATCATGGAAGCATCATAGATATCATGGATCAGTGGTATATTTTTTATCACAGGCATACAAATCATTCCTGGTATTGCAGGCAGGGATGCGCAGAACCGATCGTATTTCAGGGAGAACGTATCTGTCAGGCAGAGATGACATCCTGTGGACTAAACGGAAGTCCCTTAAGAGGAGAAGGGACATATCCGTCTTATATCGCATGCAACCTTTTTACGGACAAAGAAGAAATGTATGTCGGTGGGGAAAAACAGCCGTATATTATGCAGGACGGGTGTGATGGTGATTATGTCCCTGCCTATATTACAAATATGACAGATCATGCAACAGCAGGATTTAAGTATTTTTCCTGTAAAGGAATCAAAAAATTAGGAATCTGTGTCAGAGGATATGCAAGAGGAGAATTTGAGGTCCGGACTGTATGGGACGGTCCTGTCTGTGGAAAGATTCCTGTTGAGTTTACAAATGTGTGGGAAAACTATGAGGCACCTGTGAAAATAGAGGATGGAGTACAGGCACTTTATCTGACATTTCGCGGAGAAGGTACTGCAGATTTAAAATCTTTTACGTTTGACGACAATACATAAGTTATCCTTTACTTTAATATGTAAATTTCCTATAATAAACATTTATAAAAACGAAAAAGGAATTTATATGTTATGAAAAAAAGAGTGATAGCAGCACTTTGTGTAGTTGCATGTATGGCAGGTCTGGTACATGTTTCAAAAGGGAGCAGTGTACCGGATAAAAATATAAAACATTTTACCGCTTTTTTTTCGGTAGAAGGAGATACGTTAGAACCAGATAACGAAATCCGGCAGAAGATCGCACAGCTGACAGGTGCAGATTGTGAGGAAATATGGCTTGTCGGGCAGACAAAGGAAAATGCATTGAATGCTTATATAGTGAATGGGGAATATCCGGATTTTATATCAGGAGAGGTCAGTTTATATGAAGCAAATGCATTGATACCATTAGATGAATATTGGGATAAATATCCGAATATCAAAGGATACCTGACTAAGGAACAGTGGGACAGATTCCGGCAGGCAGACGGTCATATTTACTGGATTCCGCAATTTGGAGTATCCCATGGGGAAGATGTGGAGGTAACACATACCGGAGAGGCATTCTGGATACAGACAAGAGTATTGAAATGGGCAGGATATCCGAAGATTCATACCGTAGATGAATATTTTGATCTGATCGAACGCTATGTTGCAGCAAATCCTGCGATGGAGGATGGAACGAAAAATATTCCGTTTACGGTGCTGTGTGATGGATGGAGATATTTCTGTCTGGAAAATGTGCCGCAGTTTCTGGATGGTTATCCGAATGATGGAAGCTGTATTGTTGATCCTGATACGCTGCAGGTAGTGGATTATAATACGACAGATACGGCACAGTGGTACTTTAAAAAGCTGAACGAAGAATTTCATAAAGGGATTCTGGATGCAGAATCTTTTACTGCAACTTATGATGATTATCTGAAAAAGCTGTCTACGGGTGCTGTGTGTGGCATGCCGGATCAGTGGTGGCAGTTTTATTATGCAATCGTGGGTATCTATGACCAGAACGGATTGCGGGATTTAGGGTGTGATTATGTCCCTCTGCCAATTACACGTGAGGAAGGAATCAAAAATAAATGGCATGTGACACGTTCCGCAGAACTTGACAGTTCGACGGGATTATCCATTACAGTATCCTGTCAGGATATTGATGGAGCCATGCAGTTTATCAGTGATCTGATGGAACCGGAGATTGTTAAGTTACGTTTCTGGGGAGAAGAGGGAATTGATTATTCTGTTGATGAGAATGGCATGTTTTATATGAATGAAGAACAGGGAGAGAGACGGAGCGATCAGGAGACTGCAGAAAATCATTTCTGTTCTTATTCTTATTTTCCAAAAGTAGAAGGGCTTCTGCCGGATGGGAAAAATGCATTTTCCATGGAATATCAGTCAGCGGAGTTTTTGAAAAATCAGCCACAGGATGTGAGAGAATGTTTTGAGGCTTATGGGGTTACAAATTATGTTGAGATGCTTGGAACAAATGAAGCGCCTGGCGCCTGGTATCCGATGTATTCTTACACAACAGCACTGTCAGTTAATTCACAGGCAGGGCAGATCAGGGAACAGTTAGATGAGGTAAAACATAAATGGCTTCCGCAGGTTATCATGGCAGATGATTTCGATACTGCATGGGAAAATTATATGCAGGAGTATAACGCATGTGATCCGGCTGCATATCTTGAAGATCTGCAGTCAGAGGTAAATAAAAGAGTGGAACAGGATATCTCTGATTAGGAAGCAGAAATGAGGGGTTATGGTAAAAAACGGGGGATTAGAACAGTATCCGGTAGGAAAGGATATGGCGGGGAAAAGAAGACCAGTAACCGTACATGAAGATGGTACGGTTACTTTTTACATGTATGCACCGAATGCAAAAGAGGTACAGGTTGCAGGTGCAGGCGGTTATTTTTCAAATGAGAAAATTACACTGGAGTCAGATGGAAGGGGAGGATTTTGTAGAACAGTACCTAAGATGCACTGGGCAATGCATTACTATTTCTGGTTTGTGGATGGCGAGCGTGTCTGTAACCCGGATGCAGGAATATCCTATGGCTGTTTTACACCGATTAACACGTTTGAGATACCGGAAGACGGTGTAGATTTTTATTATGCGAAGGAAGTTCCACATGGTACAGTGCATATCTGTAAATATGTATCAGAGGTAAGCAGACATCTGAAGGAATGTTATGTTTATACGCCGTATGGTTATGAACAGGATCTGGATGAAACCTATCCGGTTTTATATCTGCAGCATGGGGTTGGGGAGAATGAGACCGGATGGATCTGGCAGGGAAAAATGAATTATATTATGGATAATCTGATCGCAGAGAAAAAATGCGCACGGATGATTGTTGTTGCAGGCTGTGGTTATGCATTTTATAAAGATGAAAAACCGGTATTTTATCCTGGGGATTTTGACCGGGAACTGATATATAATATAATTCCTTATATAGAAAAACATTTCCGGACGAAAAAAGGCAGAAATAACAGGGCGCTGGCAGGATTGTCATTAGGTTCTGCACAGGCGACTGACAGCATGGCGAAACATATGGAGCTGTTTTCGGCATTAGGAGTTTTTTCCGGTGTTGCGCTTCATGAGATTGAGCGGATCTGTCAGAATGAGCATCAGCTGGAAGAAGTATTTTTATCCTGCGGCAGTGAAGAAAAAGAAATCAGACACGGTATGGATGAGATGCAAAAAAAGTTGATCCAGGCAGGAAAACCTTGCAAAACTTTTGTTTATGAGGGTTATCATGAATGGCATGTCTGGAGAAAAAGTCTATATGATTTTGTGCAGCTGCTTTTCCGGTGGGATTCCTCTGAGATGGCAGATATTGCATGTATGGAAGATGTAAAAGTGGAAGATACACAGTTGAAGATCCAGACGAAAGAAGAACAGATGCTTTTCTTTGATCCGGTGTATCGTCAGATTCAGTTTGAAACAGATAAAGATGGAAAACCGGCAGGAGTATACCCGGATGTTTTGCACGGTGTCGTTGTTTTAGAACCGGGGATGGCAGAATTTAATTTTTATGCACCGGAGGCGTCAAAGGTAACCGTAAAGGTAGATGGCTGCGAGGAGCAGGCATTAGAGCGGTTGCAAAAGAAAGAAGGATATTGGACAAAAGTAGTGAAAAATATCACAGGTGGATATCATAGAGTATGGTTTTCTGTAAATGGAACAGCAGTTCTGAATCCGGATGCACCGGTGGGGTATGAGGATGGAACAGCGGTAAATTATCTGGAAATGGAAGAGACGGATTTTTCACTGGCAGAACTGGCAGATGTGCCGCATGGGCAGATACACATCCACTATTTTTATCATAAGGAAGCAGACAGAGTTGATATGATCTATACTTACACATCTGCAGGGGATTCTAAAACAGTGCAGAACCAGGAAAATGTCATCCTGTTAAAGGCACTTATGGATGAGACGGCATCCTGTTTTCTGCATCAGGGAAAGGCAGCCAATATAGCTGACCGCATCAGCACAGAAAAAGACGGAGTAAAGCAGCTATTAATTATGGTGAATGAAGATGCATCAAAGGAGCAGATAAATGAAGTTTTAAATAAGTATGGTGTCTGCGAAGAAATGAAAGTAATAGAGCGGATGAAAGGGGAAAACTGGACTGCTTTCAGACACCGGCTGGCAGTGTTTATGGAGAGATAAAATGAGACTGATCGTAGAACAGAGTGCTTATTCAGGTGTCATTAAGATCGCGGAAAAAGTAGCGAAGGATGCAGAACTTGTGACTGGAAGAAAAACGGAATATCTGGCAGCAGAAAATATCACAGAAGATATGTTACGGGTGCCGGATGAATTAACAGTTGTGGCAGCAACGATAGGCAAAAGCGCAGTTCTGGAAAAAGAAGAGATAAGACGAAGGATTCCACTTGATCAAATAGAAGGGAAAAGAGAATGTTACTGTTTTGCGTTTCCAGAGAAAAAAGACAGTGAAAATCCACATCTTTTAGTGATCGCAGGCAGTGACAAGCGGGGAACGATATATGGTTTGTTTCACCTTTCCGAGCAGATGGGAGTTTCTCCATTTGTTGACTGGTGTGGGATAAAACCCTGCCATAGAGACAAAATTATTTTTGCGTGGGATATGGAGTGTGTTTCAAAAGAACCGTCAGTAGAATACCGGGGATTTTTTATCAATGATGAGTGGCCTGCGTTCGGAAACTGGTGTATGCATCATTTTGGCGGTTTTGGTACAGATATGTATGAGCATATTTTTGAGCTGCTTCTTCGTCTGAAAGGCAATTATCTGTGGCCGGCGATGTGGAGTGCAAGATTTGAGGATGACGGACCTGGCCTTAAGAATGCCATTTTAGCAGATGAATATGGCGTTATTATGGGAATGTCACACCATGAGCCCTGTTTAAGACAGGGAGAAGAGTATAAATATCTCCGCGGGAAAGGTTCTGTTTATGGTGATGCATGGAATTTTCGGACAAACAGGGATGGAATTATACGGTTCTGGGAGGACGGATTAAAACGGAGCGGACAGTTTGAAAATGTCATAACTGTGGGAATGCGTGGAGAGGCTGACACGGCAATCCTTGGAGAGAATGCTGCGGTTGCGGATAATATTGCGCTGTTACGGGAGGTTCTTAGGGTACAGAATCAACTGATCCGGGAAAATGTAAATAAGGATTTAGAAAAAGTACCGCGGATGCTTGCACTTTATAAAGAGGTGGAGGAGTTCTTTTACGGAACAGAAGATACGGCGGGACTTTTAAAGGAACCGGAACTGGAAGATATTATTTTGATGCTCTGTGACGATAATTATGGAAATTTAAGAACGCTTCCAACAGAAGAGATGAGGAAACATAAGGGCGGATATGGGATGTATTATCATCTGGATTATCATGGATGGCCGGTTTCCTATGAATGGATCAACAGTTCCTATCTTCCTAAAATATGGGAACAGATGAGTATGGCGTATGATTTTGGTGTCAGGAGATTATGGATGGTCAATGTCGGTGATATTGCAACGCAGGAACTCCCATTGTCTTTTCTTATGGATATGGCTTATGATTTTGAGCGCTTTGGAAGCAGGGCGGTAAATTGTGTGCAGGAGTATGTCAGGCAGTGGATTAGAAGATCTTTTGGCAGTTTTTCAGAAGAAATCAGACAGAAAATTGCAGAGATATTAAACGGATATACCAAAGTGATTCACAGGCGCAGACCAGAAGCATTGGGAGCGGATACCTATCATCCGGTCAATGAGGAGGAGAGTGAACGGATTCTGTCAGAGGCAGATGATATCATAAAAAAAGCAGAAGGAGTCCGTACAAAATTAAAGTGTGAGTCTGCAGATAATCAGGCAGCGTTTGCAGCACTTATTTATTATCCCGCTGTTGCGACAATGAATCTGGTGAAGATGCAGGTCTTTACCGGGTTAAATCATTATTATGCCGGAATCGGGGCGGCAATTGCAAATGATTATGGGAAAGAGGCAGCAGCGCGTTTTTCCTGTGACAGGAAACTTACCGAATGGTATCACCAGTTAGACGGGCAGAGATGGTATGGTATGGGAGCCTCACAGCATATCGGGTTTACGCACTGGAATGAGGATGAATGTCAGAATCCGGTTATCATGCAGGTCTTATTACTGGATAAACCATCGGTGATAGTAGCAGTGAATGGTACAAGCCAGCATGCCGAAGGAAGCATATGGTTAGATAACAGAATGATACTGGAGAATTTCCGGAATCCGGAATGTATGGAGGCATATGTTACCGTTTATGGCAGGAGTAAGACAGAGAGCCATTTTTCTGTTAAGGAAAAAACGGACTGGATCAAAACAGATGTCACAGAAGGCAGTGTGGATGGGATTTTACACAAAAAACAGACAATTAAAATAACGATTGACGAGGGCAGTTTCCTTCAGGACAAAGAAAATGTAAGTGGAACACTTGTGATAGAAACTCCGGCGGGGCAGTGTGAGATAGAAATTCCGGTAAACAGAAAAAAATATTTGTCTGCAAAAAATGTTTTTGAAGATACGGCGGGATATATTTCTATTGAGGCAGAACATTTTTATGATGCAAAACCTGGTGCATGGATCAAAAATCCGGATGGAGAGAGTGGATTTGGCATTTTGCAGGGATATGGAAAAACATTGTCAGCCGTTAAATATTTTCCTTCGACAGCATATTTTTCATTGGATGAAAACGCACCTTATCTGGAGTATCGTTTTATGTTAAGAGAGGGCGGTACATATGAGATAGAATTTTATCTGCAGCCGTCAAATCCGGTGACAAGGGATAATGAGATCCTCTATGGTGTGCAGATGAATGAAGCAGAAACTGTGATTTATAATGAAGTAGACAGGGACTACCGTATCGGGGACAGGGAGGAAGCCTGGTCAAAGGGAGTATTAGAACAGATCCGGAAGCAATGTGCAGAGGTTGTCTGCCAGAAAGGGGAAAATGCTTTGCGTATTTATCCACTGACACCCGGATTTGTATTGGAAAAGTTTGTGATTTATCCGAAGGGATACAGGATCAGAGAAAGTTACTTAGGACCGGCGGAAACATTTCATACGTGAACATGTTTAATTGTAAAATGTGAAATAAATGCGGTGCTTTTATATACTTTATCGGGTAGAAAAAGGAGCAGGGACTGCTACAATAAAAGAAAACGATAAAGATAAAGAGAGGGTATTGATATGAGAGGACCGGCAGCACCGAAAGATCCGGAAAAGGCAAGACCATATTTTTATATTATAAAAGAAAAAGATATTTTTGGATCAAGACAGGAAGACGGAACAGGGATACAGTTTATTTATGAGAATGATGGACGTCTGATCAACAGTGCGCAGATTGTTGGAAATATCACAGATGAAAAAATATTAAAACTGCTGGGGACAGTGGACGGGTTTGCAGAGCTTGTTCACAGTATCGGGATATCCGTGGAAACGGATGATCCAAATGACTCCGTCAATTTTATTTTCCAGATGTATGGAAAAAAAGATTTATATGGCGGCGGAACAAATCTTAAGGCAGAAGTAACCTGTGACGGAATGGAACATAAGATCTATCTGGCAGATGAAAAGTGGACAAAAGATGATGATGTTCCGGGACAGATCAAAGTAGTGTTTCAGACACCGGAGCAGATGGGAAAGCTCAGTGTCCGTTTTTATTTAAATGATGGATATGATGCACCGCCTGAGATCAAAGATGAGGCGGTGGATGCCGGTTCGGAAGCGTATTGTGAGATGATCAGTCATTCTTTAATGAATCTTGGAAATACATACCGTATCCGGAAGGCGATTGAAAAATCCAGGGCAGGAAAAGAGGTAACACTTGCTTATATCGGAGGATCTATTACACAGGGGGCAGGTGCAACGCCGATCAATACAGAATGTTATGCATATAAATCTTATCAGTTATTTCAAAAACGTTTTGCTGTATTGGATAATGTAAAATTTATCAAAGCAGGTGTGGGAGGAACGTCATCCGAGCTTGGAATGATACGGTTTGACCGGGATGTATTGAGAAATGGAGAAAAACCGGATATTGTAGTCATCGAGTTTGCAGTCAATGATGAGGGGGATGAAACGAAAGGAAACTGTTATGAGAGTCTTGTTCGGAAGGTATTAAATCTTCCGTGGAAACCGGCAGTCGTGCTTTTATTCTCTGTATTTGCAAATGACTGGAATCTTCAGGAGAGGCTGCGGCCGGTAGGAGAACGTTATGATCTGCCGATGGTAAGTATCATGGATGCAGTAACGCCACAGTTTACAAAGAAGAAGGAAGAGGGAAAAGTACTTTCGAAAAATCAGTTTTTTTATGATATGTTTCACCCGGATAATATTGGACATACCATTATGGCAGATTGTCTGCAGTATCTGTTTGAACGCTGTGAAGCGGCAGAACATGCGCGTCTGGATACATTTACCAAGGGGATGACGGAGGAAGAAATTTTAGAGCAGCAGCTTTTCGAAGGTACTGCGATCGGTGCAGATTTTGAACAGGTAAAACTGCTCGATAAGAGGGATACATATGCCCATGCCAATATTGTGGAAGGTGGTTTTGTCTGGACAGATACCAAGCTTCAGAGTGTGGAAATGGATACCGATCTTACATTAACGCCGGAATTTCCATATAACTGGATGTACGACGGAACAAAAAGCAAAGAAAACTGGTTTGAAATGACGATCCGGTGCCGGTCGTTGCTTCTGGTATTTAAGGATTCCGGAGAAGTCAATGTCGGAAAGGCAAAAGTATATGTAGATGGTGATTACTGTCTTACCGCAGATCCCCATATCAATAACTGGCAGCATTGTAATGCGGTGATACTTTTTGTGGAGAAGGAAAGAAAAGAACACAAAATCCGGATTGAGATCGCAGAGGAAGATCTGGAAAAACAGTTTACGATACTGGGATTTGGATTTGTGGAATAAGCACGGACAAAAGGTGCGCAAAAGACAGCGCAGGAATGGAGAATGACATGGTAACAGTAAAAAACCCGATTTTATGTGGATTTTATCCTGATCCTTCTATATGCAGGGCGGGGGAGGATTATTATATTGTAAATTCAAGTTTTGTTTATGGACCGGGAGTGCCGGTTTTTCATAGCAGGGATCTTGCACACTGGGAACAGATCGGTAATATTTTAGACAGAAAAGAGCAGCTTCCGGTAAAAGGAAGTGAAATTTCAGAAGGAATTTATGCACCAACGATAAGGTATTATAATGGAACATTTTATATGATAACAACGAATGTCAGCTATGGGGGAAATTTTATTGTGACTGCCAAAAACCCGGCAGGCCCGTGGTCAGATCCATATTATCTTGGAGAGGAAGCACCGGGTATCGATCCGAGCCTGTTCTTTGATGATGATGGAAAATGTTATTATTGCGGAACAAGACCGAACCCGGAAGGTGTCCGGTATAATGGGGACTGGGAAATCTGGGTGCAGGAGCTTGATCTTAACACCATGAAACTTGTAGGCGAAAGCATGGCGATCTGGAAAGGTGCGGTAAAGGATGTGATCTGGCCGGAGGGACCACACCTTTATAAAATAGACGGATATTATTATCTGATGCATGCAGAAGGAGGGACAGGTCCGGAACACAGTATCAGTATTGCAAGAAGTAAGAAGCTGTTCCAATGGTTTGAGGGATGTCCGAGAAACCCGATTTTTACACACCGTAATCTTGGAATGGATTATCCGGTTGTTTATGCAGGTCATGGCGATCTGGTGGATGATGGTCATGGAAACTGGTATGTTGTCATGCTTGCATCAAGGCCATGTGAAAGACACAGCAGCATGGGAAGAGAGACATTCTTTGCAAAAGTGACATGGGAAAACGGATGGCCGGTCATTGCAGAGGGAGTCGGACATCTTGAGGAAGAACTTGAAATTCCAATGGAAGAATGCAGGCTGACAGAGGAGGTTGGTGCTTCTGATTATATCCAGTTCTGGGATGCAAAGTTAGACAAGCGGCTGGTAAGTATTGAGAGTTTAAATGGGGAGACTTATTCCCTGACAGAGCGTGCTGGCATGTTGAGACTCTATAACAGAAAGGAACGTATTGCAGATAAGAACAATTGTGCTTATTTTGGAATACGGCAGAAAAGTTATCAGTTCTATGCCGAGACCGGGGTAGAGTTTGAGCCGGTGCATGAGAAAGAAACTGCAGGTATGGTATTGTATCAGAATCATGCAAACCATCTTCGTATGGAGATCATGAGGAGAGATGGAAGAAAATGTTTTGCAGTGACATCCTGTATACAGGGAGAGGAAAAGATCATTTCTGTGACACCGATGGATGGTAATGAAAAGATAACCAGAATCCGTATTTTGTGTGACAGGCAGAAAGCATGTGTATGGATTCAGACAGGAGAAGAATGGATTTTGTGTGCGAAAGATATCAGCCTTCTTCCGTATACAACAGAGGAAGCCGGAGGGTTTGTAGGCTGTACGATCGGTATGTATGCATCTGCAAACGGAGTGGAAAGTCAGAATCATGCAGATTTTGGCTGGTTTCTTCAGAAAGCACTATAAAATGTCATTGCAGGGAATAAAAATATTGCGTATAATAGATATATACGTTGAGAGCAGGCAAAAAAAGTGTCTGCTCTCTTTCGGTTATGTGAAAGACAGCGCAGGAATGGGTATTTTTATGGAAAAATTATTGAATCGGATAGATCATTATATGAATAATCTTACGATCAAAAAGAAATTTTATATATTTTATATTTTATGTGTTCTGATTCCATTGATCATTACGGATAGTGTAGTCATTTTTATGGTCAGTAAATTTGACAGGGAACGCAAAGTGCATGAGATGGCAAATATCGCAAATGCGGTAGAATACAGTATCAGCAGTATGGCTGGAAATGTGCGGGAGATCGCAAACAGTATCTATACAAATAAGGACTTTAATAATTTTCTGTCAAAAAAATATTCGGATTCTGCGGAATATGTTTCGGCTTATCAGCAGTTTTTTGGTAATACATTGTTAGAAAATGCATTAGGAATGAACAATATGGTTTTTACATTGTATACGGACAATGATACCATTGTAAATGGCGGACGTGTAAACAGCCTGAAAAAAATAAAAGGGACACAGGGGTACCAGATCTTAAAGGATAGTGGAAAAAGCAAGAGAATCTTTTTTGTCTATGATGACAGCAGCTCGAAGATGACAAAAGAACGAAGGATCATCTATCTGCAGAAGATGGATTTTTATGATGCTGGTACGGAAAAATATCTGAAAATTGAATTTGATTATAATAGTATGATACGAATACTCAGAAACATGAATTATGATAATGAGGTTTTGGTATGTGAGGGTGACCGGATTGTTCTTTCTAATGGCAATTATGGAAGTTATGGAAATGAATTTCAGAGTATAGAGGGAAATACGAAAGATGCATATAAACATTCATTCAGTTTTTATGGGACAGAGCTGCAGATTTATGTAAAAAAAGCAGAGAATGGATTTTGGAACGGCATTAAAAATGAAATGCCAATATTACTGCTTCTTGTTATGATAAATGCTCTTTTTCCATTTTGTTTTGTACAGATTTTTAACCGGTCATTTACGAAGAGGATCACAGAACTCAGCAGGGTATTTAAGTCCGTGGACAGTGATCATCTGATCCCGATGTATTATGAGGGTGGAAAAGATGAGATCAGCAGCATGATACGGAATTATAACCGCATGGTAGACAGGACGAATGAACTGATCCAGACAGTATATAAAAATAAGATCCGGGAACAGGAAATGTTAGTAGGACAGAAAAATGCAGAGCTTTTAGCCCTGCACAGCCAGATCAATCCACATTTTCTGTTTAATGTTCTTGAGAGTATCCGAATGCACAGTATTCTGAAAAATGAAAATGAGACGGCAGATATGGTGGCAAAACTTGCCATCATGCAGAGACAGTATGTGGAATGGGGAAATGATTCCGTAAGCATTACAGATGAGATCGAATTTGTAAAAGCATATCTGGCTCTTCAGAAATACCGGTTTGGGGACAGATTAAATTACAGCATTGATGTGGAGGAAGGGTGTGATACATACAGGATTCCTAAATTAACGATTGTAACATTTGTTGAAAATGCCTGTGTACATGGGATTGAGGGGAAAGCATCGCCGGGATGGATATTTGTGAGAATAAACAGACAGGATGAAAAACTTTATATTGAAATTGAAGATACGGGAACCGGAATGGAAGAGGAGAAAATTTTAGAACTGGAGAAGAAAATGAATAGTGCCAATATTGAAATGTTAAAAAGCAATGGAAGAGTTGGAATCTTAAATGCCTGTGTCCGCCTTAAACTGGTTACAGAAAATCAGGTAGAGTTTCAATTAGACGGAGAAGAAGGTGTGGGAACTACGGTTCTGATACAGATACCATTGCAGTATGTATAGGGGGGATTAGGGAAATGTTAAAGGTTTTACTGGTTGATGATGAACCCTTCATTTTAGAGGGACTGAAGCATCTGATTGATTGGGAACAGGAAGGATTTGAGATTGCAGGGACGGCTGCAAATGGACTTGAGGCATTGGAGTTTTTACAGAAGAAAAAGGCAGATCTGATCATTGCAGATATCAAGATGCCGCAGATGACGGGATTAGAACTTTTAGAGAAAATCCGTAAAGAATCAATTTCTGATGCATGTTTTGTGGTTTTAAGCGGATATGCGGAATTTGGATTTGCACAGCAGGCAATGCAGCATGGGTGCACAGATTATATTTTAAAACCGGTAGACAGAGAGATCCTGTTAAAGATGTTAAACAAGGTGATGGCTTTAAGCAGTCAGGAGAAGTCGGACATTGAAAAGAATAAAAAAATGAAACAGGCATATCTGGCAAGACATATTATTTCACTTGTCCAGGGAAAATTTGACCAGCTTAATCTTGAATATGTCCGTGAGCATATGGAATGTACGAAAGGCGTACGTTATGTGGAAATCCAGATGGAAGAGATTTTTGATGAAGAAAAAACGTCCGATCAGGAAATGAGGGTGGCACAGAGAAAACTTTACCATCTGTGTATGGAATATTTAAAGGAAGATGCCGATTTATGCGTGTTTGATGTATCGGTAAATGAAAAAATCTATGATGTTTGTTTTTTATATTTTGACCGTGTTGCAAAGAAAGCAGGGATGTCAGAACAGGATTATTTAGAACATTTTCGTGAGTATCTGGAAAATAATATGAATCAGCCGGTCATTATGTTAGTCGGGAAAAAGGTACAGGACATCAGTAATATAGCAAGGTCATATGGCAATACCTGTATGCTTCGTTCTTTTCAGGGATTCCGGAGTAAAAAACAGATTTACTATTATGAAGAGGAAGTTCAGGTATCGCCGGATGGTATTGTTTTATGTAAGGAAAGTTTAGATGGGCTGTTAAAAATGATCGAGCAGAACAATCATGTCGGAATCCGCAATGCGGTGGAATTTTTCTATGAAGAAATGGGAAAAAGGGGAATCTGCGGTGAGACAATGACGTTGAATATCAATTATCTTCTGTTCCAGCTGATCCATCTTGCCTGTGAGCAGGATGATGATGTGAATCAGGAAAAAATCTTAAGGCTGATCAGTGAAAGCAGCTTTGAGACCGGGGTAAAGAGAGGAAGTAAGGCACACCTGACACGTTTTGCCTGTGAATATGCAGACTATCTTTCACAGCTTCGGAAAAATGTTTCCAGAGGTGTCTTAAGTATGGTAGAAAAAGAAGTGAAAGAAAATTTTGCATCAAATATCACGTTAAAAAGTCTGAGTGAAAAATATTATGTCAACAGTGCATATTTAGGACAGCTGTTTCGAAAAAAATACGGACAGTCATTCAAAGACTACCTAAATAATTACCGAATGGAACAGGCAGCAGACTATTTGCTTCATACAGATAAGAAGATCGCACAGATCGCAGAAGATGTGGGTTATCGTGACCTGGATTATTTTGTAAACCGTTTTATACAGGTAAAGGGCTGTACACCGGCAAAATTCCGGAAGAACATGTTACAAAATTAAAATAGCAGAAGTACAAAAAAGGCACTGGAAGCATCTAAGCTCCAATGCCTTTTTATATTTTAGAAAAATCCTAGAAATCTGTTAAATCAGCAGCTCTTCTCTCTAAGAAAGCAGTCATGCCTTCTTTTTTGTCGTGGGTAGAGCAGGTTACGCCGAATAAGTTTGCTTCCATCTCAACAGCGTTCTTGATGTCCATATCATAACCGTTGTTGATAGCTGCTTTTGCAACGGAAACAGCATAGCTTCCTTTGGAGATGATTTTCTTTGCCATAGCTTTTGCTGTGTTCATTAACTCTTCCGGAGCAACTACTTTATTTACAAGACCGATGCGGTAAGCTTCTGCTGCATCAACGGAATCACAGGTAAAGATCATCTCTTTTGCGCGTCCCATGCCTACTAAACGGGCAAGTCTCTGTGTACCGCCGAATCCAGGAATGATTCCAAGACCTGTTTCTGGCTGTGCGAAAGTAGCGTTGTCAGATGCGATACGGATATCACATGCCATGGAAATCTCACATCCACCGCCAAGTGCAAAACCATTTACAGCTGCGATCGTTACCTGACGCATGTTCATTAATTTGAAGAATGGTACGGAAGCTCTCATACCGAAAGCTCTTGCCTCTGCTGCAGTAAAGTTTACCATCTCAGAAATATCAGCGCCTGCTACGAAAGATTTGAATTCGTTGCCTTTCTTGTCAGGACCACCTGTTAAGATTACAACTTTGATGTCGTCTCTTGCCTCGATCTCAGTTAAGGCTGTGTTTAACTCGTCTAAAGTCTCGCTGTTTAATGCGTTTAATGCTGCTGGTCTTGAAATTGTAAGAACTGCAATCTCCTCAGCAACTTCCAGTTTTAAATTGTTAAAATCGCTCATCGTTTGGAACCCTCCTGAATAGTTTGATAAAAAATTAACAATATACGTTATTAATAGCGTACAGCTTTTCCTAGAATTTGTCAATAGATTATGGGAAAAATTCACTATAAATTCGGTAGAAAAAGTGCTATGATAGGTGGTATGATATTTTGACAAAGATACAGAAAAGAGGAAAAACCATGGGCACAAGCAAATCATACTTATCTAAGGTAGTAAAGGAGATGCCGGATTCAGGGATCAAGGACTTTTTTGATATTGCAAATACGATGGAGGGAGCATTGTCACTTGGTGTCGGCGAGCCGGATTTTCCGACACCGGAACATGTCAGGGAGGCAGCGATCGCTTCTATAAAAAGGGGAGAGACAAAATATACGGACAACCGTGGCACCGTAGAGCTTCGTGCGGCAGCTGCAGAGTATCTGGAAAAGTTCGGACTTCATTACGACAGGGAAGATGAGATATTGATCACAATGGGGGCAAGCGAAGGAATAGACCTGGCACTTCGTGCACTGGTAGATCCGGGGGATGAAGTACTGGTTGTGGAGCCTTGTTATGTTTCCTACATTCCGTGTGTAGAATTATGTGGAGGTGTTCCGGTTTCAATTCCATTAAAAGCAGAAAATAAATTCCGTCTGACAAAAGAAGAACTGGAAGAAAAGATCACAGATAAAACAAAGGTTCTGCTGATCTCATTTCCGAACAATCCTACCGGAGCGATCATGGAAAAAGAAGATTTAGAGGCGATCCGTGAGGTTGTGATCGCACATGATATTTTTGTGATCACTGACGAAATTTATGCAGAGCTGACTTACGGCAAAAAGCATGCGTCGATTGCAGCACTGCCGGATATGTATGAACGCTGTGTGGTATTAAATGGTTTTTCAAAGGCATTTGCAATGACAGGATGGCGCATGGGTATCGCAGCAGGTCCGGCGGAAGTCATTTTCCATATGAATAAGATCCATCAGTTTACAACCATGTCTGCAGGAACGACTTCACAGGTGGCAGCCCTTGAAGCACTGACAAGTCCGGTTCGTGACGAAGAGATTGAAGTCATGCGGAAGGAATATGATGAGAGACGAAAGATCATGGTGGACGGATTTCAGAACATGGGACTTGATGTGACAGAGCCGAAAGGTGCATTTTATGTATTTCCATCGGTGAAAAAGACAGGACTTACCAGTATGGAATTTTGTAACCGTCTGTTACAGGAGCAGAAAGTAGCAGTCATTCCGGGGGATGCATTTGGAAACTGTGCACAGGGTTATGTACGCTGTTCTTATGCTTATTCCAAAGACATTATCCGGCAGTGTTTGGATAAGATCGCAGTATTTGTCAGCCGGTTTGACTTAAAGTAAAGTGCTGAACTGTGTAAAAATGAGCACAGAAATGAAGAATATTATAAAAGAAAGTTTGAGAGATACATGTTAAAAGATTACGACTTAAAGCAACTGGTATCCCCATTATTAAAGTGGTTTTTAAGCCATGCCCGCATACTGCCGTGGCGTGAAGAACCGACGCCATACAGGGTGTGGGTTTCAGAGATCATGCTCCAGCAGACAAGAGTGGAGGCAGTAAAATCATATTTTGAACGTTTTACGAAGGCATTGCCGGATGCAGGTGCACTTTCTGTCTGCCCGGAGGATGAACTTTTAAAACTTTGGGAGGGATTAGGGTATTATAACCGTGTCCGGAATATGCAGAAAGCTGCTGTGGAAGTCGTGGAAAACTATGGTGGACAACTTCCGGCAGATTATGAAAAACTGTTGAAACTGAAAGGAATCGGTCATTATACAGCAGGTGCGGTTGCGTCTATTGCATATGGAATCCCGGTTCCGGCAGTCGATGGGAATGTGCTTCGTGTTTTAACACGCGTTTCGGCAGATGATACGGATATTATGAAACAGTCTTTCCGGAATGAGATGGAAGCATTGTTGGAAGAACTGATGCATGGGACTGGTGACAGAAATGAGAAAAATGTATTCCCATGGATGGAGGATGCAGAGAATCTGAAGGCACAGGTATATCACGGAAACCTTGCCGGTGCGTTTAATCAGGCGCTTATGGAACTTGGAGCGACAGTCTGTGTGCCAAACGGTGCGCCGTTATGTGAAGAATGTCCGTGGGAAAAACTGTGTGAGGCAAAAAAACAGGGACTGATAGAACAGATACCGGTCAAGAGCAAGGCGAAACCGCGTAAGATCGAGAAAAAAACGGTTTTGATCTTAAGGGATGATCAAAAGGTTGCAATCAGGAAAAGACCGGGAAAGGGACTTTTGGCAGGACTGTATGAACTTCCAAATGTTGACGGAAATCTGGGGCAGGAGGAAGTACTTTCTCTGGTAAAAGAGCTGGGATATGCACCAATCCGTATTCAGCCGTTGGGGGATGCAAAACATATTTTTTCCCATATAGAATGGCATATGACAGGATATGCGGTCCGTGTGGAGGAACCGGAAATGCGGCCACAGGTGCAGAGCGAAAAAATTGGTACAGACGGATTATTATTTGTGGATGCAGAAGATGCGAAAGAAAAATACGCCATACCATCTGCATTTGCTGCTTATGCGAAATATATGAATATTTTTCTTGGTAATGAAAAGAACAGATAAAAAAGAGGGAGCCGGTGCAACAGCACCGGCTATTCATTATGAAAAAGAGTGTGTATGGAAAGTGAAGTGATTCACTATTTGCTGGGAGGAACCTTGCTTATCTGATAAGCAAGGCTACCTGACTTACATCAGGTATGAAAAAAAGTTCTATGAAAAATTTTAACTTGTTGCCTTAACTTTGAGTTTAGTATACCGGGGAATTGTGACCGTCGTATGCCTTGTTTGTGAGAAATATGTAAATAAAATATGAACAACTACGGAATATGGTAAGAATTAAGAATATCTAAAGAAAAAATTGATTGGTTTGCAGTGGGAAAATGTGTATAATAAAGTGGCTATGATGTTATGAAAATCGGAAAACAAGGAGGAAAATCCTCTCCTCGTCAGAGGACTCGGATTTTGCTTCGCAAAACAAGGAGGATTTTATGTACGATTGTATCGTGATCGGCGCAGGAATTGCAGGTGCTGTCAGTGCGAGAAAACTTGCGGAAGAAGCCGGAAAGAAAGTGCTGGTTTTGGAGAGACGCAGTCATATCGGAGGCAACTGTTATGATGAGCCGGATGCACATGGAATATTAATACATAATTACGGACCACATATTTTTCATACAGGAATCGAGGAAGTGTATCAGTATCTGTCAAGATTTACGGACTGGTATGCATTTGGGCATGAGGTGGTAGCAAAGGTTGGAGATCGTCTGATCCCGGTTCCATTTAATTTAAATACACTTCATATGGTATATGATAAGGAAAAAGCGGATGCCTTAGAGCAGAAACTGATCGCTGCATACGGTGAGGGAAGCCGTGTACCGATCATGAAATTACGTGAAAATGATGATCCTGATATTCGTGAGATCGCACAGTTTGTATATGAAAATGTATTTTTAAAATATACAATGAAGCAGTGGGGACAAAAACCGGAGGATATCAGTCCGGAAGTAACAGGACGAGTCCCGGTGCTGGTTTCCTATGATAACCGTTATTTCCAGGATAAATATCAGGGAGTACCCAAAGAAGGATTTACACCGATGTTTGAGCGTATGTTAGATCATGAGAATATCACGGTTGAGACAGGTGTTGACTGTAAAGAGAGATTGCGTTTTGAAGAAAATCAGATTTATTTTGATGGAACACCGTTTGACGGAGAGGTTATCTATACGGGCGCACTGGATGAATTGTTTGACTGTCAGTTTGGAAGACTTCCGTACCGTTCCTTAAGATTCGATTTTGAACATTATAATGAAGAATCTTATCAGGGACACAGTGTGGTCAACTATACGGTCAGCGAAGATTTTACGAGAATTACAGAGTTTAAATATCTGACCGGACAAAAAGACACGGATGGAACCACGATCGTGAAGGAGTATCCGTTTGCTTATACAGGAGCGGAAGGAGAAATTCCTTACTATGCGATCTTAGAACCGAAAAACCAGGAACTGTATGAAAAATATCATGCACTTGCAGGCAGACTGCCACATTTTTATCTGCTTGGACGACTGGCAGAATACAAATATTATAATATTGATGCGATGACGAAAAAAGCGATGGAACTTGCCGATGCGATCATGGCAGAAAATACAAAAAACTGATCGGAGGATTTATATATGAAATTAATGACATTTGCGATTCCATGTTATAACTCACAGGATTATATGGAAAACTGTATCAAATCACTGCTTCCGGGAGGTGATGATGTTGAGATACTGATCATTGATGATGGATCAAAAGACAGTACCGGAGACATTGCAGACGCTTATGAGAAAAAATATCCGGGGATCATCCGGGCGATTCATCAGGTAAATGGAGGACATGGGGAAGCAGTTAATGCAGGCATCCGCAATGCAACAGGACTTTATTTTAAAGTGGTAGACAGCGATGACTGGGTAGATGGGGAGGCTTATAAGAAGATTTTAGATAAACTTCGTGAGCTGACCGGCGGCAATCAGACGCTTGATATGTTTATTGCCAATTATGTCTATGAAAAAGAAGGTGTACGCCATAAAAAGGTAATGCATTACACAAACCTGCCGAAAGACCAGATTTTTACATGGAATGATGTGTCACGCTTCCGGAAAGGCCAGTATATCCTGATGCATTCTGTGATTTACCGTACAAAACTGTTGCGGGAATGTGGATTGGAACTGCCGAAACATACTTTTTATGTGGATAATATTTATGTGTACAAACCATTGCCGAGCGTAAAGACGCTGTATTATATGGATGTCGATTTTTACCGTTACTTTATCGGAAGGGAAGATCAGTCAGTCAATGAGAAGGTGATGATCAGCCGTATCGATCAGCAGATCAAGGTAAATAAGATCATGGTGGATGAGTTTGATCTCTGGAAGATTCCAAACCGCAAACTGCGCCATTATATGTTTAATTATTTAGAGATTATTACAGTTATTTCTACGATCATGCTGATCCGCTCCGGCACCGAGGAAAATCTCCTGAAAAAACGTGAACTCTGGAAGTACATCAAAGACCACGATATCCGTTTATTCCATCATTTACGTGCAGGAATCATGGGGAATGCAATGAATCTGCCGGGCAAGGGAGGCAGAAAGATCTCGGTTGCTGCATATCGTTTGTCGCAGAAAGTAGTTGGATTTAATTAAGAGGTAATGGGAATATGAGTGAAGAAAATAACTGGGATTATGGAACAAATGAGCAGAATATAAATCAGGGGAATCCTGTCAGCCTGGAGAAAAATATGACTGATGATGCGCAAAAGGCAAATTTAGAGAAGAATACAGCAGACAATCCGTATTATACAAATACTTCATATGGAAACGGTGGTACAAATTATAATTACGGACAGGCAAATGACAGTGCAGGTTATAACTATGGACAGCCGAATGGAAGCGCGGAATATAATTACGGACAGTCAAACGGAAGTACAGAATATAATTACGGACAACCGGCTGGCAGGTATGGAAGTAATAAGTCAGAAAGTGAAGGCTTTGGTATTGCGTCGTTAGTACTTGGAATCATTACGGTTTTGCTGTTCTGTACCTGTATCAGCTGGATCACTGGTATTCTTGCGATTATTTTTGGTATCATACAGCTTGTAAAAGGAAATAAAAAAGGAATGGCAATCGTTGGTCTGATCACAGGCGGAATCGGATTTATCGCATCGGTCATTCTGTATATTCTGATCTTCTTTACCGGTCTTGGATCGTATAGCAATTATGATGATATTTACAATCATATTTACGATGATATTTATGATGATATCGAAAATAGCATGGATGATGGAACTATCTGAAAAATTTTTGCTGGAACAGCATAGATGATGACAGAAGGATTCATTTGTTTTTATGGAGAGGGTTATGGAAGAATTATTGAAAGTCAGTGGATTGTCTAAGACATTTCATCTGTCGAAGAAACAACAGAAACTGGAAAAGACCGCAGCCAAAGTTAAGGTTGCGGTGGATGATCTTTCCTTTTGTACTTACAGGGGGGAAGTTTTTGGATTATTAGGGCCCAATGGAGCGGGAAAGACAACAACGCTTCGCATGTTAGCAACGCTGATCAAACCGGATAAAGGTGATGCTCTGATTGACGGAAGCAGTATTGTGACAGATCCGAACGGTGTTCGGAAAAAGATCGGATTTCTGACGAGTGAATTAAAACTGGAAGAATTTTTTACACCGAATTACCTGTTTGACTTTTTCTCCGAATTATACGGTATTGATCCGGCAGAGCGGGATGAGAGAAAACGTATCCTGTTTCAGAAATTTGGTGTGGATGAGTTTGCGGAAGTGAAGGTTGCAAATCTCTCCACCGGTATGAAACAGAAAGTATCCCTGATCATTTCACTGGTGCATGATCCGCAGATCATTATTTTTGATGAGCCGACAAACGGACTTGATGTTATCACGGCGAAAGTTGTGACCGATTTTCTGCAGGAATTGAAAGCAGAAGGAAAAACGATCATTGTATCAACACATATTTTTTCACTGATCGAAAAGATCTGCGACCGTGTCGGCATTATCATCAATGGGAAAATGGTTTTGTGTGATACGCTCTCTCACGTGACTGCGGAAATGCCGCTTGAGGATAAGTTTTTTGAAATCTATCGGGAAACGGCAGGTGAAATAGCATGAGTAAAAAAATGATCGCAATCATGAAAAAAGAGTTTGCCCGCTTTTTCGGAGATAAGAGACTGGTGTTTACCACAATTTTAATGCCGGGGCTTATGATCTATATTTTGTATACGCTTCTGGGGCAGGGAATTATGAAGCAGTTTGCCGCTTCGAAGGATTATGTATATCAGATCTATACGGTGGATCTGCCGGAGGCGTTTTCTTATTTAAAGACAGAGTCTGATCTGGAAGTGACGGAAATTACAGTAGAAAAAGAGTCTGATGTCTTAGAAAAGATCGAGGCGGAGGAAGCAGATCTTTTGATGGTGTTCCAGTCGGATTTTGATGCGGCTGTCGCTGCATATGATCCGTTAGATACCACGCAGGCAGCACCGGATATCAACATGTACTATAATTCAGTTTCGACGGAATCGTCGACGATCTACAATCAGATGTATCAGGTTTTTGATGATTATGAATCTTCTCTGGCAAATAAGTTTGATATCAATGCCGAAGAAGGTGTGAAATATGATGTTGCAACGGAAAAAGATACTTCCGCGCAGCTTTTTTCCATGCTTTTACCGATGCTTTTGATGTCATTTTTATTCAGTGGCTGTATGGCGGTTGCCCCGGAATCCATCGTCGGGGAAAAGGAGCGCGGAACGATCGCAACGCTGCTTGTCACACCGATGAAACGCGGCGAGCTTGCCGTCGGAAAAGTCTTAAGTCTGAGTGTCATCGGACTTTTGGGCGGAGTTTCCAGCTTTATCGGCACGATGCTGGCACTTCCGAATCTGATGGGCGGTGCGGCGCTTGAGGATGACAGTATGACGGGTGCGATGAGCGCTGCAGTTTACAGTGGAACGGATTATGTACTGTTGTTATTTGTCATTTTAAGTACGGTTCTGGTAATTATCGGTGCAATCTCCCTGATGTCCGGCTTGGCAAAGAGCGTCAAAGAGGCAGGAACGATGGTTTCGCCTCTGATGATCGTCGTCATGCTGATCGGTGTGTCGACGATGTTCGGGGATGGTGCGCCGAAGGAGGTTTACTGGTATCTGATCCCGTTTTATAACAGTGTACAGTGCATGAATGGAATTTTTTCCTTTGATCTTGTGCCTGTTAATTTTGTGGTAACAATCGTGGCAAACCTTTTGTATGCACTGGTTATGACGGCCGGGTTAGCAAAGATTTTTGACAGCGAGAAGATTATGTATAGTTGAGAGGCAGCAGGTTATAAATAAAAGTATAAAATCCGCAATATCAGTCATATATTACAGATAAGAGAAAATATAAAGTTATACAAATATGGGAGATTGCGCGGGTGCTTTTATCTGTAAAAAAGATTTTTCATAAACAAAGAGTTCATTATCCGAAAGATGTTCTGATCGCTGCAGTTATTTTTGCAGCAGCAGTCTGTCAGTGGGGCGGCAATCATGAAAATGCCAGAGAGACATTGTCTTTTGCGGCACAGGAAGATACCGCAGAAAAAAAGGTGGCGATTACTTTTGATGATGACGTTATAATAGGACTAAGTCAAGAGATTAGCTATAAAGAAGCGGTTTCTATGATTTAGTCCTATTTTCGCTATTCTAAGGAGAGTAGATAGGACAGCGCTGTTATATTAAAATCTTATAGTGAATAGCCGGGATCTGTCAATATTAGGGATATTGGCTGATGTCGTTATGACCAAAGCAGGGCTAAATCTAAATTCCATGAAAATGGGATACTTGATTTAGCTCTGCTTTAATTTTTATCGGGAGGAGGCAAGTGCTTAACCCTATTTTTATCCAAGTGCATATAAAAAATGTGATGATATGCTGTGACAGTCTGATTATTCCGGTACAGTCGGCAACGCTGGCGGTAGAGGGAATGGCAGAGTTTCTAAGAGCTTTCCACAGAATCAAGAGCCACGCAAATGCAGAGACGCAGCAGGAGAAAACTAAGCAATGTCAAAGGAAACAGACTGATAAAAAGGAGATTTGCAGAACAGACACAGCGTATGGAAGAGTGGACGAAAGAGACACCTTTTGGGGGTGGACTGGGGAGGAGGTCAGTTTGATACCACCTTGAACGTTCATTTTAACTAAAAGACTAAAAAGTGAAAAAAAAGTATTTAGGATAAAATAGAAATATAGTCTGGTTACACATTGGTAATAAACGTAAAATGACGTATATGTTAAGCTTAAAATGATAATTTTGCAAATAAAATAAAAAATTTCTTGTAGATTATTAAACCATAGCAAAATAAATTAGTATACAGAGCATTCTTAAATAGTCAAAGAAAAGATATGATAAAGGAAAATGAGTTTCGGAGATAGAAATGAAATTAGACTATTGCGCAATAGGTATGAGAATAAAAGAGCGTCGGATGAAGAAAGAATGGTCGTAGGAGATGCTGGCATCTACTGTTGGAATTTCTAATCCACATATGAGTAATATAGAGCGGGGAAAGACAAAAGTAAGCTTGGCAACTTTGATAGATATTGCAAACGCTCTGGATACGACATTGGACGCATTAATTTGTGATAATCTGGTGAAAGGGAAAGTTGTTTTTGATGAAGAAATTTCACAGGAATTGGAAGAATGCAGTGAAGAAGACATCAGAATTGTTTATGATATGGTAAAAGCGTTGGTTAAGAGTCTGGCAAAACGGAAACATTAGTTGTTACAGTGGGGGCAAAGATATATGATAAGGATCGGGATTTGTGATGATTTAGTAGAACAACTTCAGATACAGGAAGAGATGGTTAGGAATATCGTTTGCCGTTTGGGGCTGAATACAGAAATAAAATGTTTTCAAAGTGGAGAAGATTTGCTATGGGAAATGGAACAAAAAGGCAATATGGATATCATTCTTTTGGATATTGAAATGGGCGGGATAAACGGAGTTGAAACGGCAAGACGGATTCGGGAAAAGGATAACAGGGCAATTTTGTTCTTCATTTCCTACTATGAACAGTATTGTAAGGAAATTATTAATGTACAGCCATTTCGGTTTATAGACAAGCCTGTTTCGGAGGAGGAACTGGATCGTGGGTTTAGAGAAGCGTTTAAGGCGATGAGTCAAAAAGAAGAAATTTTTGAGTATACATATAAAAAAGTTCCATATAAGATTTTGGTAAATAAAATTCGTTATTTTGAGAGTGATAAGCGACAGGTGAATCTTTACAGTACAGACGGTGTTTCTTCCTTTTATAAAAAACTGGATGAAGTAGAAGCACAGTTAGAACAGATGAATATCAAGTTTTTAAGGATTAGTAAATCTTATCTGGTCAATGTGAACTATGTAAAGGAATTTCGGTATGAAAAAGTAGTGATGGATGACGGCAAAGAATTTAAAATAGGTCCCAGATATAAGGATAAAATACGAAAAAGTTATATTGAATTGATGAGGATAAGCTAAATGATGAAAGTAATGCTGGCAGCCATTGAAATTTTTTCTTTAGTGTATCAGAGAATTTTTGCACAAAAAGTCCTGACACAAAGAAAGCATGGCAGAGTGTGGGAGTGTTTTGTATGGGGAATGTATTTTGTTATTTCTAATTTTTTTACTTACAGTTTTGCAAAAAGTGCGTGGGACAATACAGGAATATTTGTTGTCTCATTTTTTTTTGCTTTACGTATTTTATATATAGATTCTGCATGGGTTTTATCGGCAGTTACTGCTTTTATGGCAATTAGCGGAGCATTATCAGAAGTATTGACTTATTATGGATGGCAGATATTTGTTCAGAAAAGTGGGGTCAAAGTAGATACGGCAAATGAGGATTACTTACTATTGCTGGTTTCCAAGCTAGTTATGTTTTTCTTTATAAAAATATTGCTGGCGCTTATCAAGCGGCATAAAAATATCAGGTTGAATACACAGGAATGGGTTGAAATTTTTATGATTCCCGGAGGAAGCATTGTCATTTTAGCTGAAATGATCTGTCAAAAGGAAAGCATGAGCGAGACATTGGATTTTGTGGCAGCGCTTATGGTAATGCTGATAAATATTTTTACATATTATTTGTATGATAAAATTGGAGAAACAGCAGAAAAAAGAGTACGGGAAGAGGTTTTACAGGAGCAAAGTGAATATTATCTCAGACAGTACAATGAAAACATGAATCTGTGGGTAGAAATGAGTGAGTTCCGCCATAATATGACGGAACGGTATCTGATGGAGAAAATGTATCTGGAGAAAGGAGACTATGAGGCACTCAAAAAATATTGCGATAATTCTTTAGAAAAGTTACATAAGCAGAGAAAAGTATCTAATACAGGGTGTTTCTATTTTGACAGTATTATTAACTATAAAGCGGCGGTTGCTGAGACATTTGATATTAAATTTGAAACAAAGCTGATGATACCGAGAGATTTAAAAGTGGAAACAGAAGATATCTGTATCTGTCTTGGAAATTTGTTGGATAATGCGATAGAGGCATCCAAAAAAGTGAAAGCAGAAGAACGTAGTGTTTGCGTAGAAATACGAGTGGATAGAAGAAACCTTATGATGATGGTTTCTAACCATTACGAAGAAGAACGGAAAAAGAGCGGAAATCATTATATGACAACAAAAAAAGAAAAACACAGGCATGGATTTGGACTGAATATAATAAGGAAGATAGCCAGACGGTATGATGGGGAGGTTATCATTGATGATGGGAATCATCAATTTGTGGTGACAGTATTATTGTATGAGATTTTTTCTATGTAAAAAAATGTAAAGGGAAATAAGAGATGCGTGAGTGAGAGACAGGCGTCTCTTTTTTTTGCATAAAAATAAAAAAGTTACAGATAACCATACGATTCTTGACGTTTTGAAGATTCTGTGTCGAAAAATGGTATTATTAGGAAAAAAGAGAGGGGGAATCAAGATGAGAAATCTGTTAAACCGCTATTTGAGCAATTTAATGACATTTGGACTGGAGAAAGTAGCAACAGGCGCTGCAACAAAATGCTGCTATTTTATTCTGCATCAGCCCAAGGTGCCGGAAAATCTCAAAAAGTTTTCTGAGAGTAAGAAATGAGAAAACTTTTTGAAAGAATCGTAGACTTCATGGAAGAAAATGGAAGCATTCAATCGGAGTACAGGGATGTATATCTATTTGCGTTGCAGACCGTTGCTGTATATGCTTTCAATATTGGAACGGGTGTTGTCATTGGCGCGGCCTTTGGGGAATTGTTATATTGCATGATATTTCTGATTGCATTTATGCTGTTGCGGCAGGAAGCAGGAGGATATCACGCACCGGGATGGATGAGCTGCTATTTTCTTTCATGTGGGATTCTGGTTTTAACCTTGTTATGGATAAAAGCAGAATTTGCTTATCAGACCTGTCTTACAATCGCTGCGGCGTTGGCTGCGGGGATGGGGATATTTCTATTTGCTCCCCTGGAGGATAAAAATAAGCCTCTGGAGGAAGCAGAAAAGAAAGTAATCGGAAAAAAGGCGCGAATCATAGTTGTAACAGAGCTGATACTCGGAATGGTATTCTTAGCGGTAAATCAGAGAGCTGCATATGCGGTTTTGGGCGCAGTTATCTGGTGTGGAGTGAGTTATCTGGCATGGTCAGTAAAAAGATATACGGAGAAAAATGGGAAAAGTAGAGAAGATAACAATTAAATTGGCAATGCTGTTCATAGGGCTTTCTTTGCTGTTTCCGGCAAGGGTTTTGGCAGCGGAGAAGAATGAAATCAATGAAATCACCGAAAAAAAGCAGATTATATTTTTGCTGGATGCAAGCAAATCAATGCAGGGAGATGGACAATGGATAGAGGCGGCAGACAGTGCATGTATGATAGCATCGGCGCTGCCGGAAGAGTATGAAGTGGCGTTGCTTGTATATAACACGGAAATCGTTTATGAGGAAGATTTTGGAAATATTAACCAGAAAACCAGGCATGCACTTGAGACGGTAGAGCTGCAGGGCTACACCACCCCAGCGGTGGCGTTGGAAACGGCGGCTGATATGTTTGACAGTGCGGCGGCAGATAAAAGAGTGGTATTTATTTCCGACGGGGAAATTTCTCTGCGGGATCAAAGCGAAACAGAAACTGCAATCAGGCAGTTTGAAAATATGGTGGATCAGATTGCAGAACAGGGAATAAAAATTGACATGTTTGCAATCCCCAATGATAAGACGGAGAATGAGGTTTCGTATGGAACGAAAGTGACGTCAGGAGAGCAGTATACAGTAGGCGAAAACCAGACGATTGAAGAAATCACTGCAAAATATCTGTTCCAGACGTTACAGATAGAAAAAATAGAACTTGGCGAGGCGGTTTCCGGAGAAGGAAATATGACAGTGGATCTGCAGGATACTTATATGCAGAATGCAAAGATACTTCTCGTGTCAGGGGAAAACATCGAGGATTTTCATGTTGCAGGACAGTGTGAGAGCCTGAATATGCTTCAGGGAAACAAGTTTGCGGTTGCTGAATTGGAAAATCCATTGGAACGGCAGATTACAATGGACTATTCGTTGGAAAACAGAGGAAATGTCCATACTTATCTGATAAAAGAATATTTTTTAAAAGCTGATATGGAGAAATCCTATACATCAGAGGAAGGGACATTTACCCTGAAGGTAAATGTTGTAAACCATCAGGAGAAGCCGGTTTTGGATTCGGAAACTTTAAAAGACAGTATTTCTGTTTTGATTAATGGCAAGGAAGCGTCTTACCGTGTGGAAAATGGCACGGCGATGGTTCCGTATCAGACAGACGAGACGGCAAAAGTGAATGTGGAAATTGCAATTCAGCCGTCGGGAAATGTGGTTCATTACATAAAAACGGCAGATACGGTGGAACTGACAGTTCCGGTTGTAGAGGAGGAACCTGATTATACGGTTCTTTGGATTGTAATTGTATCTTTATGTGCAGTGGTGCTTTTGCTCTCTGTTTTATATGAAAGGAAAAAGAAAAAAAAAACGATGGTGAGACGGGTTCCATTATCATAGAGAAGTCGGAACCTCCTGTGCTGCCGAAATATGATTTCTCGGGACAGTTGGCGGTATATTTGTTAAAGGGGGAGCAGGAAGACGACGTTGCGCCCTGCAGTATTAAGTTATTCGGAAAATCACGAAAAAGTATATCCTTTGACTGGATCAAAGACCGCTGCGGGATTGACTATAAATTATCGGATGCAGATAAAATCAGGTTTACTGGCGGAAAAGACCATGCACTGTGTTTCAAAAACAGTGGTTATGCAACAATCGTAAAAGAAAACCAGATTTTGAAACGGGAGAGAAAGTATTCTTTATACTATGGAGAAAAAATATTGCTGATTTTTAATAATGGAGGAACAGAAATTGAACTTCATTATAAAAATATGAAACCAAGCGAAAGGTAAGGAGGAACAAAGTGAATACAATAACACAGACAAACAGGACGATTCTCTTTGAGGAAATCAATCCGGAAAAGCTGAATCTTCTGACACTTGTTGGAGACGTCAGGGGGGTAAACAGCGTAAGTGACGACAAAATCAAAGAAATAAACGATGCCTTGCTGGTGAGAAGTTTTGACGAATTTTTGGAGAAATTTGAGCCGGTGGTGTATTCGTATTTTGACGCAAACAATCAGAAAGTAATCTATACGCTGAAAAAACCGGAAACGATTGAAGATGAGTTACTGAGTGAAATTCATCTGAACCGCCAGAATGATTATCTGAAAATGCTGATGACGCTTGTTGAGGCAAAGCGGGCGGAGGGAAGCATCAACGTAGATTTTAAATTTGAGAAACTGACGGATATGATTTCACCCAAAAAGGTCATGGACGATATCCGACAGAACCGAAAAGAACTTCAGTATACCTACAGCGAATATGCGAAACTTGAGGACGGCGATCCGAAGAAGTTAGATACGGCAGATAAGCTGAATCTGATGTTTGAAGAAGCAAGTGTCAATTACAACAATGTAATGGCAATGCTGCCGCTTGCGATAGAGGATATCAAGACAAGGCTGTTGTTGGGCGATGGACAGAAGAAAAAAGACGAAGCGCCGTTAAGCATTGGCGTGCTCAGTATGAATGAACACGGAGAACTTAAGATTTTAGAGGCGCCGAAGGAAAACAAAAAAGAGCTGATGGTATTAGACGACAATGCCAACGCCGGACTGATTCAGGCAATCGAGAAAGACTATATGGATTTGAACGAGGACGGAAATGAGTATGTTATGTCGTTGGTTGCAAGAACTTTCTGTCCGCTGGCATCTACGATGGAGAGTGTGGTAGATATTGAGAAAGAAGTAGCGAACTACAATTCTTACCTTGAGTTCTACAAGCGGAGCAAGGATGATTTTATCAAGACAGTAAAACCGTTGGTGGAAAAAATCATGGGGGTATGGGCTTTCTTCGAGCAGTATCCGAGAAACTGCAAGGGAATGAAACCTTCTCTGGTGGTATCGAATGTGAGCAACGATATGCTGGCAAAGAGCAGCAACATTCCGCGACTTTTAGCATATCTCAATACGGTAAACGCAAAAAATGATTTTGAGAATACCATCTGGTATGCCATTGTTCCGTCGGTTTCCTTAAACAGCAGTTCTAAGCTGAAGGCGGTAAAGGAGCGTTTTAAAGGAAATGAGAACGTAGAGAAAGAGGATGTGAACAGCATGGAATCGCTGGTTCGGATTCTGGATGCGCTGAAAGATTATGAAGTGCAGTGTTTCTTCAGCTATGAGACGGGGGACAAGACCACCTTTAATGTTATGGCGACAGAGGGAATTGAAAAATATGAAACAAAATGCACGCAGTTGATTGGCAAGCCTTTTAGTGAATATGCAATTCCCTGTATCCCGAATTTTACCGTAATACCAAAAGACAAGTCCGGCGTCATTCTGGATAACAAAATGTACATTACAGAGCAGAATACGGCAGCGCTGTCTAAAGAAAAAGAAGATGTTATGAAAATCTGGATTGATGGTGTCTACATAGGAGCTGCTTATGTGGCAGCCGGTTTGGTGGCAGCTTACCAGAGTCCGGACTACTTAAAAGAAGTGTTTAAGAAAAACGTGGACGATGAGCTTCCGGGTGTCCGGTTTGACATTGAGTCAGGAGATCACGCACTGCAGGTTCGGACTACCATGGCAAAAGAGATTACAGGATACACCAACGATATCAAGAGCGATATCAACCGGAAGAATTTCGGATTTGTATTTTCTTCCGAAAATGCAGTGCTTAAGGATATGAATATCCAGAACATTATGGTCTACAAGGCACGTAACCTGCTGACAGACGGAAAGAGTTATGAGCCAATCTATAAGACACAGGTGACTACTTACATTCAGAGAGTGATGCGTTTAGCGACAGGCGATTTTAAGCAGGAAAATATTGTGGAGTTTTTCTCCAGCAAGCCTACCAGCCAGAGAAGCAGATGGATGGAGAAGAAGGATTGCATCAATGCGATTATCGGAAACGGAGACGATATCCGGTATTCCATCGACGAGGCAGCGGGATACTGCACGCTTGATATCGCATTTAACGGTAACGTGAAGAATCTCGAAATCGAGATTAACCGGGTCAACAGCGAGGACAGAACATTTTAAATAAAGTCTAAAAGAAAAGAAGGAGGAAACGAACATGGGTTTTAGATTAGCAGTGAGTGGAGGCGCAGAGAACATCAATCTGGACGAGAAAACTATCCAGAAAGTTACGTTCAGTTCCGATTCCGCAACAGATTCCAACGCAAGGGCTACAGATTTTGGCATTGCAGTAAAGATTACCGGAAAAATGTTGTATAAGGTGGGAGCAGACGGAGAAGACGGAACACTTGGATTATCCAAATGGTCTCAGGTTCCGTCCGAGCAGGCAGACTGCTACAGAAATGCACAGATCGATGTTGTATCAGCAGGACAGGTGGTAAGAAAGTACACAATCCCCAATGCGTTTGTCATGGAATATGAGGAGCATATGGATGATGAAACCGGTGTGGGTACATTTTACCTCCACATCAAGCAGAAAAAGGACGAGAATGATGCGGTGAAGATCGAAGGCGGCTACGGTGAATAAAGAAAGGAGAGGAAATTATGTCATTTTTAGTAAAAGTCGAAGGAAGCGAGAGCTTTGAAGTGGCGAAGGAATGTGTCAGAAGCGTAAAGGTTACTACTGATATTCCGCTGGATTCTAATGCGAGAACGAAGGATGTCGGTGCAACTATGGTAATTACCGGAAAGATTTTAGCGGCTTTGGACGGGGATATTACTGACAGTACCAGGAAGCTGGCATTATGGTCCGTTGTTCCGGCGGAGAAAGCGGATTGTTATCGGAAGGTGACAGTAGAGCATGTGGCAGGCGGCGTAATGGAGAGAAAATATTGTTTCCCCAACGCATTTGTGCTTGACTACAAAGAAGAGTTTGGCGATGTAGAGGGAACCGGAACCTTCACATTAGTACTCAGACAGAAGAAAGACAAAATCGCTTCTGTAGCGGTAGAAGGAAATTATTCAGCATAACAGCAGGGCGCAGATTGTCAGCAAATAGGACAGCCTGCGCCTTAAATCGGCAATAGAAAGCGCATTTTACGGGCTTTCTATTGCCATGAATGAAAGGTTGGAACAAATATGAATCCATATCAGGTATTAGGGGTTTCGCAAACGGCTGATGAGGACACCATAAAAAAGGCATATAGAAAAGCGGCAAAAGAATGCCACCCCGATACACATCCGGGAGATAAGCGGGCAGAGGAACGGTTTAAGGAAATCGGAGAGGCATACCGGATTCTGAGCGATAAACAAAAGAGGGAAGAGTACAACGCTAGGGCAGCGCAGAAAGAACAGAAAAGTGCGGCAGGAAGGAACAGCGCTGGGACATGCAGGAACGGTGCTGGGACGGGCAGAAAGAATACCGGAGGAGGAACGATTGATCCGGGAGATATTGAAAAGGAATTTGAACGATTTTTTTCCATGGGAAAGCAGAGTGAGAAAAAGGAGAATCGCACGCAACAAAAGATTAATCCCATGGATGTGACAGATTTATTTGAACGTTATATGGGATTGAAACGTTGAGAAAGACGATTTGATTTTTCAGACGCAGATTTGCGGTGATATTGAGGTGAAAATGAATAAGAAAAATTTCATGGACATGATGATATGCAGTCTTTCCGCTGCAATTATAATTCTATGTTTTACATATATGGAGCAGAGCAGGGGGCGGGATACGCTTATGGCTGTCTGCGGGATTGTATTTCTGGCATTTTTGCTGCTGGCAGTGACGGATTCTCTGTCCGGCAGACAGAAAAAAAGAGGAAATGGGCGGGGAATACAGGAACTGTTGCTGTTAGATGAAGAGGGAAAAGAAATATCAGCCTGGCATATTGGCGGAAAGACGTCCCTTTTAATCGGACGGGACGAGCATAAGGAAAACGTGGACATTAATCTTCAGAATACAGAGTATGGCGGAATGGCAGACCGTCAGCACGCCGTGTTAAATTATGCGGCGGGGCAGTGGTATATTGAAGATTTAGGAAGCAGAAACGGCGTAAGAATCCAGGATGCGAAGGATGGCAAAGTGTATCAGGTGTCAAGGGAGCATCCCTGCCGGATTAACGCAGGCGATATTATTTTTATCGGGAATACCAGATTAGGGGCAAAATAGCGTGTACATATGGAGGAAAAAACATGAGTGGAAATTTAATTCGCTGTCAGAACGGACATCTTTTTTCAAGCAGGAGATATGGAACAGTGTGTCCGTACTGCAATATTGAGACAGCCACGAAAGAAAAAAAGTCAGTGGAAAAATCGCAGGAAGAAATTGAGGACATTCTTTTTCTGGAGGAGGAGAATCCGGTCTGCGGCTGGATTGTATGCGTAAAAGGTCCGAGAAGAGGCAAAGATTACCGGGTCATGGACGGAAAGAATTTTGTGGGACGGGCAGATGATATGGACATTCAGATTCTGGGGGATAACAAAATCGCACGGAGAAATCATGCGGTGATTGTATTTGATGCGAAGAAACGGGAGAACATGATTTTACCGGGAGACAGCAACGGTCTGGTCTATCTGAACGGTGAAGCGGTCTATCTGCCGCAGCCGTTAAGCGCATATGACGTGATTGAGATGGGGGAGAGCACATTCCTTTTTGTTCCTTTCTGCGGGGAGCATTATATGTGGGAGGACGATAAATGAGTGTCCCGTACCTGACAGTCTGTATCTTATGCGCTTTCTTAGGAATTGCATTTTTGTACCGTTTTTGTCTGGTATTCCGGAGCAGCAGAGAGGGATATGAGACGGGAGCCTGCAAGACCATCGGCAGCCGTGAAATACAGATGGATTACTTTACAATAGAAGAAAATGAGAATGGTTTACTGGCGGTTTTAGCAGACGGAATGGGAAAAGAAGCGGGCGGCAGAATTGCTGCTAAGACAGTCATTCGGGTTTTTAAAGAAATTTTTGAAACGTACAACATGGCAGACCACCCGTCCTATTTTTTTAAGAAAGCGTTTCAGACGGCAAACCGGGAAATTTTAAAACAGATGGATGAGGGAAGAGGAATGGCGGCAGTCAGCGCCGTTATGATACAGGGAGGATTTCTGTTTTACGGGATTGTCGGGAATGTAAAGATTGCAGTATTCCGAAATGAGGAATTGATTCCCCTTGGAACGGGACACACCGTAGATGTGCTGGCACAGGATAAGTATGTGGAAGGCGTTCTGACAAGAGAAGATGCCCTGTCTATGCTGCAGGAAAAAAGAATTTACAATTACCTGGGAAGAGACGGTTTTAAGGAAATACAGTTCTACGACAAGCCGGTTCGTTTACAGGAAGGGGATGTGGTGTCAGTTTTCAGTAATGGAATGCAGGAGAGCGTGACATGGAAAGAAATGGAAGACTGCTTAGCCCGGAAGAAAAACTGTAAGAGAATGGCATTTGATTTGGTGGAACTGGTAAATCAGAAAAAAGGCGATAAGGATAATGCCAGCGTAATTCTGATAAGAGTTGGAGAAATGACATGAGAAAACAGAACAGTGATTTTGAGGCACGGTTTATTTCCGAAGAGGGAAGCAGGTTAAAAAACAGAGATTATTTTGGGTATGTGGAATTAGATGAGTTCGCCTGCTATGTCATCGCAGACGGAATTACGGAGGTCACGGATGTAGAAAGCGCAAGGCTTGCCATTGAGACAGTCATTCTTAGTTTTCAGGAAAATCCATCTCTGTCAAAGCGGACTGTAAAGAGATTGTTAAAGCGGGCAAACCGGGCATTGTTAGGAAAAGAAAGTGACAGACGGTTAAAGGCATCTATTACAGTGGTTGTAACGGATTACCAGAAGATGAGATATGGCTATGTGGGGAACACAAGGCTCCGCATGTACCGGGGAGGGGCGGTTTACCGTCAGACGAGGGATATGTCTCTTGCCCAGGAGATGGTGGAGCAGGAGAAAATTGCCAAAGATGAGTTGATGCAGCATGAAGAGAGGAATAATCTTTATGCCTATCTGGGACAGAAAAATTTTAAGTCCGTGGTTTCAAAGAAGATAAAGCTGGCGGAAACCGACATGATTGCTCTGTATACAAGGGGAATCTGGGAGAATGTGGACGAGGCGGAGCTGGATGATGTTTTTGCAGAAGCTGATAACGAAGTGCAGACAACGGTGGATAATATCGAGGACTTATTGCTTTCAAGACAGCCGGAGAATCTGGACAACTATACGCTGGCAGTTATTTTTGTAAATAAAGTATACCAAAATCCAGAGAAGCGGAAACGGATAAAAAAAATAGTGATGATTACGGTTATTGTTGTCATAGCGGCAATCGTTATCGGTGTGGTGCTGTGGTTTCTGCGTGATAGAAAAGTGCAGCGTACTGAGGATATGAATTATCATTTTACCAATACGGTGGAATATATCAATACCGGAAATTATGTCAGGGCAAAGGAGGAATGCGAGCAGGCGCAGAAACTGGCAGAAAAGCTGAAAGACAGCAGTATGAGAAACCGTCTGCAGGAATATTCCTTTGTGATAGAGACTGTGATACTGGCAGATGAAAGCTACAGCAGTGCAGGTTATGAAGCGGCCGAAGAATACTATCTTTCTGCATTGGATCGCACCAGATATGCGGACAATGTAGGGACGGATTACATAGAAAATAAGCTGGAGAATATCAGCGTATTCCTGTCGGTGGAGGATTATATAAACCTTGGAGATTCCCTGTTAGAGCAGGGCGATTATGATGGGGCGGAAGAGAAGTATCTGCTGGCAAAAAAAGCTGCATTGTCCGTACATGATACGGAGGGCAAACAGACCGCTATGGATTCTCTGGAAAAGCTTTATGAGGAAAAGGCAGATGCCGAGAGCGCGGCACAGGAAGAAGCAGACAGTCAGGCACAGCAGACAGTTGCCGCAGCGGAGATGGTGGCAGCAGGAGATAAGGCATGTCTGGAAAAAGATTATGTTGGGGCGAAAGTTTATTATACGATGGCAGTTACCAAATATGGTGAAGTAGCGGATACGGCGGGACAGGAAGATGCACAGAAAAAATTGGATGCCGTAGAAGAAAAGTTAAGTGAACAGGAGGAACAGAAAAATACGGCGGCTGCCTATGAAAGCCAGGGAGAAGCCTGCCGGCAGTCCGGGGATTTGTGGGGAGCAAAATCACAGTATCTGTCTGCAAAATCGGTTTATCAGGAACTTGGGAGTGATGAAGATGTGCAGAGGATAGAAGAGATTTTAAGTGATATTGATACGCAGATCGGACAGGATGGCATGTGAAAAGAACTTCTAAAATCGACGCTGCACCATTGGATGCACCGCCGAAGAAGTTCTAATTTCACACGGAAGAACGCAAAAGCAGCGTTCTTCTCACGGATTGCTTTCGATGGAGGAGGTGAACATTGTGGAAAGTATTACAGATTTACAGCAGCACATACGAAAAAGGCTGACAGAAATAGAGGATCTGGACGAGCGGAAGGACGCAAGGGAAATATTGTTGGAAGGTCTTGTGCCCATTTTTGAACGGATGGAAAAACGGTATCTGGATTTGGAAAATCAAATCAAACGGGAAATAGAGATTCCGAATGAAAAATATGCAGTTTCTATGACGGTTATAAAGCAAAAGGACTATGACCCCATCAATGGAACGCTGTATCCGGTTATTCCTGTATTAGTGCAGGAGGATAAGGAGCAGGAGAAGACGGAAGCAATGCCCTGCATTATCTATTTTGCGGGCAGTTATCAAAAGAAAGCAGAATTTGAAAAAGCAGCAGATTTTCAAGGGGTCGATGACAGCGGCAAATCCTATACCGTCCGGGTGCGCAAAGCAAAATGTTATCAGCAGGCGTTGTCGGAGCTGTATCAGGTATTCGTCTATAACAAGATATGCTGGACAACAGTCAATACGGGATATCTGGATAGATTTTATGAAATAGATACGGACGGGGAAACGGATGGAAACGGTTTGAAAATAGATTTTGGCAGCTATGAGGAAGATATTAAAAATGACATGCTGCTGTTATGGAATATAGAAAAGTTCACATTTCAGTGCCGTAAATTTATGGTTCCGTGCATTGATGAGAAATATTATGAACATGAACTGGATTTAAAAAACTATGATTTGGACAGCGGATATATGCTTGGAATCAATGAAGATATCCTTAAAGTCAGGCATGAAAAAGATAAAATTATTATGACGTCGCTGAAAGAATCTTTTCGGGATTGGGAAGCATATCGTTTCATTGAAAAGACAGATACAAGTTCCCATGGGTATACCTGCGAAATGTTAAGCAACAGCAGAAAAAGCAGTTTTTTTCAAAATTACAGAGAACGGCAGGAAAGTTCCCTTGACAGCCGGACAGAGTTGTTTTGGATGGTACAGAGCTTTGAACATAATGTTTATGTAGAGTTAGAAAAGTGTGAGGTGCTTGAAACACCACCGGAGTCCTGTCTGGAAGGGGATATGAATCCATTTTTGGGAAATACCGTTTTCCCGATGGAGACAAGAAAAACGTTGGCATTGTATTTCACACGAAAGGGACAGAAAAAGAACTTTTGCGAAGATATGGTACGTTTTTTCGTGTCACAGATACAGCTATCTGTCTGTGAATATAAGTGTGTTGGTATTTTGATGGATTCGCACCTTTAACCATTTTATGTTAGGCGGTACAGCCTTGTAAAACGACAGGGAGACAGGACATAGGACAAAGGAGTTTAAGTGTATGCAGTATATCTGGGAGGTTGTGCTGGCAGCGGAAAAAAACGGAATCAGGGAAGCCGATTTGCGGTATGAGGTGGCAGAGGTGCGAAGCCCATATCTGGAGGTTTCCTTTTACGATTTAAATACGCAGACAGTGGAGCAGACTGCCGTAGAGGTGAATCCATTTTACCGCTTTTTTGATATCTTCAGTGAGATATTGGATATTAACCAAAAGGGATATGAAAAGACAAGGGAAATCTTTGTGGATACAGTCTTTCATTATCTGGCATTGACGGACTTGAGGATGGGCATGAGCAAAAAAGATTACTATCTTAAGTTCTTAGCAGAGGAATTGGAAAGCGGACAGTTTGGAAGTAAGGCAAAGGCGGCAATGCGGTTATTTTCACGGTATGAAAAAAGATATCTTGTACTGGCTCTCATGGATGTGGTGGCTTCCCGCAATTATCTTGAAATTTTCAAATGGTTGTTTCAGGAGATATATATAAATTCCATGATATACGTCAGCATGGATTGTGCCAATGAACTTTATATTTACGTTGGAAGTGCAGAAACGCAGGAAGAAAGGAAAAGGGTTCAATTTTTATTAGACACTTTTTTACCAATAGGTATGAGGACAGAAGTCTTTTATCTGGAACATTTTGGAATCCTTGATATGGAAGAAACCATGGTGATAGATAAGGTACTTTTAATATAAATGCGGAGGTGATAGGTATGAAGGCAACCGGAACAGATATGATGAAAAACGAAATGAAATATGAAAAATCAGAACTGGAGTTGATGACCACCTATCAGCTAAGGGAAATCTGCCGTCGTGAAAAGATTATGAATGGTGTGATACACCCTCTCGATAAAGAAGAACTGATCCAGACGATTATGCGTTACATGGGAAAAAGACAGGACTTCCTTATCTGTGACAGGAAAAAAGGGGGAGAAGAGCGGGTAGAGGAATTTTTAAAAAATACCAGGATTGTAATAAAACCCAGTGAAGAATTATACTGCCAGTCCCAGATTTTAGCTTATGAGGGACTGTCTATCGAGTATTATGACGACTATACCATTCCTTATAAGAAAGAGTTGGCAGGAACAAATGCCTTTTTAATGGGAAGCGATAAGACGCTCTGTGCGATTTTAAATCTCAAAGAGCATGGGGGAAAACGGGAAAAATTGTATCTGACCAAGGCTGCGGAGTTAGAGACACGGGAGACACAGAGAAAAGATTACAGAATTTTCTGTATGGGATGTCAGACATCGGAGAGCTTGTATCATTTGTATTATGGTGAGCACACAATATTGCCGGAGCATATCGAGGTTTACAGTATACCACTGATCGATTTTGTGGTGAGAAAACCTGTCACACTGATGCTGCCCATGGCGATTGATTTTGGTTCTGTAAATACCACTGCCGGGGTGTATCTGGATTCTGCTTATTTTGAAAATGTCGGAGAGCAGGCTGCGGTAAAAAATTGCAGGGAAAATGAAATCAATTATACGGTTTTTGAGGACGGCGCAGGGGAAAGTATGCTATTGCCCAGCGTGATAGGAGTATTGGCAGTGGAAGAAGAGGATTACAAGCTGCTGTTCGGTTATGATGCGATAAGGCTGGCAAATGCAAGTTATGTGGATGAGGGTTTTTGTGTCTTTTATGATGTGAAACGCTGGATTGGGGAATACGAGAAAGAGGAAGAAATTGTTGACAGACAGGGACGGAGGAGGCTGGTAAAGCGGGCGGAGATTTTACGTCGATTTTTCCTGTATATCATAAGAAAAACGGAGAACCGTTTTAAATGCCGCATTTCTCAGGTACATATCTCAAGTCCGGTGAAGCAGAAGCATTATTTCCGCAGAATGTTCCGGGAAATACTGCCGGAATATATGATCAATCAGGAGATTATGCTAGATGAGGGAATGGCTGTACTATATAACACCATTTCTAATATGTTAGAGCAGGATACTTTGGAAGAAAACGAAGAATATGAAGCGCTTATCATAGACTGTGGAGGAGGGACAACAGATTTATGTTCTTATCGTTTTCGTATTCAGGACCGCAGAGCCGCTTACAAAATCTATATGGAAACTACATACGAAAACGGCGATACGGACTTTGGCGGAAATAACATAACGTACCGCATTATGCAGATATTGAAAATCGCACTGGTGCGGGCAACTGGAAATCAGAATGTAAGCAGTGTGAAAGAAATCCTGGAATACATGGATACGGATATTTACCGTTTTATTGATTCGCATGGAGTAAAGGAGTTTTATCAGTATTTAGAGCAGGAATATCAAAAAGCGGAAGAGACACTTCCGACGCGTTTTGCCGATTTTGAAAGATATAACCGCAGCGAGTATTACAAGGTGAAAAATAATTTTTATACCTTGTTCAATACAGCAGAGCAGATAAAAAAATTATTTTACGGAAAAGTCGGAGCATTGGAGGTCACAGTTACTTCGGAACAGAAGGAGCAGAGGGAAAATACCGTTTTATTGGATAAATGGAAACTGTCTTTCTGGAAAGGGAACAGCCTTACAGTGGAAAAGATGATACCGGAAGTGATGATGAACTATTTTGAGATAGAGCTGCTGTTATCCGGCGAGATATACGGCATTGTACAGAAATTTATGGAGGAATTATACCACAGCGGAAGAATACAGGATTTTTCCTTTATTAAGCTGACGGGGCAGTCCTGCAAGATTGATTTGTTCAAGGATGCGTTAAAAGAGTTCGTTCCCGGAAGAATGATACAGTTCCGGAAAAGGGCAAATATTGATGCGGCGGATTTTGAATTAAAGATGACCTGTGTGGACGGGGCGCTGAAATATCTGCGGGACAGGAAGTATGGGCTGGCGGATATTCACCTGGATAATGGAAAGGCAGTGCTCCCCTATCGGATTACCGCTTATACCCACAACGGAAAAGAAGTGGTGCTGGTGGATGGATTGAAAGACTGGGATACGGCGGGGACGGTTTCAAGGAATAGGGAAGATTTGATTCTTCTGCTGTACTTGAAAAATGCGGACGGGGAGGAACATTGCCGTTTTCAGTATGTATGCAGGCAAGAAGATTTTTCACAGAAAAGCTATGAGGAGATTGAGGCGGTTTATGGTTCCCATATTCTACAGAAAGAGACGGACAGTATTGAGAATGGAGATGTGAAGTTCTTCGTATGGGCAGAACAGGAGGAATGGGGATTTCAGGTTGTTCCGGTTTACTGTGAAATGGATGAACTTTATCTGGGGAAAGCAGAATTTTTCAGTTTCGAGAGTGATAACTGGGTGAACAGTTTTTTTGACGGGAAGAAATAGGAGTGTGAAGTTTCATGGAAATGAGAGTTCCGATATTTGCGGGCAGGCGTATTTTGAAAAAAGAAAGTTTGTGGGATATCAGAGATTACACCTATGCAGGGTGGCAGTTGTATTATGCGGAGTATACAGACGGTCTGTTAAAAGGCTGTGATATACGGGCGGAAGATGGTCAGCTTGTCATTGGGAAGGGAATGTTGAAATTTCACGATTTTATTTATCTGATGATGGAAGAGGAGAGAGTGGATTATCAGCCGAAGAACAGGTGGCAGGTGTTGAAAGCAGAATTTTCAGAGGATGAGACAAATCTGGACTATAAGGCATACCGGGTTAGATTCTTTTTGGACGAAGAGATGGAACTGGGGGAGAACCAGATAGAAATGTGCCGGTTTTATCTGCGGGAGGGGGCGGTGCTGCGGGATAGTTATAAGAATTTTGCGGATATGTCAACGGAGTACGATACGGTAAATCTGATCTGTGCTACGGTGGCAGGAATTGGGGAGAAAACGCTGCATCCGTTGGTGGTTAAGCAGTTTGGGGAAGAAATTTGGAATGCGAAGGAGAAGGAGACTTCTGATTTTATTTTTTCTTATATGATTGAGAGTAATAAGGGAAGAATGGAGCGTCAGGCTATTACAAGATATTTGCAGGATAAAAACAGGAAAGAAAGTGAAAAAGATTTATCTGTATGGGATAACAATATGATTTATACAGAGCTGGAAAGAATATTGAGACATAGAGGCGTCGGACGAGGTAAGGGTTATGATAGAAAGATGATTTATGTGGAATGAGGTGGATACGATGGAAATGGTATATGAGAAGGTAAAATTATTCAGAAAACAGATGGAAATTTTAATTCCGGAAGGATTTAAAGATATGCCGGATTATGTTGCCAGGAAGAAATATCCATCTAAGCACAGACCGCCGGTAATATTGATGGATAAGAATAACATGGTTAATTTTACATTTCATTTAATGGACATGACGCTTGCAGAGGGGCAGTTAAACAAGGCGGCAGAGGGATTTGTGAAAAGTATGAAACAGGTGTATGTAAATGCAAAATTTCAGGAATTACAATATGGTGAACGGAATGATGGCGGGAAAATAGCGTGGCTTGTATATGAAACTATGGCGATTGATGCAGATATTTTTAATATTATGTTTATTACGTCATTGGAAGGAAAACTGCTGTATGGTTCATTTAACTGTATTTTGGGAATGCAGGATGAGTGGGAAAAAATTGCAATGTACTGTATCAGGACGATTAAGAAGGTAGAGGAGGAGCAGCAATGAAAGCGGTTCGTATTGAAACATCTCCATTTCAGGTGCTGGCATTGGTGGAATTTGAAAGCGTATTAAAGAAGAATCAGCATGGCTGCGCTAAGGTATCCGGTTATATATCGGCAGAAGAAAAAGATCAGCTAATGGCTATGATATCGGAAGAAACATGGGCGCATATCTGGTTTTATGATGAAACCGAAGGGAAAAATATTTTATTTTGCGGGTATATCGAGGATTTGAGAATCCATGCAGAGGCGGACACATTTTTGTTGACGGCACTTTTAAAAACGGGGACAGGTAAGATGGATATGGGAGAGCATATTGGGGTGTATCAGAATGGGACCACTTCCTGTCAGAAAATACTTGAAACCATAGTACAGGGATACACAGATGGAAAGCTCCTTATGGGAACGGAAGCAGGAAACATAGGAAAGATGGTTGTCCAGTATAAGGAGACAGACTGGGAATTTGCAAAGCGTCTGGCAGCTCAAAAAAATACTGTATTAATGGCAAATGAGAAGAGCACCGGTGTGAAATATACTTTTGGAATTATAGAAGAAGCGGGGCGTGAATTGTTATCCTATGAATCGTATTCCATCGTAAATCTGATTGGGGAATATCAGATAAAGAAGAATTGCGGCATGACGGAAAGTGATGCTGTGGCGTATAAAGTAAAGACTCGGGAAATATTTTATCTGGGAGATGCCGTTTGCTTCCTTGGAAAAAATTATGTTGTTGGAGAAGTGGAGCGGAAATGGGAAGGAAACGAAATATATAACTACTATCTGCTGGAAACCAAGGGAGAATTACGGCAGATGCCGTATGGCAACAAGAAGATTATTGGTGCATCCTTGAAGGGAAACGTGACATCTGTAAAGAAGGATACGGTAAAAGTTGTGCTGATGGAGGATGAAACTGGCGGGTGGGCAGGGCAGAAGTGGTTTGCTTATTCTACAATTTATTCTTCACCGGATGGCACCGGCTGGTATTGTATGCCGGAAAAAGGGGATAGTGTCCGTTTATATTTTCCGAATGAGAATGAAGCAGAGGCATATGTGAATAGTTCTGTGAATGAACAGTCATCAAACAGTTCGGCACGCAGCAATCCGGATGAGAAGTCCATAAAAAATAAGCAGGGAAAAGAAGTTTTGTTTCAGCCGGACCGGCTGATTCTCACAAATAACAATGGGATGTCGGTCAAGATCATAGACGATGAAGGAATCATAATAGAAAGTGATAAGAGTATCACGATCAGGGCAAAAGAAAATATAGGAATTATCAGCATGGAGCAGGGAGTGGAGATGTCTGCGCCGGAAAAGATTGCATTTCAGCAGGGCAACACCATGTTAGAGCTTGCGGATGATATCAATGTGCAGGGTGGACGTGTAAATATGCAGTAATACAGAGGAACGATAATGGAAAAATTTCTTGATGAACTGATATTAAGTGAGCGTAAAAAGAGGAAAGAGAAAGTTCTTGATGAGCAGATTGATTTGGAAAGAGATTTGCCGGAGCAATATCTTCAAACGGTAGTAATGTCAGATAAAGCGACCAGTATAAAGATTCCTGCTTTTATGAATGATTTACCGGAGAAATTGGCGGAACAAAAATATGAGTTTGAGCCAAAGCCACAAATTATTAAAAGTACACAAAATGGAAATGTTAATTTTACGTTTTCACTGCTTGATGTATCAGTGGAACCGGGACAGCTTGGAGAAATTTGTCAGGGCTGCAAGCGGGCATGGAGAAGAATTTTACCGGAAATCATTTTTTATGAGGAAGGGGAGGAGGACATTAACGGCATCAGGGTTCATTGGATGGAATATTCCAATCATGCGGCAGGAGGAAAGCTATATAATTTCCTGTTTTATGCAGCAACCGAGCGGACACTGACAGGAAGTATGAATTGTCCTTATGGAAAGCATGAGGTTTGGGTAAAAATAGCAAAACTTTGTATGAGGACGTTAAGGGGAAAAGGATATGACGGAGAGACAGCAGCAGATCATGGAAATCGGGAAAGGGATGATGGAACCCATATTTATGGGACAGCTTCCGGAATTGATGAAGAATTATAAGGATGGGGAAACAGAAATATTGACAGGCTTGGAAGAAAAGCTGCAGGTAGTGTTTCAAAAAGCACAGCAAATGCAAAAAGCTGATAGAAAAGGAAAGATTTGCACAATGGGGATCAGCTATCTGCAAAGCAGTGTATTGACAGAAAATTATGAGCTGCGAATTGATTTATACGATAAAGAGTTTTATTTGGACAGTGCAGAATGCTGTACATACTGGAAACCGGAATTTGTTACAGGGTACCTGTTACAGGACGTGGAGTACTTTAAAAAAGAAATCCGTTTTAAGATACCACAGATAAAGACATATGAGCTGCAGCAGTTTATAGACGGCTATCTGTTAAATTATATGTATTTACTGGCGCAGTTTTTTCAACAAATATTGCCACAGGTTTTGGATAAGACAAAAACTTTGTTTCAGGAAGTGGCTGAGGAGAACATGAGCGTGACTTTTGGGGAATATATGGGTAAAGGGATTGTTGTTGTGGGAGAAAGAGAAGAATGAGGTATTATCTGCTGAATTGGGAGGAAACAGGGAATCCGGTGCCGAGGATTCGAAATTGGATGGAGAGACTGGATTATCAGGCAGTTCAAAAAAGAGAATTGGCGAAGTTACCGGAGCGAACCATTCTTTTTTTGGAAGAAAATCAGGATACACTGTTTCCTGATGTGATAGAAAAACCGTTTTTGCTGGTGTCAAAAATGTTTTGGGATGTATCAAAAATGTATGAAGTGCCGGTCAGAGGAAAAGAAATGGTTTTGCTTGATGGTGCGAATGGCTTTGCAGAAATTTACTATATGCCAGTGTATCCCCGATATCATTGTCTTTCAGAAGAAACCGTTTTTAATAATGATTATTCTGTGATTCAGGAATTGATATTGGATAAAGAGAAGATAAAATATGTACCTCCGGTTTTTGAAGTGGCAGAAGTAGAAAAAGACTATCTCATCTGTCGGTTGGATTTTATAGAAAGTATTTTGCGAAGAGGTGCAAAAGGAATCAAACTAGCAGAGCTTAAGGTGGAATAGGAGGAGCTGAATGTCAAAAGGAGATAATTTTGCGAATGGCGCATTGGTGACACGGGCAGGAAATGCGAAAAAATCGTCAGAAGAGTTAAATGGTATATCAGAAAGTGCACAGGAACAGCATGAGATGGAGCTGCAGGCATTATTTGACCAATTGGAATTGGAGGAGGGCGAAGAGGTGCAGTTCCCGTATCTGGTTCGGGGAGCGGAGCTTTACTGTAATTGCGGGACGCATAAAAGGAGATTAAATTTGCCAATATGCCATGGGGTGTATACAAACGGGCAGCCTATGATGCACGAAGAAGATTGTGAGGTTGGGGATGACAAAAATATTCCATCTTTTGGAATTTGCCAAAGCGAAGAGAATCCGGTAAACAAATCATGGCTTGCTAAGACTGCAGAAAAAATAAAAAATTTTTTCGCAGGAGAGGAGGAAGATGAGGACGCGGATAAAATTATTCTGCAGACAGAAGATGGGCAGAATGTAAAAGGATATCCGTGTACACCCTGTATTGTTGGAACATGGAAAGACGTATATGATTCAGAAAAAATTCTTAGAAATAACGCAGAGGCAACAAGTGAAGGAGATAAACTGTCTGCATTGACGCAGAGATCATTTCTTGTTTGTGCCTATGGAGGATTAATAGAACCCATTTCATCAGGTCAGGAAGAAGAATAGGAGAGGCTTATGGCAGAAGGATTACAAAGGAGAATTGAATATTCCGATCTAAAATTTATCAGTTCCTTTGCCATGGAAAAGATCCTTGATTTTCAGACATGGGAGGATCCAGGGGAACATGCCAGAGGAAACTTTCGACTTCTGTTGTCAGAAAATGAGACAGGCATAAACAGCATGGATGCACCCATACAGCTTTTGGGGCAGGGGAATACTGCGGGAGCGTTGTTCAGCGGATATCCGGAAAAGGTGGAAATCAAAGAAGAAAGAGGATACAGGATTGCAGACATACAGGCTGTGTCAGGAACAATTCTTTTAGATCAGAAAAAAAGTAACCGGGTATTTCAGAAAAAAGCACAGACCTATATGGGGATTGCCAATACCATAACAGCAGACACCGAGCACAGCGCCTGTATATTGCCGGGCAGTGATATGCAGACCGGAGGGACGCTGATACAGTATCAGGAAACGGACTGGAACTTCCTGAAAAGAATGGCATCCCAGCTTGGACTTCCGTTAGTGCCAGACATCAGCTATTATTATCCCCGTTTTTACCTTGGTCTGCCGGAAGGGGAGAAAAAGGAGCTGGGAGAAATCCTGTCCTGCGATATGTGCTTCGATGGGCGTTATTATGCTGTCAGTGGAAAATGCCTTGTTGATAGGGAAGATTTCATTTGTTATGATGTTGTTACGAGGACAAGCCTGTCGATCCATAGGATTTTTCCCTGCTGAATGAAGCAAGGGAAAAACTGGAAATGATTATCATATACTTCTGCAAAACATATGGATTTTCCAGACCACGCATGTACCGCAGGATAGCAAGAAAAAATTATCTTGCACTTGCAAAAGCAAAAAAGCGCAGCACTAAGAAGATCGGAGCAACGATTCGTAAACAGCTGGCATTCATCAGACGAGATACCGGATACCCCGAAAATTTCATGCAGGATGGTTATGCACCGACATCGAAAGAGAGCACTCTTCTGCTGACAATCTATAAACTGTATGAGCAACAGCAATACATGTAACAGAACAAGACTCATAGCGTAAACAACCGCATTGTCAGTATTGCACAGCCATGGATCAGACCGATCGTCAGGGGAAAAACAAAGTCACCGGTAGAATTCGGGGCGAAGTTTGACCTGAGCATAGATGATAATGGTCTTGGCAGAATAGAAAAGATATCCTATGATGCCTACAATGAAAGTACAGTGTTGAAAGAAGCGGCAGAGCGTTTCAGAGAACGAACCGGCAATTATCCGGAACGTATATTAGCAGACCAGATCTATCGTACCAGAGAAAACAGAAAATACTGCAAGATGCATGGAATACGATTATCCGGTCCAAAGCTTGGGAGACCAGGTCTTGAAAAACAGCCAGCAAAAGAGAAAAAACAGGAATATCAGGATAACACGGATCGAATAGAGGTGGAAAGAGCCTTCAGCTTAAGCAAGTGCTGCTATGGAATGGGCTTGAT